>JAABUJ010003795.1_pt1 | contig 14868 bp, 17 predicted proteins | sample 5559131 | NCBI WGS metagenome assembly JAABUJ01 (sample SAMN10711875, study PRJNA513366) | rock metagenome | isolation source: Antarctica rocks | place: Antarctica: Victoria Land, Mt New Zealand nord | collected 2016-01-07 | reverse complement strand
TGATGCTTGGCGGGATCCTTCAGTCAATCGGCAAGGCCGGCGCAAAGGTGCGCCTTAAATGGTTCCGCTATCTCGTCACACGCTACGAGCCAACGGACGGCCCTCAAGCCCAGATGGTCGGCTTCATGCAGGCACTCTTTTCCAGCCAAATGCTCAAGAGCCCGATGGTGAAGTCTACGGCGATTTCCGACGCGGGGATCACCAATCAGTCGCTCTACGAGGTCGACCGGGCCCAGTTCATCCGAGGGACCTACGATCGCGCCCTGGAGGCGCTTAACGCTGTCAACGAGGAGATCACCTCGCTAGTGCACGAAGCATGGGGCCGCAAATGATCGGCGCTTTGACAGCCGTGCAAAACCGGCAATTCGGCCAGCTCACCAAGCTCTTAGCGCAGTTCGGGGGAGGGCAGGCCAATGCGTAAAAACCTCCTCACGAACGTGACGGCGCGGGGGACGAGCCCCGTCGAGAACCAGGCTCGGACCGAATATGCCGGACGCGGTGCGTCGCGATCGATGATGCTCTCGATTGATGAAATGGCAGAGAACACGAGGAAGCTAGTCGCTGGCGAGGCGATCGTCAGTCTTGATCCGAACCTGATCGACGGCTCCTTCGTGTCTGATCGCGTCGAAGACGACGAAGAGGATTTCGCGCTTTTCCGTGACGGAATCGAGAAGGACGGTCAGCTGCAGCCGATCTTAGTTCGCCCTCATCCAACGGCGAGCGGACGCTACATGATTGTGTTCGGTCATCGTAGGACACGAGCTGCGCGGGAGCTGGATATTCCGGTCCGCGCGGTCGTGCGAGACCTTGCCGAGATCGCGCATGTCGTCGCTCAAGGCCAGGAGAACTCACGCAGGGCCGACCTCTCCTTCATTGAGAAAGCCTTGTTCGCGCGGAAGCTGCAAAGCATGGGACAGAGTAAGGAGACTATTAGGTCCGCGCTGAGTATCGACGATACTCTGCTGTCGCGAATGGTGTCCGTTCTCGAGGTCGTGCCTCCCGCTGTGATTGAGGCTCTGGGTGCAGCGAAGTCGGTCGGCCGGGATCGCTGGGAAGAGCTCAAGAAAGTTCTCGCCCAGCCGAAGAAAACCCAGCGGGCACTCACGATGATCAACTCGGAGGAGTTCCGCTCGAAGGATAGCCCAGGTCGGTTTGCGCATCTGCTCGCCGAGCTGAAGCACGTAGGGAGCCGGAGCCGAAAAGCTTCTCGGGACACCAAAACAGGTGCCTGGACGCCGGAGGACAAGCTGGTGGTTGCGACGTTCCGCGACACCGGAAAGACTTTCAGCCTCTCACTCACGTCCAGGGACGCGGGTGAGTTTGGGCATTTCATTTCGTCCAGCCTTGAGGGCCTTTACCGGGCGTTTAAGGAAGCGAAATCCCCCCACCAAGGAGACTAACCCGGCGAAAGAAAAAGGCCCCCGGAACGGAGTCCCGGAAGCCCTTCTCTAGGTTTGGCGACTGAGAGAATCGCACTTCCTCGAATCACGGTCAAGTGTTTTGACGCGTTTTTTCGCGCCGTTTCGGTGAGCGGATTTCCTTTGCCCGTAAGCGAGGCAAAGCAAAGCGATGGAACCGTACCAATCGACGACGCCCTTTGGGCGGCGAACGCTGACGCTTGCCCATGTGGCGAGCCAGGCGATCGCGAAAGAGCGGCCGCCCGAGAAGGCGGTCCATAAGTGGCATGTCTACCAGGCGATCTGCACGGCCAAGACACCGCTCGGCGTGACCGAGCGAGCGCTTGCCGTTCTCAACGCCCTCCTGACCTTCCATCCGGAAACGGCGCTAACGGGTGACGGCCTGATCGTTTTTCCGTCCAACGAGCAACTTGCCCGGCGAGCCCACGGTATGCCGGCGTCGACACTGCGCCGGCATATCAGCGTGTTGGTCGACGCCGGGCTGATCATCCGCCGCGACAGTCCAAACGGGAAGCGATACGCCCGGAAAGGGCGCGACGGGGCGGTTGAGTTTGCGTTTGGCTTCGATCTCGGGCCGCTGGTGGCGCGTGCGGATGAATTCGACCGGCTCGCGGACGGGATTGCAGCAGCCGATCGAGCGGTCAAGGTCGCACGTGAACGCATAACGATATGCCGGCGTGACATCGCTAAGATGATTGCGACCGGGATGGAGGAGAGTGTTGCGACCAAGTCGGCAGGGCAGGGGCCCGCCGACTGGCCCGAGGTTCATACGCTCTTTCGGGGAATCCTGGCGCGCGTTCCGAGGAGCGCGACGTTGACTGAGCTAGAGCCGATCGCGGAGGAACTGACGGTGCTGGCCGAGGAAGTCCTCAATCTGCTGGAGGCGCACACAAAACTCTCAAATGTAAGCGCCAATGAGTCCCCGGATGAGCGTCACATACAGAATTCAAATCCAGACTACTTAATTGTCTTTGAACCTGACTTCAAAGAAGACAGGGGGGCAGCGTCGGAGGCTAGTCACGACCAGAAGCGGAGCCCGGAGGGATCATACCCCTTAGGGATGGTGCTCGATGCCTGTCCTGACATTGCCGACTATGCCAGGGGCGGGATTTCGAGCTGGCGGGACCTCCTCGCGACGGCGAACGTGGCGCGAGCAGCCCTAGGCATTTCACCGAGCGCCTGGGAGGAGGCGCAAACCATCCTGGGTGAAGCGCAGGCCGCGGTCGTCGTCGCTTGCATCCTGCAGCGTGCAACCGCGATCAACTCGGCAGGGGGGTACTTGCGCAGCCTCACGCGAAAGGCCGAGGCGGGCGAATTCTCGCTCGGACCCATGCTGATGGCACTGATCGGGAGCAAGATGCGTGGGAAGCGAGTTGCGTAGGCTGAGTCTTATCTTGCCGGAGCCGACCTCCGCTAAGGACTGCCCGTCCGCTTTCCGGTTCGTTGCGCCTTCGCTCGCGGGGGCGAACGCCTGCGGTGCGCTCCGGGAACTCAGGACGCTTGGCCGTCGAGCAGGCCCACCGCGGCAAGCAGCTCGGCGCGGCGCTGTTGTGGGATGCGGCGGCCCGGGCGCAGCGTTTGGAACTGACCGTCGTCGCCCTTGCGGTCGATGCCAGGGACGACAAGGCCGCCAGGTTTTATCGACATCACGGCTTCGTCCGGTCTGGCAGCGCTGCTGTTGCTGTTTCTCGCCAACGTCACGCTGCCCACTTCGTCGGTCAGCTGACACCGCTTTTCGTAGTGATGGAGCCAGGCCAGAACGTGGCCTGGCTCTACGGGACGACGTCAACCTCGGCGTTGACGACTCGAACCACAGCGGGTGCAGCATTGATGCTGGCGATGGTCACGCTGACGGCGGCCGTGACGGCGACGCCGGCGACCACTGAGTCTAAAACCCTGAACTCCACAATTACACATATCGGCCGGACTCCTGAAATTACGGCCTTCATCACCGAAGGGAACTCGAGAAAGGGAGGGGTAGTCGATGATCAAGCCGGCACCGCAGCCAGATCGCGCATGGGAGATCTTGGCCGAGGTCAAACCGCTCGCGGTCGAGTTCTACAGGCTTACCGGAAAATCGTTGGGCGTCACGGGCGAGATCGCCGAATACGTCGCCGCAAAGATGCTCGGGCTCTTACTGGCTGATGCTCGGACCCCAGGATACGATGCCACACGGCAAGGTCAAAACGGCATCGAACGCATCCAGATCAAGGGGCGGGCCTACGGCGAGAAAGCGAAGCCCGGCCAGCGCATGTCGCGTATCAAGCTTAATGCCGATTGTGACGTGGTGCTGTTGGTCCTGCTCGACAACGCTACCTTGGAGCCTCGCGAGATATGGGAGGCGCCGTTCGCGAAGATAGCGGCCCACCTCGCCATTCCGGGCTCGAAATCCCGGGATCGGGGATCGATGGGCGTGGCCGCGTTCAAGCGAATAGGCGTCAAGGTGTGGTCTGCCTCGTCCAGCCAATAGCCGCTACGCCGTCCCGGCACGGCCCGCATGGCAGCGCTTCCCGGTTCGGCTTCGCTCGGGTCGAGGCCGTCAATCCTTCCTCAACCCTTATGCCCTATGAAGGCGCATCCGCCGCGCAGACCCTGCGGCCGATGGATGGGGGAGGTCGCGTCCGTTCTGGCCTCCCCCGAGCGGCCCGAAGTCAGTCGCCAGCATGCCCCGTCGCCGAAGGTGGCGATGATCTCCGCGTCCTAAGACTTGCCAGTGGCAGGGTCGTCGGTCCACCCTGGCGTTGCTCAGCGCGCAGAATTGGCGCTGCCCTCTTTCGAGCGAGACCGGGGAGGGCGACCACCCGCATGGCGCTTGTGAAGGTGTCCGACGGCCGGTTCACCCCGCGCGGAATCACGGCTTGGTTGCCCGTCATGTCTGGGAAACTTCATCGTGCGACCCATGCCCTTCAGCATGGTTTCGAGGCTGAGGATCGAAGGGTTTGCGGAACCGTGGATCGTCTTCCTGATGTAGAAGCGGCTCACGCTTGCACGGATCGCCAGTTCGAGTTGAGTTTCTCCGGTGGTTTGGATTTCCTCGCGCATCAGCATGGCCAAGCGTTGAACAACTAGCCCCAGGGCACGAGCCGAGTGGGACTCGATCCCTTCTCCGGACGCGCCGGATCGGGGGAAGACGACCGTGCGACCGAGGGCTCTCATGATTGTGTCGAGCGTGATCAGCGACGGGTTCCCGGAGCCCGCCAGCATCGGATCGAGAAACTGCGTCGTCACCCCGATCTTTCGGCTGAAAGCAATTTTCGTCAGGCCAGAGTCGTGCAGTTCTTGGCGAAGAACGGCCGCCAGCAGCTGCCCTGCAACGGAGCAGACCCGTTGATCTCGATCGACGCGACGAGAAACCATTGCCCGTCCATTTGCTTCGAGGCAGGGTAGAAGCCTCTTGCCTCAGTGAAGGCTCACGCCGGATCGAATGAGCCAGCGAACTCGCGGTCGGCATAATACTGGAGTTTTTGGGCGAGGATCGGCCGTTGTCCGGCGATGAACAACAGCTCTCTGGTTTGCGGCAGATTGCGGACCTCATCGGGTGTGAGCACCTGCCGCCCGACGTGCTGCTCGCCGTAGGTGATTCCGGTCGCCTCTGCGTCAAGGGCACGGCTCATGGTCTGGAAGACGACGGTTTCCTGGCCGAGGAGGTCTGAGACCAGGCGGGCGCTGTCGTGGTCGTTGACACCGAAAACCTGTAGGACGCCGGCATTGGACAGGAACGTGCCGGCTCGCGCGCCATAGGTGGCGCGCAGTTGATGCACGTCCTGAAGGATGGGCCAGAGTTGGATTCCGTAACCGGCCATCAGCCCCATGGCGCGCTCGACCGGCGCCAAGTGGCCCAAGGCGGCGAATTCGTCGAGCAGGTAGAGCACCGGACTGGCAGCGGCTCTGGGTACAGATGGTGCAGGGACAATGGCGTGGGAGCTGGCGGATCGAGCAAGGTCCTGAAGGCTGTGGCCCACCATGAGGCGGAGCCAGCGCGAATAGGCGCCCAGCCGATCGGGTGGCAGAACCAGGAACACGGTAGCGGTGCCGAGCTTGAGATCCGCGAAGCTGAAATCCGAGCGGGCCAGCACCTGCGTCATGCGGGGACTGTCGAGGAAATGCGTGTGCCGCTGAGCGGCGGAGAGCACGCCCGCGGCCTCGCGGTCAGCCTTGCCGAGGTGGCGGTTGGCGGCGCGCGCCGCGAGCCCGCCCGCGGCGCGGCTGGCCTGCATGGTCTTGAGGAGGTCGCGGAAGGCGTCCGGCGCCAGGGTGAGGTTTTCACGCAGGGTTCCGAGGTGGCGCCGGTAGGGTTCCTCCTCGGCCGTGACGAAGAGGATGAGGCCAGCGATCAACGCCTTGGCTTCCTCGTTCCAATGCGCTTCGCCGGCTTCGCCCGGCGCATCGAACACGAGTGCGTCAGCCAGGGTCGCGGCGTCTTCGGCCGCGTCGACGTCCTCGGCATCGAGACCGTCGAGTGGATTGAAGGCGGCCGAGGGCTGGTCCGTCAGCCCGAAAGGATCGAGGATATGGACGGGGCCGAAGCGCCGACGACGGCGGGCCGTGATACGGGCGTTCTCGCCCTTGGGGTCGACGCAAACAACGGAGCGGGGTGCGTCGAGCAGGTTCGGGATGATCGTGCCGACGCCCTTTCCGGTGCGGGTCGGCGCCATGGTGAGAAGATGAGCGGGTCCCTCGTAGCGCAAGAGCTTGCCGCTCTTCGGGTCGCGGCCGATCAGCAACCCCGCGTTCTCGCGCATGAGCGGAGCGACCTCGACCGGTGTGGCGAAGCGGGCGGTGCCGTGGGTCTCGGCGTCGAGATTGCCGAAATGTGTCAAGAGGGGCTGGCTGACGATGCGGTAGAGCAGGGCGGCTAAGATGCCCAGGACAACGACGTTTGCGGCGGCGTGCAGGGCCGTGTTCCTCATGCCGACCGCGTTGATGGCGAATTCGACGACGAGGATCAAAACCAGAGCGAAAACCACCAGCACGAAAGCAGTCTGGATCAGGTACCTGCCGGCCCGGAACGGGGCCATGATCAGGGCGCCCAAAGCCCAGAGCGGATCGCGTAGAGCGGCATTGAGAAGGTTGCGCAGGGCATGAATGACAGGCATCGGATCCACTGTCTCCAGGGTTGAAGCGACGCGGGAGCCAATCTCGTCACCGGGAGGGTTGCCGGCTTACGCTTTCGCTCATGGCGGACCCGCCCAGGCCCCCGAACAGCAGGCGACCTGCGAACCAGATGACCGGCCAGAGCAGGGGCGTGCCGATCAGGAAGGCGACGAAAGCGGCCTGATCGGCATCGTGGAAAGACCAGCGCAGGACGTCGCGGAAGACGCGTAGCCCCAAGAAGCCGACCGTCCAGTAGGAGAGGGCGGTGGCAAGGATGAACGATCCCCAGACCCGGATCACGTGGTGACGCCTCCGCGCTCGAACAGCTCTTTCAGCATCCCGATCAACCGCTGCTTGGCGACGCGCGCGTCGGGATCGTCGTCATGGGTCCGCGACAGGAAATCCTCGAGATCGTAGGTGCTGGCAACGCTGCGCATCCTGGCGTTCGACCCTCCGGCACCATGCCCCCGCTCATGCTCAACGCGCAACGTCCTGACTTCTTCGTCGAACACGAGGCTCCAAGCGTCTCCGGCCGTGTTCGCCGGGCTGGTGTCGCCTCGATACAGCTCGCGTGTGTAGATCGTCATCTCGCTTCTCCGATCGGCGCCATGCCGACAGCCTCCATGCCTTACTCTCCGCGGTCGGTCGCTTACCCGGCGGCGTAGTGCAAGCCTTCACGCGCCGATCGCCGTACCGGCCCGTAGGACGGACCGCCCGCGGTCGCGCCAGCGCGCGACGCGGGTGCGGCTGTACGAAGCATCGGCCGGTTCGCGCAATGCGTCCGCGATTTCGAGGAGGGCGCCGAGGATCACGGCTCGGTCGTCGGGCTCGAGCGGGGCGATCAGCTCCGGCAGCCCGGACTTGGTGACGAGGCCGCCGAGCTCGATGAGGTGACGGGTCCGCTCGCGTCGTGCTTGGGCCCAATCGCGCGTGTCCATGCGGGCGCGTACCGCCTCAGCCCGCCTGGTCGTCGCCACTGAGAGGCGTAGCGCCGTCGTGGTCGACGCCAAATCCCTGAGCAGCGTCGCCGGTGTTGTTCGCCTCCTTGCGACGTTGGCGGCGAAAGAAGGCCTCGCCCCGCCGCTGCCACGCCTCCTTGGCGCTCGGATCTGCCTTTGCCTTCTCGATCGCGTCGAGCAAGATGCCGGCGAGCAACTCGGCACCGAGAAGGTCGGCTCCGGTCGCCGCGACGAGTTCGCCGAGTTGGGTGGTGCGCTTGGATCGGAGCAGCTTCTGCCTCTCCCCGAGGACTTTCAGCTCGGCGTCGATGTCGCGCGGCTTGCGCATTATTCCTCCCCCTCGTCGATGACGGCGTAGGCTTCGACTTCGACCCGCATGTTCAGCTGGAGCAGGGCCGCCACCTGCACCAGGGTGCTGGCCGGCATGATGTGTCCGAACGTCTCGCGATGCGCCCGCGCGACGAGCGCTGCATCAGCAATGTCAGTGACGTAGACCACGGTACGGACCACATCCTCAATTGCAGCGTCGGCCTCTGCGAGCGCGGTGCGGATTATGCCGAGAGCGCCGAGGGTCTGCTGGTAAGTGTCGCCGTCAAGATGCGGCCGCTGTGCGGTGGTACCGGAGACATGAACCTGATTACCGATACGTACGGCGCGCGAGTAGCCGTAGACGGGCTCGAACGGCGAGCCCGAGGCGATGTTCTGTCGAGGCATATCGTCAGCTTTCCATGCCGATGTCGTGCAAGCCTTCCGCAGGTACCACTTCCATCTCTCGTTCCGCCTCGGCACTTTCCTGGGCCAGCGTATCGCGTCTCTCATAAGCGTGAAGCAGCCGAGCGACGACCTGGTACAGACGATCGTGACGCACTGGCATTGCTCTCGTCAACGTTTTCCATGCCGGGTTCCGGATTACGCCGCGATATCGTTCCCCGAGGTGCGGGCAAGAACCCAAGGGTCGAACTCCGTCCCGCTGTGCGATACTCGTCATGATCCGAGCTTGTGAGGTGAATGCGCGCTTATACGTCGCTTTGCGACGTGCTCTTGACGAGGGTCAGCATTGCTGGCCTTCTTGGGTTGGCGCGATCGCGCTCATGTCTGATTCGAGATCAAGGACTGGCTCATAACCGAGGAGCATCGACATGCGCATCGTCGCCATCGACCACGTGCAACCCGTCATGCCGGCCGGCGAGGAGGAAAAGGCTCGCGCCTTCTACAACGGCCTGCTCGGTCTCACTGAAGTGGTAAAGCCAGCAGAGCTCGCCAAGCGTGGCGGTGCCTGGTTCGAGGCGGAATGCGTGAGGGTGCACCTCGGCGTCGAGAGCGAGTTCGTGCCGGCGCGCAAGGCGCATCCAGCTTTTCTGGTCGAAGGGTTGGGCAGACTCGTCGAAGTGCTGGAGAGGCGCGGACGTTCAGTTACGCATGACATGCCGCTGGAGGGCTACGACCGCGTCTACGTCACGGACGTGTTCGGCAACAGGATCGAGTTCTTGGAGCGAGTACCCTTGTGATGGTGTGAGTCGGCGGCGTCCTCATGGCGATCTACCACTTCTCGGCCAAGGTGATCTCCCGCGCTACCGGGCGCAGCGCGGTGGCGGCGGCAGCGTATCGTTCGGCTTCCGAGCTGCAGGATGAGCGGCTGGAGCGTGCGCACGATTTCACGGCGAAGACAGGCGTCGTGCATTCGGAGATCCTGCTGCCGGAGGGAGCGCCGGATCGCCTCCGTGATCGCGCGACGCTTTGGAACGAGGTCGAGGCAACCGAGAAGCGCAAGGACGCGCAGCTGGCGCGCGAGGTGGAGTTCGCGATCCCGCGGGAGATGGGGCGCGAGGATGGTATCGCGCTCGCCCGCGACTTCGTGGATCGCGAGTTCGTCGAGCGTGGCATGGTGGCGGACCTCAACGTGCATTGGGATCATGCGGCGGACGGGACGGCGAAGCCGCACGCCCATGTGATGCTGACCATGCGGACAGTCGGGTCGGATGGATTCGGCAAGAAGGTGCGCGAGTGGAACGGGACGGACGAGCTCGTGGGCTGGCGCGAGCGCTGGGGCGAGCACGTCAACGGGCGCCTGGCCGAGCTCGGCATCGACGCGGCGATCGACCATCGCAGTCTGAATGCTCAAGGGATCGCACTCGAGCCGCAGGGCAAGATCGGGCCGGCCGGGGCGCGGCGCGAGGAGCGCGGCGAAGGCGCGGAGCGGGCCGACGAACACCGGGTTATCGCCCGGCGCAATGGTGAGCGGATCGCGGCCGAGCCGGACATCGCGCTTCGGGCACTCACGCATCAGCACTCGACCTTCACCAAGCACGATCTGGCGCGACTGGCGCATCGGCATTCGGACGGGGCGGACCAGTTTGCGCTTGTCATGAGGGCCGTCGAGGCCTCGCCCGAGGTCGTCCATCTCGGCGAAGACGGCCGCGGGCACGAGCGCTTCAGCACGCGCGAGATGATCGCGACGGAGGCCCGGATGGCGGACACGTCCGTTGCCCTGGCGGAGCGGAGGCAGCATCGGGTTTCGGCCGCCATCCAGGTCACCGTCCTGCATGCGCGGGGACTCGGTGACGAGCAGGAAGCGGCGTTCCGGCACGTGACGGCCAACAAGGACCTGGCGCTCGTGGTGGGCTACGCCGGCACGGGCAAGTCGACCATGCTCGGAGCGGCGCGAGAAGCCTGGGAAGCGTCGGGCTACACTGTCCGCGGTGCGACGCTGTCGGGCATCGCGGCCGAGAACCTCGAAGCGGGATCGGGCATCGGCTCACGCACGATCGCCTCGCTCGAACATGCCTGGGGGCAGGGGCGTGATGAGCTGACGTCGCGCGACGTGCTGGTGATCGACGAGGCCGGGATGGTGGGCTCGCGGCAAATGGAGCGCGTGATGTGGCGCGCCGCCGAGACCGGCGCCAAGCTGGTCCTGGTCGGGGATCCGGAGCAGCTGCAGGCGATCGAGGCCGGGGCGGCGTTCCGGGCGCTGGCCGAGCGGCATGGCGCGGCCGAGATCACGACGGTGCGCCGGCAGCGTGAAGACTGGCAGCGCGCCGCCACCAAGGAACTGGCGACGGGCCGCACCGCGGAGGCAATCGCGCGCTACGCCGAGGCCGGCATGGTCGAAGCGCATGCGACGCGGGCCGAGGCGCGCAACGCCGTGGTGGCGGGATGGGATGCGGCGCGGCAGGCGGCACCCGAACAAAGCTCGGTCATCCTGGCCTATACGCGGGCCGATGTGCGCGAGTTGAACGAGCTTGCGCGGGCGCGGATGCGCGAGGCCGGCGTGCTTGGCGAGGATCGCTCGGTCAGCACGGAGCGTGGCGAGCGGGCCTTTGCGGCGGGCGACCGGATCATGTTCCTGCGCAACGAACGCGGCCTGGGTGTGAAGAACGGCACGCTCGGGATCGTGGAGCGGGTAGGGGATACTGGCATGGCGGTACGGCTCGATGGGGCCGATCGCCGCGAGGTTGCTTTCGATCTCAAGGATTTCGCCCATGTCGACCACGGTTATGCCGCGACCGTGCACAAAGCACAGGGCGTCACGGTCGACCGGGCACACGTCCTGGCGACGCCGCACATGGACCGTCACGCGGCCTACGTGGCCTTGACGCGCCACCGTGCCGGCGTGTCGCTGCATTACGGCCGCGATGATTTCCGTGACGGCAAAGACCTCGCCTGGAGTCTTGGCCGGGAGCGGACGAAGGACACGACGCTCGACTACGAACTCGGGGCAGGCGGTTTGGATCAGGTGGCCGGCTTCGCCGAGCGGCGTGGAATCATCCCGCGTTCGGAGATCCTCATTCCGTCGGTCGAGCGCCCAACAGCGGAGGTGGCGACAGCCGAGCGAGCTGCCGCTCGCGAAAGGCCGCAACGGGGCATGTTCTCGGGCCTCAAGTTGGGGGGTGGCGCGGATCGCGGACAGGAACGGGTTCGGGACGACGCTGAGGGGCAGGCCCAGGCCGAGGCCCGACGAAGCCCTTTCGCCGGCCTCAGGATCGGCCAGGAGCAGGGCAGGGCGGCTCCGGCGTCGGAGCAGCAATCGGGAGGGCTGAAGCAGGCCGTGGAGGGCTACGCGCGCGCCTTCGCCGACGCGGAGCGGATGCGGGCGGCACGATTGCCCGTACTGCCCCACCAGGAGCTCGCCTTGCAGCAAGCCGGGGAGCGGCTCGACGCGACCGACCGCCAGGTCGGGCAGGACTTGCGCGGCGCGCTCGAGCGGAACCCCGGGCTTGCGGCCAGCGGGGGCGAAAACCGGGCCGCGCTGACGGCGGCGATCGACCGCGAGCGCAAGGTCCGAGAAGATCCTGGCTTGCGGGCCGAGCGCTACGTCGAACGCTGGGGCAAGCTGGAGCAGGCCCATGACGCCGACCGGTACGGGAAGGGCGAAGACGATGCGAAGCGAGCGATGCGCGCGCTCGCCGGCGAGATCAAGCGTGATCCGCAAGCCGAGAGCATGATGAAGTTGCGACGAGAGGAACTTGGCATCGAGCACGGCTCGCGGCTCAGCCGCGTCGTGGAAGCCCAATCCGAGCGCGAAGCGATGCGGCTCGGCCGGGGTCAGGGCCTAAGCCGGTGATGGTCGCCCTTAATGGCCGATGATGCCGAGGGGGAGGGGCTCGACGACGCGACCCGGGCGTTCGAGGGCCTTCGGGCCGACATCACGAGCCTGCGCCACGCTGTCGAGGCCATCGAGCCGGTGCTGCGGGAGAACCATGCCCCGGACTACAGCCCGACGCTCGGCGCCCTTGCCAAGAGCCTCGACGCGATCGCGTCTCGCATCGAGGCGCTCGAGACGCACATGGGCGTGGCGGTACCGGCCGAAGTGGCACGACGGGAGATCGCCCGCGTCTACGACGCAAGCCTGCGTCCCGCCCGGGGCGACCTCGAGCGGGCCACACGCGAGGTGCTCGACGCCGCGCACGCCCTGCACGGAGCGAAAGGCCATACCCGCACGGGCGAGGAGCAGCGGGCTTGGATCATCCGCACCGCCGCGATCGGCGCCGCGGTGGGCTTGCTGGCATTTTCGTTGCTCGTGTTCCCGCTCGCCCGCTTCCTGCCGTTCGGCAACCTGCCGGACAGTCTGGCGGCCTCGGCGCTCGGCGAGGATCGTTGGAATGCCGGCATGGGCCTCATGAGCCGGGCCAACCCGGAGAAGTGGAATGGCTTCGTCGCGGATTACACGATGGTGCGTGCTACCGATGGCCAACTCAAAACCTGCTTCGATTCCGCGCAGAAAGCCGGGAAGGAGCAGCGCTGCTCCATCACGATCAGGCCTGCTCCGGCTCCCTGACTGCCGCGAGGGGCACCGGCTGTCGGAGGAGCTCCAGGACGGCATAACTACCGCTGCGCGGTCCTGAACATGGGCCGACGCGCTCGCGCGGTGCCGCGAGATGCTGGGATACCCGCCGTTCGCGTTCGAGCCCGTGGGCCTGGCGGCAGGAAGCCCTCGCGATGAAAAGCTGACCCATGATGCACGGGATGATGGGCGCCGGCGGCATGGGCGCGATGATGTGGGGCATGGGCGTCATCGGCCTGCTCGCGGCCATCGTCCTGGTGCTGCTCGCCGCCGGGCTGGTCAAGTACCTGTTCTTCCGATGAACCTGCTGGCGAGCATGCTGGTGTCGAAATTCATGCTGCGCCAGCCCCTTAGGGGGCACTTCAAGGTTTGTTACAGGGACAGCGGCAAGCGGAACGCTTGGCGAACGATGTCAAGGCCCGTCGATCGGCGCATCGAGCGCTCGGTAGAGCGTGGCATGATGGCATTTGAGGAGCTTGGCCGCCTCACGCACCGACGTCCCCTCGCCGACGAGCCGCTGACCGAGCGCGATCTGCTCTGGGTTAAGCTTCGAGGGGCGTCCGAACCGGACCCCACGCGCCTTAGCGGCGATGCGCCCGCTGCTGGTGCGTTGATGAATGAGGGCGCGCTCGAACTCGGCGATGCCCGCGAACACGGTGAGCACCATCCGGCCCGCGGGCGAAGTCGTGTCCGCCCAAGGCTCGGCGAGCGAGCGCAGGCCAGCGCCCGCCTCGTTCAGCTTCTCGGCGAGATCGAGCAGGTCCTTGGTCGAGCGCGCCAGCCGATCGAGCCGGGTGACAACCACCACGTCCTCGTCGCGGAGCTGCTCGATCAGCCGAGCGAGCTCGGGCCGGTCGCGCTTGGCGCCCGACACCTTCTCCTCGAACGTGCGGCGGCAGCCTGCCTCCCTCAACGCCGCACGCTGGAGAGAGAGGTCCTGGTCGTCGGTGGAGACGCGCGCATAACCAATCAGCATGTCGCGAATGTGTATTGGAAAGCCTGAGTTTAGCAACCGACTTTCGCGACAGCAGCCACACTCGCGAAGTACGTGCGGGCTGAGCCTGTTGCGAAACTTGTAAGTTGCGCGACACCTCGCGCCCTGGACGCCGCCGCGCTACGCTGTCGCTTGGGGGTGAGTCGCATGGCCCGACGCGACCTTCTGACGGGAGATGAGCGCCGAGCGCTGTTCGGCGTACCTCTCGGCCGCGCCTCGCTCGCAAAATTCTACACAATCTTGCTGGAAGACCGGGCGCTGATCGAGGCGAAGCGCGGCGACGCCAACCGACTCGGCTTCGCGCTCCACCTGGCGCTGCTGCAGCACCCGGGTTTCGGGTTGCGACACGACGAGATTGTGCCCGACTTGTTGGTCCGGCATATAGCGGATCAGCTCGACCTAGAGACCAGCGCGGTCGCCGAATATGCGCACCGCCCCCAGACCAGGCTCGAGCACGCCTGGGAGGCGATGAAGTGCCTCGGCCTGCGCGGCTTCGAGCCCAGCGACGTGGGCCACGCACTCGATGTCGCGACCGAGGCGGCGAGCGGAACCGAGCGCGGCATGACCATAGCGATCGCGATCGTTGACGACCTTCGCGCAAGCCGCATCGTTCTACCGGCACCAGCCCGTATCGAGCGGATCGGGATCGCAGGGAGGGCAAGGGCACGCAAGCTCGCCGCCGACGCCGTCGTGGACGCGCTCACGCCGGAGCATGTCGCCGCCTTGGACGCGCTACTCGTTATCGATCGGACACATGGTGTCACTCCGCTCGCCTGGCTACGCGACACCGGCGACAGCCCGTCCGCCCGCAACCTCGCCGGCATCCTTGCGCGGCTGTCCTATGTCCGCGGCATCGGCATCGTCGCCGGTGTCGCCGAGCGCATCCACGAGCGCAGGTTCCGCCAGCTCTTGCGCGAGGGAGCGGTCGCGCCGGCGTTCCTGCTTTCCGACTACTCGCTCCGTCGCAGGCGGGCGACCTTGGCCGCCGCCATGATCGACTTGGAAGCCCGGCTCGCCGACGCGGCGATCGAGATGTTCGGCAAGCAGACCGGGCTTCTGTTCGCCAAAGCGCGTGCCTCACAAAAACGGCGCTATGAGGCGACCACCAAGGACGTGGGCCGC
>JAABUJ010004386.1_pt1 | contig 14870 bp, 18 predicted proteins | sample 5559131 | NCBI WGS metagenome assembly JAABUJ01 (sample SAMN10711875, study PRJNA513366) | rock metagenome | isolation source: Antarctica rocks | place: Antarctica: Victoria Land, Mt New Zealand nord | collected 2016-01-07 | reverse complement strand
GCCTATGGGCCTGCGCGCCTGGGGCGCAAAGCAGTGCGCTTGGCATTGCGAAGGCGTTTCATGGGCATTTTGACGGCAGACCAACGACGGACGAGTTTCTTCCGTCGTTGGTACAGGCTGGAAACAAGGGGGAAATGCTGAAGCAATGCCGGGGAAATGCTGAAGACAGCCCGGCGCTTTTCAAGACGCAATCGGAAGGCGCTCGCCTAGCGGGGAACCAAAGTCAGCAGGTACAAAATGCTGACCAGGCCCAGCGCGAACACGACCACGGCGAACGCCGCGATGATGCGTCCCGACGATTGATAATCCCCCGCGACAATGGCGCGCCGGGTGCGCTCGTAATGCACAGCGGCGAATGCCAAAGTCGTCAAGCCGACCCCCGCAAAGCACAGGCCAAGCGCGGTGGAATGCGTACCCGTTCCCACTCCCGAAACCGGCGCATTCGCGCCGGAAACCACCAAAAAACGCAGCTTGGCAATGACCACGCCGAAGGAAACAAGGGCTATCGCCGTGCGCACCCACGCCAGAAACGTGCGTTCATTGGCAAGGTGGTCTCGCGTGTTCGGCTCGTTCATGGCGGTGACAGCCTAAAAACAACCTAGGGAAAGAAAGAAAAGGAGGCAAGACAAGCGAAAAGCCGTGCCTGTCCGCTCACGGGAGAAGACGCGGGACGGCTTTTTTATGCGCTCGGCAGCCAATTCAGACCACCGGGGGCGCAGCCGGAGAGTGTTCGGCTATGGGATAAATCATAACACGACTTGGGCTGTGTGTCAAGCCTTATTTTAAGGGGCTTGCGCGAAGCGAGCGACGGCGAGGGCGGCCATATCCTGGGCGGCATTGCCCAGCGCGGCGGGCACGATGCTCACGCCCTCCCACACGCGCGGCCAGCAGTGCGCCTGAGCCGAGGCCTGGATGGGTTCCAGGAGCAAGTCGCCCGCCTGCACCGCGAGTGTCCCCAGCACAATGCGCTCCAGATTAAGCGTCTGCAAGAGGTTCGCCAGCCCAATGCCCATGTACAGCGCGGCGTCAGCAATGATGCCCTGCGCGATGGGGTCATGGAGCCGGGCACGGGCGCAGACGTCATGGGCGGTCAGGGACGGGTCATCGCAGCGCTCGCGTCCCATGCGCCCAATCGCCGTGCCGGACGACAGCGTTTCCAAACAGCCGCGCCTGCCGCACAGGCACAGCGGGCCACCCGGCAGGATAGTCGCGTGCCCAATCTCCCCAGCAAGGTTATGCCGCCCGCGATAAAGTTCATTGTTAAGGATCAGCCCGGCCCCGATGCCCGTGCCCATGGTCAGGAAGGCCATGTCCCGCGCGTGACGCCCCGCACCCCATTGGTGCTCGGCCAGGGCTGTTGCGTTGGCATCGTTCTCCACCCAGACGGGCAATTGGAACTCGGCCTCAAGCAGGTCGCGCAGGGGCACATTGTCCCAGCGGGGCAGATTGGGCGGCGCGTGGACAGTGCCCGTTTGGGAGTCCAATGGCCCGCCGCACGAGACGCCAATGGCTGTGATGTGTTCATTGGCGGGCCGGACGGCGTGCAATAGCCCAACCATAAACGCGAGCGCCTCGGGCCACGGCCCTTGCGGCGTCGGCCCGGCCTCGCGCGCCAGCACGCATCCACTCTCGTCGCCCAAGACGGCGGCGGACTTGGTGCCGCCAATATCCAAGCCCAAGACAAGGCTCATAGGCGCGTCACGGCTCCATGTTCTGCCGGATAGGCTGGACGCGTCCGCCCATTGGCGTCTCGTCCTTGTCACTAACGCTTTCGTTCTGTACGCCGTGCTGCTTGACGGCGCTGGGGATACCGCTATTGGCCGGAGCCGTGCTGCTGGCCCCGGCATAGTCGCTGCGGATGGTGGCTTCGCGCTCGTGCCCATCGCCGCCCTCGGCAAACAGGTGCTTGCCGGTCACAGTCTCGCCGTCCGTGGTTTGCTCAAAAGCATCGGGATCGGTCAGTCCAATATGCTGCTCGGCCATAGGTGTTCTCCTTGCGTGGTGTGTTGAAGTTGTGATACCCACTTTAGATGGAAGTCGTGCTGCGCGGGCACAATCTCATGGCCGGTGTTTGGCAGATACAGCATCTCTTTGGGGCAGGCCAGCGCGTTGTAGACCGCGTACACAGTCGGCGGGCGGCATGAGGGGTCGCGCCCGCCGGCGCTGACCTGCGTTGGGCATTGGATGTCCTGCGCATGGGAAAGCGGGTCAAAGTACCGATATGTCTGGAAGATGGACGCGCGGCGTTCGGGGTGAGCATTGGCGTAGTCTTCCACTAATGCCCGCCCGTCGGGGATGCGCAGATGGGGCAGGCGCGCGTAGCGGGCACGGTCGATCAACGAAAGCGCACGGTCTAAATCGCACAGCCAGGGCATATCCGCGAGGCACAGGCGCACCTGGGGCGCAAGGGCTGATGCAATCAGGGCCAGCCCGCCACCCTGGCTCATGCCGCCGACAATCAGCTTGCCCGCGCCAACTTCGGGCTGTGCGGCCAGCACGTCCAAAGCGCGCAGGATATGGCAGACAAGGCCGCGATAGATGTACGTTTCGGGAGAGTCGATGCCCTGCGTGACATACTCGCGGTTCTCGGCGGCGGGGTGGGTGTACGGCGTGTCCGGCAGATTGCCGTGCAGGTTCAGGCCGAATGTGACCGTGCCGGGGTACAGGCTCTCCGGGCCGGGCGGCGGGCTGCCCCACGAATAGCCCGGCAGCCACAGATAGCCTGCGAGAGTTTGGGCTTGCGCCATGCCGTCCGGCACGGCCAGCCAGCCATGGACGAGCGTGTCGCCCCAAGACGAAAAGCGCAGCCAGTCTATGCGCCAGCCGTCCGGCGCGGGCTGGGCACTGGGAATGCGCTCCCATTCCAGCGGCACCAGGGCTAGCTCGCCCCTAGTGCGCTGCCAGAACGCGGCGAAGTCGGCGGGCCGCTGCGGGCGGGAGCGTATCGCTTCAAGCGTTTGGAGTGTCAGAATTTGCATCAGGGGATGTGTTTTTGTGGCGCGTGCCCTTCCAGGTGCCGCCGTAGACATAGAACGGGTTATCTTTGGCGACAGCGGGCCAGCACGCGTCGCACACAAAGTCCCACTGCCTGCCTGCGTCATGCCGCACCCGGTACAGGCGCAGGGACAGCGTGGCGCACCGGAAGCAGGCCTTGCGCTTCGGTGCCTGGGGGTGATACTCAGGCTGCGCCATCAGGGGCGAACTCTTTCCTCATCAGCGCACCGTAATTGTTCCTTATCAGCGCACCGTGATTGGGAACACGGCCTGGGTGCGCCTGCCTTTGTCCGCACCAGACACCATGACAGCCCATTGGCCGGGCATAGAAAAGCGCCCTTGCCCTGTATATGTCCCCGGCGCGGCGGGCGTTAAAGACACGCGGCTGGGCGGCATCTGCATGCCGGGCATCGTTAAATCAGCAGTCATCCGGGCATTGACCACAGGGCGTTTGTCGCTGCCGACAGCATGCACAATAAACGTGGTGGCATCCAAAGCGCGCGGGGCGGCAGGGGAAAGCGTCAGCAGCACGCGCGCGCCACCAGGGGCAGGCGCGGCAGTGCGCGCGGGGACGGCGGCCTGGCGCGCACACCCCGCCATGAGCAGCAAGGCCGCAAACAGGGCGAGCGCTGAGGGAGCGCAGCGCCGAACAAAGCGCAGAGGGAACATAGCGCACGCGGCGGGCGGCTACTTCAGCGCTTCCGCGCCGCCGACAATCTCCGCAATCTCTTTGGTAATCGCGGCCTGGCGCGCACGGTTCAGCGTTAACGTGAGGCCCGAAATCATCTTTCCTGCATTGTCGGTGGCGCTGGACATGGAGGTCATGCGCGCGCCGTGCTCGGATGCGATGCTTTCAATCACGGCCTGGTACACCTGCGTGTCCACATAGCGCGGGAGCAGGCTGCCGAGTATCAGTTCCGGTGTTGGCTCAAACAAGTAGTCGGCCTGCCCTGCCCCTGCGGCGGCGGGCGCGGCAGCTTCCGAAGGCGCGGCAGGCTCCAAAGGCAGCAGCAACGCGCTTTCCGCGCGCTGCGTCATCGCGCTGAAGAACTGCGTGTAGACCAGGTGCAGGGCGTCAATCTCGCCGTTTTCAAACAACTCGCGGGCCGTGCGGGCGAGTGCCTGCGCATCGGCAAACGACAGGCCTGTGGCGGGCACAGGATGCTCGCCCACCACATCGTAGCCGCGCCGCCGGAAGAAGGTCGCGCCCTTCTTGCCGATGCACACCAGCTTGACCCGCTCTGTGCCCAAAGGCTTTGCCAGATCAAACGCCCGGCGGATGACGCTGGAATTGTAGGCCCCGCACAGCCCCCGGTCGCCGGTCACCAGGATAATGCCGATGCTGCGCGGTTCGCCCTCGGTATGGCGCAGCAGGGGATGCTGCACGCCGTTGCCCGCCCCGCCGCTTTCCAGGCTTTGCAGCACTTCGCGCATCTTGTCGGCATAGGGGCGCGCAGCGGCGACCGCTTCCTGCGCGCGGCGCAGGCGGGCTGCGGCGACCATCTTCATGGCCTTGGTGATCTGCTGAATGTTCTTGGCGACACGTATGCGCGAGCGGATTTGACGGGGGGTTGCCATGCACGGTTCCTTGTTAATCGGGTGGAGCCATATAATACCGAAAAGCGGGGCTGTTTGTCAAACCGCGTAAGGCATGCCTTTGCTTTACTGACACCCCAGCATGAAGAAGGTCGTTGGCGCTTGTGCGGTATAGTACGTTGTTAGCTTACAAGAGAGAAGATTAGCTGTTATGGAGACAACGACACAAAAGCGGTTCCGTGATAACCAGGAGCATCTTGGCATCTTTGCCGATGAGTTTCTCGTGGTCTGTCCACGCTGTCAGAAGTGCGCCAGGGTGATTGCGCTTGGCGCATTGGGAAACACAAGGCTGAGGCCGCATCGGCTGCTTTGCTCTTTCTGTGCTTATTACAAAGACACGGAGGCAACCTATTCTCAGCAAAGGCCCGATCAAGATTGGTATTTTGGCTGCCCGCTTTGGTTAAGCATTGAGTGTGCAGACGGACACATCTGGGCTTTCAATTATCAGCATTTGGCATGGCTGGAGCATTATGTGAGGGCCACGCTGCGAGAAAGACGCCCTGACAAGTGGGGTTGGAGCAGCTGGAGCGCCGTCAACCGCTTGCCGACTTGGATTAAATCAGCCAAGAACTGGCGGGCTATCCTGCACGGAATTGCCAGGATTAAGCGCAATGCGCTCACAACCTAACAAACGATAGTTCCCTTCGCTGAAGAAGTTACTGAGTTTCCTGACACGCCCCTGTGCTACTGGATATTAAAGGTCGCGCCCAGTGTGGGGGCCGTGCAGCCGGTTTGGGCAGATTGGCCGTTGGTGCCGTTCGTGGGGAACGTGTTGCAGGCTGTGCCGTCGCCGTTGGCATCGTTGCCGCCCGACGACACCGACATCCCGCGCAGCCATTTGGCATGCCCATCGGCCAGCAGATAGTTGGCCCCGTCCGTGTGCCGCCCCGTCTGCGACTGGAAGTTTCCATTGGCCGTGCCGATTGTCGCATCGGCTCCGCTGGTCACGCCGGTGGCGAAGCCCGCCGAGCTGAACGCCGGGGCGGGGTCCCAGCCTGCCGGGTTGCCATCCGCAGACGGCGACGAGTAATCGCCGCTGGTCGTGCTGCCCTGCGTGCCCAGCGTGGTCATGTCCGTCACGGCGTTGAAGGCTTCAAACAAAAGCACCGACTTTGCGACATTGCTGTACTGCGAGGCCGAAGCCGTGGGCGCGCTGACATTGTAGCCATACGAGAGCGGATAAGTCGCCGCTCCCGATGCATTCTTGCCCCCCGCCGTGCTGTCGTCAGGACAGCGGTAAAGCGCCGTGCTTTTGACATACGGGTAAATCTCTGCCGCCCAGCCGACCCCGACCTGTCCGCCGGAACCCACCATCGTCCCTTGTGTCCCCGACGGCCACCGCTCATCGTAATCCTGGTTGTACTGAAGCAGCGCCAGCCCCAGTTGTTTTTCCCCGGACAGGCATGCCGTCTGCCGCGCCTTTTCGCGGGCTTTCGCGAACACTGGAAACAAGATGGCCGCGAGGATCGCGATAATGGCGATGACGACGAGCAGTTCGATCAGCGTAAACCCACGGGTGCGGACACGTCTAATTTTGCGGGACATCAGAAACCACCTTGCGTTGAAATTGGCAGTGCATCCTGCAAGGCTGGGCAGAGAGGAACACCCTGTTACCGAGATCAACTTACTGACACAGGCACCCCTCCCCTTTAGGGGAGGGGAAGCCTGAGCCGTGCGAAGGCGGGGGAGGGACTCTTAAGCCCTTTCTTTATGCGTTACTAGCGCGTTGCAAGCGCGTACCAACGACGGACGGTTTTGTTCCGTCGTTGGTGCGCGCTTAGCCCGCCTGGGAAATGAGGGGGCAATGCCTGCGAAGCACCGTGGCAGCCCGCTAGCTCTTTTCGGCCAGCAGCTTTGTAATCATTGCGGACAGTTCTTGCCCCTCGTTTGGCCCGTAGCCGGCCTGGCTCCAGCGCACGATGCCTTTTTTGTCAATCAGAAACTGCGCCGGGATGCCGTCCACATGGTACGCTTGGGCGCTGCGGATGTTGGCGCGGCTGAGCACAGCGACAGGATAGGTCACGCCGAAATGCTTGAGAAAGGCAGGAACGTTTTTGACCGTGTCGGGGGCATCGGTATCCATGCCCAGCACGACCAGGCCCTTGGGGGCGAAGCGGCGGTGCAGGGCCTGCAAAGTCGGGGTCGCCATCTGGCACGGGCCGCACCAGGTGGCCCAGTAGTCCACCAAAACGACTTTGCCGCGCAGCCGGGACAGGGACAGCGCGCCGTGGGAATTGACAGTTTGGGTGCTGATGGCGGGCGCGTGCGTCCCGGCAGGCAGCGGCGGCGGGGGCGCACCGTCCCCAGAGCCTTGCGCGGACGCGGGCAGGATGGCGGCGGCAAGCAAAACAGCGCCGAGCGCGGCGGTGCGGTGGAAGTTGGTCATGGGTACCCTTTCAGGAGGCTTGACATTTGGCTCTCCCAGAGGTTACGATAGCGGCAAGGATTTCGTTCCAGAAACAAGAGTTTCGTTCCAGAAAGGGGCTGCCTTGCCATGACTACGCCGGAGATGGCCCGGATGCTGGCCGCGCAGACATTTGCCGTGGTGGGAGCGTCGCGCCGGCCCGAGAAGTACGGCTTTCTGGTGTACCATGCGCTGAAAGAAGCGGGAAAAACAGCCTACGCGGTCAATGCGCACGCGCAGGAAGTGGACGGCGACCGCTGTTACGCAGGTTTGGACGCGCTGCCGCAAATCCCGGAAGTTGCCGTGATGGTGGTGCCGCCGCCTGCCACGCTCGCCGCCGTCGCGGAGTGCGCGCGCCTGGGCATTGGGCAGGTCTGGATGCAGCCGGGCGCCGAATCTGAGGCCGCCGTGCGGGCGTGCCACGCCGCCAATATCGCCGTGGTTTCGGGAGGACCCTGCCTTATGGTCGGCCTGCGCACAGTGAAGTATACGCTATGAGCTTTGCCATTGAACAAAACCAGACCTTGGTGTGTTTGGGAGACAGCATCACCGAGAACGCGGCAGGCTATGTGTCCCTGCTGGCCGCGCTGATTGGGGCAAAGTATCCCGAGCGCGCCATCAAAGTGGTTAATGCGGGCATTGGCGGCAACAAAGCCCCGGACATGCTGGCGCGCCTCGGCAGGGATGTGCTGGCCCACGCTCCCGACTGGGTCGTCATCAATGTGGGAATCAACGATGTCTGGCACGGGCTGGGCGGAAGCGGCGGGGTGAGCGTGGAAGACTATGCGGCGGCACTGGATGCCATGGTCGTGAAGACGCAGCAGGCAGGCCGGGCGCAAGTGGTGCTGGCGACACCGACAATTATAGGCGAGGGGCCGGACGAGCCGGGCAATCGCCTGCTGGAAGAGTATGTGCTGGCAATGGAAGGAATTGCGCATCGGCGGGGTGCGCGCCTCGCCCCCACGCACAGCGACTTTCTGCTGACGCTGCGGGCCGGGCAGGCCGCCGACCCTAAGTTCTCCATGACCACCGACGGCGTCCACATGAACCTGGTCGGCGATGCCCGCCTCGCCCTCACAATCTTACAAACACTGGACTTTTAACCGACAAGGAACCTTTTCGTGCAACAAAAAAGCATTTATCGCTGCATTGACGGCCGCGCCTACGACGTTTTGATGGACTGGAACGAGAACTTCAAAGACGCTGACATTGTCTTCAAGATTAAGTTCAGCGCGATTGACCAAGCCACGCACCGCCCGCTGGCCCTGCCGCGCGAGATCGCCACGTATGCCATCGGCGATCCGGAAGAGCCATTAGGCGAGCGCGTGCAATACTACTTCCACGGCGACCGGCAATTGCTGATAACCGATTACCTCACGACCGCCTACCGCCGTGTCACCGACTGGATTGAGCGCGGCAAGTAGCGAAGGTGCAGGCGAGGCGAGCGTTGCCATGAACCTTTACCCACAAGACTTGCGCAGCCGCCTGCATGCCGCCATTATCTTATGCCGCGCCCACGGCATTTATGGTGTGCCGATGTCGGCAAGGGACCTCGCCTTCGTCGCCGACCAGCCCGCGACGCGCCTGGGCAAATTCGGGCGGCAATGGACACGCGGCCTAGGCCTGAGCGAGCAGGAAGCGGCGGCAGCATTGGGCGCTGCGTCCACGAGCCTCAGCAGCGCACAATGGACTACGCCGATTTTAAGCGGCATTCCCCTTGCCATAGTCGCTCTTTGGGAGACCATTGTCCCTGTTCCGCCCAATTACGCTTTAGTGGCTGAAGCCCTTGCCGCCTGGGGCGCAATCACCGGCCTGAGCATGAGCTTGCTGCCCCGCTATGTTTTGCACAGATTATACAAACAGCCCTTGTCAGTGTCCGAAATAGATGCCCTGCTGCCCACCGCGAAAAGCGACATTGACCGCGCCTATCTGGAACTGATGCGAGCCGCTGTAGAGCAGGCAGTGCCGCCCGGTGCCGCAGCGGGCTTGCGCGACGCCCTGCGTGCCCTAGGCCAGGCCGCCGACAGCCTGCCCGCGCATGTGCCGCCCCTGCCGGATACGGAAGCGCTCCGGCAGCAGGCGGCAGGCGTACAAGAGCGCGCGAGATTGGAAAAGGATAGCGTGGCGGCGGAGTCCTTGAAGCGGCAGACGGATGCGCTGGAGCGGCAGGCCGCAGCGAGTGACCGCTCCGCAGTGGTGACGCACCGCGCGCATGTGCTTAGGGAGGAAGTGCTGGCGCAGATCAAAGCGCTGCACGCAGGCTGGGCAGACTACAGCTTCGGCGGGCCAGCGGACACGGCCTTGCTTGCCACGCTATCTGAGAATGCCCGGCGTGTTGCCGACGAAGCCTCGGCTGTTGCGCAGGCCCGCGCGGAACTGGATGCGTTTGTGGGGAGGCGAGGGTTGTCCGAAGAGGCCGCGCCGCAAAGCGTGACCTTACAAACGGGACGAGAATAAGTGACTAGGAGGATCATTCGTCACCGGGCTTGTCGTCCGGGTAGGATTCAAGCGTGACGCCCTCCTGGGGGTTAGTCGCCTCGGCCTCTCCCATCGCGACGAGGGTGTAGGCATGCCCCGCCTGGAAGCGCAGATTAGCTGGGCCTGCCAACGTAGAAACTTCTCCTGCCGCATTTACTTTAATATCATACGCGCCGGGCTGCAGCAGAATCGCCCCGCTGCGGCTGCCGTAATCCACGCTCGGCAGGCCCGCGATGTTGTTGAACAGCAGGTCAGCCTCCCCGCTTCCTCCGGCAATGGCATTCACAAACCTCAGCCGCACCCGGCCTGCGGGAACGGGCGCGTCTCTGTCTTCCCCAAAGATGCGCACGTCGGGCGCGCTGGTTCCGCTCCGGCCCAATGTTAGAACCGTGTAGGCCCGCCCTTTGTCGCACGTCAAGAAGCTGTCGCCTGCGACAATACGCCCGTCCTGCCGCGCTTCCACAGCGACTTTGTAAGTGCCGGCCTCCACATTAGCATAGCCGGTGTTGCTCCGAAACAGCGAGTGGCGCCAGACGCGTTTGCCATCTACTGCCACGGCCAAGTCCTGCGCGCGCGGCGAGGCATTAATCAGCCGCACCAGAGCGCCATCGCCGCTGCTGTCGCTTGACGTGCGGCAGCCGGTCACATTCAATCCCACCAAAGCGATTGCGCCCCACCGAAGCAGCCAAGTCACCTTGCACGTACCTAGTCTATTCATAGCGTTTTTGTTTGGGCAACACTGAAGGTTATTCCTGCCTGCCACGTAAAATAAGGCCGCTCTTCACAAAGAAGAGCGGCCTTATTCACTGCTTACAGGTGGCGGGAGCACCAGGACTCGAACCCGGGACCTACGGTTTTGGAGACCGCCATTCTACCAACTGAACTATACTCCCCTAGAGAATGGCCGGGCATGCCCGGCCATTCTTACTTCGCTTCGCGGTGCATGCGATGCACACGGCAGCGGGGGCAGTACTTGTTGAGTTCCAGCCGCTCCGGGTGCTGACGCTTGTTTTTGCTGGTAGCATAAGTGCGCTCTTTGCACTCGGTGCAGGCCAGCGTCACGATTACTCGTGCTTCGTTTGCCATTGTCTTGTCCCTTCAGTGGCAGCCTAGTCGCTGCTATGGGTGTTTGTGTTTAAGCTAAAATCTTGGTCACGACGCCGGCTCCGACGGTGTGCCCGCCTTCTCTGATGGCAAACCGCAAACCCTCTTCCATCGCTATCGGCGCGATCAACTCCCCCACAATCGTCACGTTGTCACCCGGCATCACCATCTCCACGCCCTCCGGCAAGTCCAGGTTCCCCGTCACGTCCGTCGTCCGGAAGTAGAACTGTGGACGGTATCCCTTGAAGAAAGGCGTGTGCCTTCCACCCTCTTCTTTGCTCAGGATATACACCTCGCCCTCGAACTTCGTGTGAGGCTTGATGCTCCCAGGCTTCGCCAGCACCTGACCACGCTCAATGTCCTTGCGCTCCACACCGCGCAGCAGGATGCCCGCATTGTCGCCCGCCTGCACCGTGTCCAACGTCTTCCTGAACATCTCCATAGACGTCGCCACCGTGTTCTTCGTCGCCTCACGGATGCCCACGATCTCAATCGTCTCGCCCGCCTTCAGCACCCCACGCTCCACGCGCCCCGTTGCCACTGTGCCGCGGCCCGTGATCGTCATCGTGTCTTCCACAGGCATCAGGAACGGCTTGTCCACGTCACGCTCAGGCGTCGGGATGAACGCGTCTACCGCTTCCATCAACTTCAGAATGGCAGGCTCCCCAATCTCCGACTGATCCCCTTCCAAAGCCTTCACCGCACTGCCCACCACAATCGGGCAGTCGTCGCCGGGGAACTCGTACTTGGACAACAGCTCCCGCACTTCAAGCTCTACCAGCTCGATCAGCTCAGGGTCGTCCACCATGTCTGCTTTGTTCAAAAACACCACGATGGAAGGCACGCCCACCTGACGGGCCAGCAGGATGTGCTCGCGCGTCTGCGGCATCGGGCCATCAGCCGCCGATACGACCAGGATCGCCCCGTCCATCTGCGCGGCACCCGTGATCATGTTCTTGATGTAGTCGGCGTGGCCGGGGCAGTCCACATGGGCGTAGTGGCGCTCGGCTGTTTCGTACTCCACGTGGGCGGTGTTGATGGTGATGCCCCGCTCGCGCTCTTCAGGCGCGGCGTCGATGGAGGCATACGAGCGCGCCTGCGCCCCGCCTGCTTTTGCCAGCACGTTGGTGATTGCCGCGGTCAGGCTGGTCTTGCCATGATCCACGTGACCAATCGTCCCAATGTTCACGTGAGGCTTGGAACGATCAAACTTTGCCTTCGCCATAGAATTGTCCTCTCAATACTGTTAAGTTATGTCATGTCGGCGGGTGCTTCACATCAAAGTGCTGCACCCGCTGGTTCGCGCTTCTGGAGCCGACGATGGGAATCGGACCCATGACCTCCTCTTTACCAAAGAGGTGCACTGCCACTGTGCTACGTCGGCGCGTCTTGCCGCCCAAGAACGGAGTGTATTATAGCACAAAAATGCAGAGTTGTCACCGTTGTTTTTCCCCATAAAAGCATGGAGATGTTCTTTGGATTGGCTGATGCTCTCTAGGCATGCGGCAGCAACTCCGTTCTGTACTTGAGGGCGAGCGCCTCGGATTTTACTCTGAACTCTGCTTGAGCGGCCTCATCAAGCTTAGGCGGCGCTGCTGTCCGGCTTGCGACCGGAACACCGACTGCCTGGAAGAACTCCTCCTGCCCGGCAGGCGCGCAAAGGCACAGCAATCGCACCGGCTGGCCGCTGGCGTTGTGGAACTGATGCGGCGCGTTGGCGGGGATATTGACAGTTTCGCCTGCCTGTACAACCGATTTTTCGCCGCGAAAGGTGGTTTCAATCTCACCTTCCAGCAGGATGAATGTTTCTTCAAAGTCATGGCGATGCGGAGGCGGGCCGCCGCCAGGCGGGATGTGCATGTCAATCAGGCAGTAGCGGCCTGCCGTGTCTTTGCCCGTGAGAAGAAGCGTGTAAGTATCACCCACAATACCAAGATGAGGCAAACTTTGGTCTTCGTTCGGCTTTGCAAGCGCGAGATGCCGCTGAAGGTCATCAGGCGGCAGCGTGGCGGCGGGCTGAGCGGGTTTGATTGAGTGATCGCTCATGGGACGGCTCCTGTTGTTCCTCGCGTATTCTTCTCAATTTATAACTTGGCTACAGTAAAGATTATTTTGCCCTCAATATGCTCTGCATGAACATCTGTCCATGCCTGGGCGACATCGCTGAGCGGATAGGTACGCCCCACAAAAGGCTGAATCTCTCCCGCATTGATTTTTTCGGTGAGCGACTGCAAGCTCGCGGCGGAGACATTGGTTTGGAGCATGATTGCGCCGACCTGGTGCTTTGCGGCCTCCTCCTGCGAGGGTGGCTGGCTGAGAGCCACCAGCATGCCGCCGGGTTTGAGCACAGCAAAGGAGCGTTGCTGCACGTCCCCGCCAATTCCGTCCAGCACCACGTCCACCTCTCTTGCCACCGACTCGAACGGGGTTGCTTGATAATCAATCATCTCGTCAGCCCCATATTCCAAAAGGCGGGCGCGGCTTTCGGTAGACGCAGAGGCGATCACATACGCCCCCATTTGATGCGCCGCCTGCACGGCAACGCTGCCGACCGCGCCACCCGCCCCGTGGATTAAAATTGTCTGCCCGGCTTCGAGCTTTGCCTGTTCCAGCGCCTGCATCGCGGTCTGCCCTACCAAGGCCAACGAGGCAGCCTCTGCGTGACCGAGCGAGCGCGGCTTGCGGGCGATTTTGTCGGCTCCCACAGCAACAAACTCCGCGTAAGACCCGCCCGCCATAGAGCCGCCATACACTTCATCCCCAGCTTTGAAGTCTTCCACGCCTTCGCCAAGTGTGTCCACCGTGCCGGAGAAATCTACGCCTGGAACGAACGGCATCTTGATGGGAAGCATCTCGCGCATCGCACCCGAAGCCTGCTTAGAGTCTATCGGGTTGTACGATGTCGCGAAGACCCGCACGACCACCTCGCCGGGCTTTGCTTCAGGTTTTGGCAGGTCCGCTTCGGCAAGCTGCTCCGGACCGCCATACTGCTTAAGTTCAATAACTTTCATAAAAAACACTGCTCCTTCCAAGTGATTAAGTTAGCGGCCGTTCCGCCACTCAAGGACGGTTTCCTGCACAAAATCTTTATAGTGGCGCGGGGCATGGCCCAGCAAAAGCGTCAGCGCCTCCACATCTCCCTCTTCCGCCACAAAGCCGCGTTCCAAATACCCCTGGAACATCATGCGGAAATCAAAGGCTGACCACGCCGGAGCGGTCTGGCGCATCTGCCCCTCAAACTGCTCCATGTCTTCACCGGCATAGCGAACCGGCTTGCCGAGCTTCTCGCTCCAAAGAGAAGCCGCGCCCAGCCCGCTAAGCGGCTCCGGGCCGACCAAGTTGTACGTCTTGCCCTCATGACCGTCGGTCGTCAGAGCAATCGCGGCGGCTTCCGCAATATTCCGCACATCCACTGCTGAAATGCCCGGTGTTCCCAAAGGCATAGGATAAATGCCTGCGTCCATCAGCGGCCCCTTCAGCGAGGTGTCGTTCTGGAAAAAGTAGTTCGGGCGTATGATGGTATAAGGCAGATCAAATTGCCGCAAGGCACTTTCAATGGCGAACTTTGAGGCAAAGTGCGGGACATCCTTGAACTTTTCCACTTGAAATACTGAGTGATAAACAACGTGTTTGAGCCTTAGCTTCTTTGCCAAATCATAGGCTATCAAGCCCTGCGTCAGCTCATCGGGAACCACCCCGTTCAGCAGGTACAGCTTATCCACGCCCTCCAGCGCCTTCTGCACCGAGACTGGGTCGAGCAGGTCGCCAACCACAGCCCCAACCCCTTCGGGCAGTTGTGCGGACGCTTCCTGTTTACGCACCAAGGCGCGGACAGAGGCCCCACGCCTGCGAAGCTCCTGGATGACTTCCGAGCCAACTTTGCCGGTGCCGCCGGTCACGAGAACTTTCATAGCAAACTCCTTGATTATCTCTATTGTGCTCATTATATACCTTATGGTACATTAATGTAAACGCTCTTGGTATGTATTATTTACCGATGGGTATAATACTGATATGGAAGTGGAAGCAATCACCGAAACTGATACCATTCGCAGACCACTTGGGCGTCCGCGCGCGTTTAACACCGACAAAGCGCTGGGGGCCGCTATGCAGGTCTTCTGGCGGAAGGGGTATGAGGGAACATCGCTGTCGGACTTGACGGCGGCGATGGGAGTCAACCGCCCCAGCCTTTATGCGGCCTTCGGCGACAAAGAAGCGCTGTTCCGCGAAGTGCTGAACCGCTACGCCGCAGGCCCAGCGGCGTATATGCAAGCCGCCCTGAGCGCGCCGACGG
>JAABUJ010004384.1_pt1 | contig 14876 bp, 13 predicted proteins | sample 5559131 | NCBI WGS metagenome assembly JAABUJ01 (sample SAMN10711875, study PRJNA513366) | rock metagenome | isolation source: Antarctica rocks | place: Antarctica: Victoria Land, Mt New Zealand nord | collected 2016-01-07 | reverse complement strand
TAGCGTCGATGCGGGGGGGAGGAGGGAGGAGTTGGAGCGGGGGCAGGGGCGGAGTGGCGGGGGGGTGGATGAGATTGGGGGGAGGTTGAGTAGGGATCTGGAGGTCGGGTTTCGGGATGATAGTGATAGTGAGGATGAGGATGAGGAAGAGCAGGGACGGGGACGGGGGTGAAGAGGGGAAGTTGCTGGGGGGTAGGGGTGAGAAAGTACGGGGTGCGGGGTGGGTTTTGGGACTGGCTGGGCTGGCTGGGCTGGCCGGCTATCGTTCTTTGGGGGTTAGGGATTAGGGAATTACGGGATGCGTTTTGGGTTTTTGGGACTGGCTGGGCGGGCTGGGCTGGGCGGCTGGGCTGGCTGGCTACATGGCGAAGTGTCGGAGGAGGGTTCGGTGCTGGGTGGGCGATATGGAGTTGTGTCTCTGCAAGGTGGACGGACAAATCTCGCTATCCGCTGGGTCGTTGCCTTCGACAGGCGTTCCTAGATACCAGTTCATCATCGTCTTGTCCTCTGAACCCATTCCCTTCCCTTCTGCCAGAACCTTTTAGAGATTCATCCATAATCCGAACCAATCCCACATCTCCTCCCCGCCAAACATGACTCTGCACCGTTCAGAACCGTCATAAGGTAGGTAGGTAGGTGCTGACACGCTCCCCCACGCTCCGCCATCAAGCAAATCTCTCAGTCTGTCCCACCGAAATGAAATAAAAAAAAAGCAAGAAATAGAGGTCCTGAAGAGCAGAGCGAAGAAGGCAGTGTGCCCGGTTATGGCTGGAAGTTGTCTCACGATCGCGGTTGTGGTGATGTATTAGAGTCAACGAAACGTTTCACTGAGTCCCACGTCCTCGTTTTGTAGAACAGTGCATTCGAGGGGTGTAGATAAGTATCAAAGCGTAGGTAGGTACGAAGTAAGGAAGGTGATGGTGCTGGATTTGCTTTCCGCCGCACAGGAACCTAAGGTAACCTTGCAACGGGTTGTTTGGAATGCTGGCTAACTTAATCCATGGGAGGGAAAGTGAACGTATATATAGGTACAGAGTGGGACCGGTCGAGAATATGCCTTCGTTATGATTCGTTTGCATGCGACGTGGGACAGTGGTACAGGTGTTGATGGCCAAGTACTACACACGAAGCACCATGTACCCCAATCGCGGAACTCAGAGACAGGCAGTGGATTAGAGGATTAAAGGCCAGCTATGCAAAAGAAGGGTATCATTTGTGCGTAGTGAGTATTACATCGTAATGTTATGCCGCATAAACATTGACCGCTTCCAGTAAGCCGTCGAGCCATCTATCCTCGGCTTGGTCCTGCTCCGTCGTCGATCATCGCGCTCGACTCAATTATTACCAACCCCGAAGCGTATCGAGAAGAAAAGAGAGAAGAGAAAAGAATGTAAATACAAAGACTCGAGGAAAAGTGATGCGCCGCTATGATCGCGAGAAAAACAACTCTGTGCACGTCCATCCAATCGACGTTTACAACAGAGCCAAAGCCGCGAGACCGGCGGCACCAACGAATCCACCGGCCACCAAGTGGTTACCAGCGGAGCCGGATTTGCTGGGGCTGGCTGCCGCAGTCGAAGAGCCTCCAGCACCAGCACCAGCACCAGAGCCGGACGCCGAAGATGGTGCCATGCTCGTAGTGACGGTAGATCCGGCGGAGTTGGTGGTAGTGACGACACCGCCGCTCATCATGCTGCCACCAGTAGTGGTGCTGGTAGTGATGGTCGCGCCAGAAGAGTTGGTGGTGGTGATCATCACGACACCTCCAGCTCCAGCTCCACCTCCTGGAGCTCCGGTGGATGTCATGTTGCCGCTCACGGTCGACGTGAAAGTGCTACCGGTGGAGTCGGTACCGGTGGTAACGACGATGGTAGCGGCACCGGTGGCATTTGAGCTCATCGATGAGAGGGTCGAGGTGAAAGTGCTACCAGCAGAGTCGGTGCCGGTGGTAACAACAACGGTGACGGGACCAGCACTTGAGGAGCTGATTGGTCCGCTGAGGGTCGAGGTAAAAGTGTGACCTGCAGAGTCGGTGCCGGTGGTAATGATAAGAGTTGCCTGACCACCCTGAGCAGTCGATGTGACAATGGGGACGCTAGCACTGCTGGAACCGACCGTGGTCGTGACGGTCCCTGCGCTGGCGGAGGCTGAGCCGGAGGAAGCGAGAGTGGTCGTGACGGTCGCGGTGCCAGAGGCGGAACCGGAACCCAAGGCAGCTACAACGCGTGTCAATTTCACTGTTACGCGTTTCGAAGAGTGTGGAGCGCCACGACTTTACTCACCTTGACAGAACGATTGGCCAAATGTAATAGTCTTCTGCATATCGGCCTGGTTGCAGAGGGCAGCGCTGCAGTCGCGAATACCAAAGCCGAAGTTTTGGTTGTTGCACAGGCACTTGACGTCGTTGGGAGAGCAACCAAGCTGACCAGCTTTACCCAGCATGTTGGAGACACAGGTTTGCTATGTCAAGCCAGTCAATCGAGAGCACGCGGATCGCACCGAGAGCTGCGAAAGTGATCAAGGCTGGGAAGAACTTACACCACATTGTGGGAGCTGGCTGAGGTCTTGCGCGACAACTCCGGCCGCGAAGACGGCGGCAGCAACGAAGAGACCCTTCATTTTTGATTTGAGAACTAGCTAGACCTTGGATTTGATTTCTAATATCGACGGCGTTGAAAGACGAGAGAGTCTATGTTGTTGCGATTGAGAAGGGTAAAGGAGTAGCAGTTGATTATTATTGTCTGGATCACGGAAAGGAGTGAGGAAGGAAGGAGAGAAGAGGAAGAAAAGGGAGAGAGGGAAGTTAAGCTGAGGAAATTATCGTTGAGTTTTTTAGGTTGCTTTGATTCGGTCTGTTTTGTCTGGATCGAATGGAAGTACCTTACCGTAAGGTAATTAAGGTGCAAGTTAGTGGAGATTAAAGTAACTTACCTTGGCACTGTTTGTTTTATTACGGTAACTTACAGTATCTCGCCAACTCACTCATCCTCTGGGTGGTAGAGTAAGGTACCGCACCTTATGAGAGTCAAGGTACATTACTTGGACTGACAGTGAATTAATTACTGTAACTTATTGAATATTATCATACTGTACCTAGGTAAGATTATCTTGAAAGCAATAAATAATCTTCACCTTGGTACCTAAGGTAAGGTATTAATAATTATCCTGGAACTCACGCACTGGTCTACCTTACAGTGTTGTGATGTTACACGTAAGTTAATTGGTACAGGAAATTGGCAGCGCAAATCAGAACCAATCATTTGTTGTATTTGTTGATTAGCTCCAGGCTAGGTAATTGTAAAAACCGGTTCAGGAGGTGACGATGCAGGCACACGCACACGCACACGCACCGCCACACATGCACCGCCACAAGGATAGTACTTGCTCATACCCACTAAAATGAAAATTATAAGTGGCTTACGCATGAAAACACCTCACCTCAGCTCATCTTACCTCCCTCTCAGCTCACTGACTATACTTCGTAGGTAAGGTACAGTAGGTAAGTCCGATGTGGCATTGTGTTTATCTGTATCTTTTCCAGGATCCGCGATGGAAATGGCCTGAAGCTTAGGTACAGTACTTTACAGTACCGTACAACACGATCTGGCTCACATTATTAGATAAGGTAGGTAGCCAAGGCCAAAGCTTGTTTGTACTTTATGCCCCAGCCACCCCGAGGGACGTCATCCCCTGATCGTCAAGATACTGTACAAAGTTACTTACCTGAGGTGGTCAGTCCATTCATCAGCTCACCCATCGACCGTCTCCACTCCGCGCCTTATAGAATGACATCCAAGTTGTGCGTCTGTGCCCTGTTCTGCAGTTCTGGTTACACGTCTGTTGCGGAATCCTTTCTCCATCTGCGTCATCATCCTTTGTTCCACGCACTCGCTTCGGCACCTTGTAGGTGAGGAGGTAAGGTAGCGTACCTAGAGTCATGGGAAAGTGGGTCGAGGCAATTGCCGTGTGGCGAGTGGGTCTTCCGTTCCTGGCTGGGCCCAAGCGTCTAAGAATAAAGGGCCACTAACTTACCGAAGTTAAGGTGGCTTGATCACCCATGTCGCGTGACCTAACTTGCTGCCTTACTGTACCGTATGTTACAGTAGCAAGAGGAAAGAAGTTCAGGGGAAACAGAGAGACAGACAGACAGGGTACTCATATAGTAGATTCACCCCGGTCGAATTCATAGCTACCTTATATAAACAAGTTCTCGTCAATCTGAAGACGGCATTCCTTGGACGTCTAACTTAGCTAGGTGACTATTCCAGGAGGAGTGCTCTGCACTTGGGGACAGTACAGTATCAGTCGGTCTGAGTTTCTTTTCTTGTCCTACGACTGTTGTGTCAAATGCTTGGGTTCGCCGAGGACGTTCCCATATCGAGAGGATGGCAACGCGGGCCGAGCCAGGCTGAGCCGTTGAAGACGAAAACGAGATGTGAAAGCCCGCAGATTGCAAGGCAGCAGTCCACTGAGGCATTTTCGCGAAGAGCGAGGCTTGCACTTGTTCGGTGTCAAAATATGAGTAGAAGGTCTTGCTGACGGCATGTTGCCGGCCACCGGACCAGTCGAGGCTTTTGCACACGTAGCGGACAAGGCTGCCTCGTGAGGCACAGCGGGTCTGAAGCGAGGGCTCAGGGAGATGGGACGTGAGTCTGGAATCGTGCTTGAGGGCTTTATTGTGCTTCCCGTGAGGGTAGAATGGGATATAAAAATGAGTGACTGAGAGTCCCTTTCTTTGGATCGATGTTTCGGAAACGTCTACAGCCGCAATTATATAACTTCTCATCACAGCAACTATATTCCGTCGCGGGGAACCAACGCGTGTAATAGACATTTGTTGTCCCAGAGGTATCTTGTCCGATGCACAGCTCTTCAAACCTTCGGTCCGGAGATCTGATGATGTGAAGCTAGACTGATGGGGAGAGGAGGTTACAACAAGACGCGCGCAGTCTGTCTGTCTGGGATGTTGTGTTGACCGGAATACGACAGGCAATATGCTGGCAGCAAGCTAGATGAATCAACCCTATCAAACTGCGGTGGTGGTTTGGTGGCGGTACTCGTTGGGAGCCGTGAGGTCAGTGTGTGCACGGAGGCAATGCCGACTGTAGTGTAGTTCTCGAATGTCCATAGAATCATGATCATTTTCCAACGCAGAACCTGTTGCTTCTATAAGTAGTTGCTACACCTTCCTTTGATTGGATTATATTACTTACTTCTCGAACACAACCCCCAAGACTTCCTCAACATCCCCCGCTTCCCCTTTGCCTGTGATCTTTGCCAAGCAACTGGCAGCTGTTCTTAGATGCTCAGCTGCGAGCACAACATCAGTGTCATCTTTGACTTCTACTTCTGGAGGTGGGTTTATTGGTGATTCGGTGCTCTGTAGGAAAGCATCGAGATGCCCTAGACTGTCCTCGAGAAGGAGCCGCTGCCGCTCCGTAGCCCCTAGAGATTGCTCATACATCGCCGGTTCGATTGATACATCTTTTGAGTCCGAACTGATTGGTGCAGTGATTTTCTCCAGAACGTGAGTCAATCCTTTGAGGAAGTATTGAATTCCCCCATAGTCATGGTCGAGGCTGTCTGCATTCGCCGCATCTGCGCAAGAGATGGCAAGTATTCCGCGAGCGGAGCCATGAGTATCCAGCATTGTCTGCGATAGTAGCCTAGATACTCCGGGCCCAAATTCTGCCGAGGGGCCAATCGGGGTAAATTTGTCACTCTTGTTGACGACATAAATCACTGCTTTACCGTCCTCGGTACATCTGGTGGCCGTTTCAGCAACTTCTGGATCAATCTTGACGATAGGATTTTCCCTATAGGTCAAGTCCCACTCAGCTGACAGGACGACTATGACAACATCCGATTCCAGCGCTCTTGCTTTGGCCCTTCTAATTCCCTCCCTCTCCACCTCACCAATCAGGATTTTCGAACCTTTTCGCCGAGTACTTGATGCCTTTTTGCCGGATGGTGGCCCGCGTCTCAAACCAGCCATGTCTCCAAACTTACAGTAGAAGCCACCGATGTCCACACCAACTTCGACAACGTCCCTCGTGGTTCCTTCCTCTTGGCTGACAATGGCAGCTTCTCTGCCGACAATGATGTTCAAAAGGGAGCTCTTGCCTGCATTTGGGGCGCCCAGAAGAGCCACCTTGATTCCACTACGAACAAGCTCACCTCTAGAAGCGTTCGAAACATGGATCTGCATTTGCTTCTTCAGGGTCATGATCTGCTCAGTCACAGATGAGACCAGCTGCTTGGGTGATTCATCAAAGTGCTGATCCTCTGCGAAATCAATGAGAGCTTCCAGCTCACCACGAGCATGAAGCAGCTGCTGACGCCACGAATCGTAGCGCCTTGCTAGAGCGTTGGTCGTCCCACGAACTGCAAGACGGCGCTGCTGTTCAGTATCGGCCGCCAGAGCGTCGCCCAACGCTTCGATATGAGTCAAATCCAGCCGATCATTCTCAAAGGCTCGACGAGTGAACTCCCCAGGTTCTGCGAAGCGAACAGTACGTCTTCGCCTTGGCTCGTGGCCTGGAAACGTCACGCACTGCGGTATAGCTGCAAGAACGGCTTTTACTATCGCCGGCCCACCGTGCATGTGCAATTCTAGAACGTCTTCTCCCGTGACAGTCCGCGGCCCGGGAAAGTATAGAACTAGGGCTTCAGGATCGAGGACGGCATCTGCGCCGGGACCTTTAGTAGGATCATATAGCGAGCGTAGTGTCGCATATCGTGGTTTTAGAGGAGGTTTGCCCGGGCATAGCGATTGATATATCTACATGATATCACTTAGCAGACTGAACGTTTCCGAAAGATATCTAACACACTTCAACACATCGTGGACCAGAGATCCGAATTACGGCAATTGCAGCTCTGCCAGACGCTGTAGAAAGCGCATAAATAGTCGGACCACCCTCGTCGACTGATTTTCCATATCCCTGACCTTCCCGACCTGTTGAGGAGACCGTCCGGTATCGAGAAACCTGTATGGTTGGAAGTATAGATGAATATAAGAGGTGGCTGCAATCGCTGGACAACCGTGATGTTGGCTTCAGGCCTTGCCGGAGACACTGGTTATAACGTAAGTATCGGCACCTAGCTAAGCGCAAGAGCGGTCGCATTGACTATTGGCCCTTCACACCCAGATATCTGCCTGTGGTGGAGTCATGAGCCAAGTTCAGAGGAGGTAAACTATGAGGCTCTGCCCGCTAATTTATGCCACAAGCTAGCGTTCACCGCGTAAAATTTCCCTGTCAGATTTTCGCTCGATCAACAAGAACCTACCCCGTATGCCACTCCAGTAACGGACCTTCAACCACTGCTACCCGCTATTTAGTGATCGCCAGTCTCTTTTCTGGCATCGTGCCCACCCAAGATGTCTTCCGACGAGATCGTTTGGCAGGTCATCAATCAGCAATTCTGCTCCTTCAAGTTGAAGTATGCCACCACACAAAACACGACACCTCAACAGGCTAACAGATCTGCCCTAGAACTCCGAAGCTGCAGAATTTCTGCCGCAATGAACACAATGTGACCGGTCTCTGCAACCGTCAATCCTGCCCTCTCGCCAATTCTCGTTATGCTACGATTCGCTCACATCCTGGGTCGGGGACCCTGTATCTATACATGAAGACCGTCGAACGTGCACACATGCCATCGAAGTGGTGGGAACGTGTAAAGCTGTCTCAGAACTACGCAAAGGCGTTGGAGCAGATTGATCAGCAGTTGATTTACTGGCCGAAGTTTCTCGTCCACAAGTGCAAGCAGCGACTCACTAGACTTACACAAGTGGGTATCAGAATGAGAAGACTTGCAAAGGAGGAAGAGAGGTTGGGCGAAAAGATCGTGCCGAAGCTTGCACCAAAGGTTAGGAGGCGGGAAGAGACGAAAGAGAGGAAGGCGGAAGCCGCAGCGAAGGTTGAGAGGGCGATTGAACGGGAGCTGATCGAGAGGTTGAGGAGTGGCGCCTACGGTGACAGACCGCTTAACGTCGAGGAAGGTGTGTGGAAAAAGGTCCTCAAAGGTTTGGAAAGGGGTGGTGAAGGGCAGAGGGATGAGGACCTGGACGAGGGGATCGAAGAGGAGGAAGAACTGGAGGGCGAAGAAGAGCTGGAGGAAGATGGCGTAGGCAATGTGGAGTATGTTAGCGAGCTTGAGGGCGAAGAGGAAGAAGACCTGGGAGACCTAGAGGACTGGCTTGGTGGTGAAAGCGGCGAAGAAGATGAAGAAGACAGTGAGAGTGCAAGTGGCAGTGGAGAAGAAGATGGTGACATAGCAGAGACGACAGCTCCAGGAGCGAAGAGAAAACGAGGAGCCGCGCCACCGAAATCGAAGAAGAAGGGTCCTCGTTTGGAGATTGAGATTGAAATGGAGCACGAATTGCCAGCACGTGAAGCGGTATTTGCTTGAGACTGTTTGCTTTGAGTTGAATATTTCTTAGTCCTAGCTTTACACTACCACAGACAAGCTATAACATATGTATGGATGATATTAGATTTCAACTGTACCATATTCAAGTCGGTGGAAGACAGCGTCCTTGCCACTTCCCTGTACTGTAGACCTAGTTGTCAAATTGAGTCAACTCTGACGAAAGAGAACAATATGTAATCACCTGGAGCGGTTTAATCGATGCACCGACTCAGCACAATTTCCAGTCACTAGATTCAACCAACATACCGAGTGAGTTACAATAGCTAAGCTGTCGAGTTAAAGATGTTTCACTCATACCCAGATCTTCACGAAGTGCCCGAAATCAACTCATAGTACCACATCAGCGGTTGACACTGCCTCTTCCATATATCCTGAAGTGCCAACATGTCGTCATATCTTTCCTCTCTAGTCAGCACAACAACATCACGTTACAACTCCCTCCGCCGGACCCTCCTCTCGGATGAAGCGGATGGCGACACCGAGGATGACACTCACATCTGCCGCGTCTTGAGGGCATACTACACGGAGAAAGGAAGACCGTTCCCGCCATGGCTGCCTCCAGATCCGAAAGCCTCTCAACCATACCCGAGTGCCAGCTATGGCAAAACCAGCGGCCCGCAAAGAGGTAGCGGGGGGATTGGATTGAGTGACCTGTGGGAGAGTCCGCAGCAGCCGCCAGCCGAGGAAAGCACGACTTTGAGAAGAGCAGGGCAGGGGAGGGCTCTTGGCAAAGGACTTCCCGCAAGGCCTAGGAATACAGACTCTTACAACAACAGAGTTGCTGGCTTGCAATCAGAGTCGGCTGGTAGGCCATTGCCAAGTCAACGGGTGGGGAGCTATCAGACTCAATTCCCTCAGCAGCAGAGTTCACGGAACGAGAGCAGTCCTAGTCCCGTTCCCAGCAGTAGTTCAGGGACATCAGCACAGGAGAGATTAAAGGCTAGATTATTGGGCGCAGCTAGGGCGGCAAGTCCAACGCAGAGTGGAGGTCCTCAAAGTCCTCCGATCTCACATGTGGGGTCAAGCAACCCTTACGCAACAGGAGGAGGCTACTCTGGCTATGATGCAAGTACAAGATCGGAGTCTGATTACGGTACAAATGGGAACCCTTATGATGGTCAAGGGTCTGCGGGAGGTGGGCGCAGTGCGAGTGACCAGAAGCCTTCTGTATCAGCTACGGCGCCTTGGAGCAGTGGCGATGAAGGAAGAGGTTCGCCTGCAAGTCATGATCTTCCTCTGAATAAGGGGATAGGAAGGTGGGCCGCAGGAGGGAAACTAGGCGGTTTAGGAAGAAGGTGAAAGCCGGCGAACAGTTCGTCAGACTGTCTTGATGAGTTACTCAGGACGGCATTCTGCCTGGACCATCAGATATATCCACTTATTAGTTAGCCCTCCAATAAGCATTCGATTTCAACAAGTATATATTCCGTACACATCTCCATGAAAGATATAAATCACTCAGAATCTGTAAATGAGTCCAAAAGCCAGTTTGAGCCTTATGGTGCAATGCAACATCAATATCTGATGACCATTTCTGTCACGGAGCCCTCTGAGCTAACCCCGCCACGTACGCATACCCCTGCCCCTCCACATTCCAGTTACCAACCTTGATCACAAACAACAAATCCTTCTGTCTGGACTGGGGATCCTCAAGGCACCGAATACCGCCCTTGATCAAGAGTCAAGAAACGTCGAAGCTCCAGCGTCGTGCTTGCGCGGCAGACGCTGGTTAACTACAATGACGACGTTGGCTGGCCGTCATACTCCCCCGCCTACACCTCCATCCCCGTCCGCTTCGTTCTATGACCTCAGTGATGACGAAGAGGGAGAATACAACACCATAACTCATACTAGCTCAGGCAGAGGGGTGAAGTTGCTTTTCTCAAAGAGCAAGGTACGTTGCATGGAGATTGATGCTTTGAGTCGACCTTTGCCATTTCAGCCCATGACAAAGATGCTGCTGATTATGTGCTCAAATAGGTCTATGTCCATCCAACACCGTCCTCCAAAGACAATATTCCGGGCTTCATCGCACTCATCCAGCAAAAGGCCCCACTAGACACAACTACCCCACATGCGCCACCATTGTCCGCACCCAAAAGTTCGAGAGCTTCATCCCTACTCCTTGCTTGGCTCCCCGAGTCTTCCCTTGGTGACGCATACGATGCCTATGTGAAGGTCGATCTCTCCGATTCATCGTCTCCGCCCCGCCAGACTTACCTTGTTCCGCCTCCGCCCACAACAACAACCCACAGCAGTGCTGTTGGCACATACGCCTTTGCTGTTCCTGTCAGCGTGATATACTCCTTGACTGTCCGCCCGCCAAGTATCGGATGGTGGTTTGGTAGCGTCATCCTCAATACTCGTGCTGGCGACAGTTTCCCGGCTTTGTTCTTCCATGACAGCGAGTGCCAATCTACAATACTACAGAAGAAGAGAAGAGCTCGAGAAAGTTTTGATCCCTTCAGTGATGATGGGGGAATGTTCTGGGGCGGCGATGAGGTCCTGCGATGGCTGAAGAGATATGTGAACGTCGAACGCTCAGGCGCGGACCCTAGCATTTACCTCATCGAGCCAAGCGTAGAGGATAAGCTTGGGTTTGGCGCAGATTCCTCGGCTTCTGGATTTTCACCTGACGGACAGAAAGATAAAGGTGTTGCGGCAGGTCATGCAGGGTCCGTGGCTGGCGCTTCAGGCTCAAGAGATGGAGGTATGGACCCGCTCACCAAAGCCTTGAAGCAAGCAAGATGGAGCTTCCTTGAGAAGATGAGCCAAGTTACGACATTCACAAGGCGGACAGCCCAGGATATTGTAGAGAACCCCAAAGTGCCGCCCCAAGTGAGGCGTCTGATGAAGAATCCTGAAGTACAGACCCTGCAAGATGAATTTGACAGTGCACGTCTGTACCTTGCCAGGTGGGCGATGAGTATTGCTGAGCAAAGCGATCGAGAACGAAGACAGCGAATATGGACCGCTAAAGACGTCTTGGAGATGGAAGAGAGCTCTGTTGGTGAGTTTGAGATCCTTGATATGGAGGCGGGCGGCATGTCCTTGGCAGATAAAAGGAAACCCGTAACTCTGAAAGAATGGAATTCTTTCTTCGACAATCTTACAGGGAAGCTTCAAATCACCCCTGATGAGGTCAAGGAGCGGATTTTTCATGGTGGATTGAATCCAAACGACGGAGTACGAAAGGAGGCTTGGTTATTCCTGTTGGGCGTTTACGATTGGAATAGCACTACCGATGAAAGAAAGGCCTTGATCAACAGTAAAAGGGACGAATTCATTCGCTTGAAGGGCGCCTGGTGGGAGCGGATGGTGAGCGGGACCGGATCACCAGAGGAAACCGAGTGGTGGAAGGAACAGAAATTGCGCATAGGTACATTTCCCGTGCGTACTTTAAATTCTTCGTGAAGATAAGCTGACACAACCCATTCCTCGGGATCCGTCATATAGAAAAGGACGTTCATCGCACCGATCGTCACATCCCGCTCTTCGAGGGAGAAGACATTCCACATCCGGACCCAGAGTCGCCCTTCGCGGAGGTTGGCACAAATGTGCATCTGGAGCAGATGAAGGACATGCTCCTGACGTACAATGAATACAACCGAGACCTGGGCTACGTACAAGGCATGAGCGATCTACTGGCGCCTATCTATGCGGTCATGCAAGATGACGCCGTAGCGTTTTGGGGGTTCGTAGGCTTTATGGAACGCATGGTATGGTTCTCAACCACGGGGCTTTGGATTTCCGGCTTCAGACTCACATATTACAGGAAAGGAATTTTCTACGAGACCAATCAGGCATGCGCGCTCAACTACTTACCTTGGACCATCTAGTCCAGTTGATGGACCCGAAGCTCTACCTACACCTCCAGTCCGCCGACTCTACCAATTTCTTCTTCTTCTTCCGCATGCTTCTTGTTTGGTACAAACGCGAATTCGAATGGGTCGACGTTCTACGCCTTTGGGAGACCTTGTGGACCGACTTGCTCAGCAGTAGCTTCCACTTGTTCGTAGCTCTTGCGATCCTGGAAAAGCATCGGGACGTCATCATGGAGCACCTCAAACATTTCGATGAGGTGCTCAAGTACGGTAAGCTACTCCTCCTCCACAACACCAACAGTGACCGCGCTGAATTGCCTACCTAGTCAACGAGCTCTCCAACACCATCGATCTACAGTCCACCCTCATACGAGCCGAAGGCTTGTTCCGCCGTTTCCAGCGCACCGTCGAAGCGATCGACAAGAAGAACAACTTCCCCGTCCCAAGCGTCCGTCAGCGCAAACCTGCCCAGAACGATGATCCCTCGCAATCTTCCAATGCGACTGGCGCGGACGCCGGCAATGCGATTGGAAAGGCTGTCGCGCAGGGTATCAATGCTGAGAAGGAGAAGGTCATTAGTCCGGAGCTGCGGCAGCTGTTGAGCAGGAAGGTCGTCAAACTTGACAAGACAGCGGTTGTCGAGAGTGGAGGGGCGTAACCAACTGAGGAGGCCAGTGAAGTGAGGCGTTCGGTAGCTTATGGCGGCATGGTGGGCGGAGAGGTATATTGGGGCTTTTGATTCTGGCTTTCTGGCGCTTGTCGTTTTTGTTGTGGCCGGTTGGCATTTAGTTTGCTCGTGTCGTACTATCATGAAGGATATGTGTCCATGCGCTTGAAAAGAAGACTATGTCCATACCGTGTGTTGTTGAAATTCTCATGGGTGCCGCCCTCAACCGTGGACCGCAGCCAGACTGATGGACAGCGTACCAACGGACAACACTTTCAAGAGATGTATATGGTGATTTTAAAGCAACATTTAAGTTGTCTAGACCGAGATTGTAATGCGAAATTGTTTACTTGGATACACTCTTGAGAGAGCTGACGATCATTGCCCAGCTTTCCCAACACACTATCCCCGAACCTGTACACGAACTGGCCTTGAGTATCTCTAGCCGTTGCCATATAGTCACAATGTTAGAGCTTTGGTGTCAGCTCCCGCTCTTCTACCATCAATTTCACCCTACGCTGTCCCTGCAAATCCTCAAGCATGCACGGACACGGTCACTATAGACCGTCCTTCTTGCGGCGGCAACACGTAGACAGTGGACAATATGCACATACGGCCAAATTATGCCTTCCATAATCCATTTCCGCAGTCCAGACTAGGGTTAGGAGCGAGCGACTGCTCATACCGGACGGGTGGGTCTGTACCATGCTTGCAGCGCCGACGGACGCAAATCTTCGGACTCGAAGGCAGCATGTATCGAGTAAACAGCTAAGCACTATAAGTGCTGATATAGTACTAACTGAACATCAGTCCAACCCTCAGACGCCACCACGTCCCACAGCACCGGAAACTCACCGTCAAGACCGACTCATCCCCACCATCCTCTTCGTCCGAGATATACACATATAATATAAGTGCATGCTCATGGCAAAAGCCTACCAACAACCAGTCAGCATCCCCCCCAAACTCCCGGGCCCCCCCTCCCCAACCCCAGAAACACTCACAAGCAATAACCCTCCCCCCCAGCCTCCCCACACTTAACACCCTCCCCCAATCCCGCCCATCAATCCTCACCCTCGCCCACCCCTCCTCCCCACTCCCATCCACATTCCCCGCCCCAACCCCCTTCATCCTCGTACTCGGATGCTCCCGCACCCCCTGCACCCCGCCCTCCACCTGACTAGGATCCAATTCCGGATTCACCAGTCCCGACCACAGACTCGCAATCCGCAACCCCTCCGTCACAAGCCCCAGCCGCAAACACCCGTGCATGTTCGCGCTCAACTCCAACCGAGACCCCCCCGCCAGCCCGTGCCCGTGCCCGTGCCCGTCACTAGAGGCTAGAGCAAGCTTCGTGAACCGCTCCGACACGCTCTTCAGCTGGCCCAGCCCCGGCAGCACAATGTGCACGTCCGGCGCCCGGCACCGCGGCTCGTGCAGGCCCTCGACCGCCGCGGCGCGGAGGACTCGCACCGGCACGTCTTGCGTGACTGTCGTCTCGCGCACGCGCGGGCCGCCGCTGATGGATGCGTGCAGGTCGAAGCTCAGGTCGCCGTCCTCGTCGTTGTGGGTGTTGGTGTTGGGGAACGCGGCGTCGTGATCGGCGTCTGCGGTCGCACCGGTACCGGCGAGGCCGATGCCGACCCCATGGCTGGCGCTGGTGCTACTACTACTGACGATGGTGAGGACCAGGAACGGCTTGTCGTCTTTCTTCGTGAGGCGCAGCGACGCCGACGTCGCGCCGAGGGCGGAGCGCAGCGCGCTGTGCAGTTGTGCTACGGGCAGCTCGAGGTTGATGGTGTTCTTGGGGGCGCCGGATTCGATTGTGTAGCTTTCGAAGATGCTGTTCTGGAGGGGTAAGTTAGGCACCTGTGGTACTGATGTTGGGACGTGGGTTGTGGATATGGGTTTAGTGTAGGAGGGGGGGGAGCGTATACAATGGCTAGGAC
>JAABUJ010004383.1_pt1 | contig 14879 bp, 13 predicted proteins | sample 5559131 | NCBI WGS metagenome assembly JAABUJ01 (sample SAMN10711875, study PRJNA513366) | rock metagenome | isolation source: Antarctica rocks | place: Antarctica: Victoria Land, Mt New Zealand nord | collected 2016-01-07 | reverse complement strand
TTTATAGAAATAAGTGTTTAGTTGTGATTTTAACATCAAAATGCTGTTGTTTGAGCTTGATTTTGAAGAAGTTTCAAAAAAAAAGTTGCGTGAGTGCTGGAGCCAACTTTGTAGGATCCGCTGTAGAAGCATATGTAGCGGTCATCGGTTCACAGAACCAAGTATCCACGAGAACAATCAAAATTACCGTTCAAAGGAGTATCGAGACAGACATCTCTTCGGAAAGTAGCGCTCTTTACTCCGTTCTACAGATTTAGGTCCACAGCATTACGCCGATAAGATTGCATCAGCAGCTGGTAGGACCGTCAAGACAACATGTCCACCTTTGGACAGTATTTCCGGGTGACCACGTGAGTCTACCGCAATTCAGGCGGCTGTCACAATGGCTGATGTATCGTCTAGATATGGCGAATCACATTGCAAATCCGTGGGGTGCATAGTGGACGGGTGTCCACCAGGAATGGAGCTCACAGAAGCGGATATACAGCCACAGATGACCCGAAGAAGACCTGGCCAAAGCGCACTTACCACGCCCCGAGACGAGAAAGACCGGGTGGAGATACACTCCGGCACAGAGTTTGGCATCACTCTCGGTACGCCAATAGGTCTACTGGTTAGGAATGAGGACCAACGACCAAAGGATTATGGAGGGAGTACGATGGATAAATTTCCGAGGCCTAGTCACGCCGATTTTACCTACCTCGAGAAGTACGGTGTCAAGGCCAGTAGCGGTGGTGGTAGGAGTAGTGCAAGGGAGACTATCGGTCAGCTTGAGATTTCAAAGGCGGCTTTTATCCTATGCTAAAAGCCTTCAAGGTCGTGTTGCTGCCGGTACCATTGCGGAAAAGTACTTGGCAGAAGCACACGGTGTTCAGATCACCGCATTTGTCTCCTCCGTCGGCAACGAGCATCTCTTTCCCGCTACTCAAAGCCATCCCACACCCTCTACCAACCCTGCCTTCCTATCGTTAATCGAATCCATCGACCGAAGAACTGTGGACGACTTTCTGCCCGTTCGATGTCCCGACGCAGAAGCCTCGAAACGAATGGCAGAGATAATCGCAGACTACCGGGATCGGAAAGACAGTATAGGAGGGACCGTCACATGCGTAATCAAGAATATACCCATAGGACTCGGCGAGCCATGTTTCGACAAACTGGAGGCGATGCTAGCACACGCCATGCTCAGCATCCCAGCCACGAAAGGATTCGAAATCGGGTCTGGGTTCGGTGGCTGCGAGGTGCCGGGCTCACAGCACAACGACCTGTTCGTATCAACTCCAGCTACTCCATCCTCGCAAGAAGGCTCTGATTCCGCACCGTCAAACCCGCGGCCACGGCTGACCACCAAAACGAACAATTCTGGCGGGATTCAGGGAGGTATAACGAATGGCGCTCCCGTCTATTTCCGCGTTGCGTTCAAACCACCCGCCACAATCGGCCAGGCACAAACGACAGCGACCTACGAAGGGGGCGAAGAAGGCGTGCTGGAGGCGAAAGGGAGACATGACCCTTGCGTGGTGCCTAGGGCGGTGCCTATTGTTGAGGCAATGTCAGCGTTAGTGGTCATGGATGCTTTGCTGGCGCAGGAGGCCCGGCAGGCGGCGAGGAGTAGGTTACCGCTGCTGAAACGGACGTTGCCTGCTGAGCTGACGGAGGTGGAGGATGCGACGACGAAGGAGGCGAAGCATCCGGGGTTAATGAATGGTCATTGATGCATACCCAATGGCGTTGTCGTTGTGCAGCTCAACGCTGTACTACAGACCAGCTAGAGCCCGCATCAATCCTCTTTCGCCTTAGATGACGATTGTCTTGACGACGGAGATGTATTGTTCCAATGTCTTGTTTCATCACAAAAACATTGAAATGTTCCATTCGTACAAGTATCTTAAAGTACCCTTCTTCCACAGACCGCCAAGTGTTATTGGGTCTTTGTCTGTAGCCCGTCGAGTTCTTCATACCATGTTTGCAGTCCATGGGGAAGAGACACTGGCTCTCTACAAGTGGGAATGGATTCAATAATAGCCACTTGGAAGCTTGATATGGATTGAACATATATAGTTATTCAAGAGTGGCTGGTCTAAGACCCTCTTCTGTCACGTAGGTAGGTATCTCTCATCACAGCGAAGCTGGTCTATAACAATGAACCAGTATTGCAGAGGGCCTCGGACATATTGGGGAATATGCTGATGCCGAGCCCCTGCCCAGGTTTCATCCACACGCAGCCCTGCAACACGCGGTAATGTCAAGACGGATTGTTTCAGTAATCAAATATTGTACAGACGAAGCAATGAGAACCAAAAGGTCACAGAAAATCTGCGCTAGAACGTTTCTACCGGACGTCCCTACTCGAGGAACATCGTGGAAAGTGGCGCCACGGTCACACAAACGGCGAACAAAGTCGTAGGAGTCGACAAAGGTCTTGACTTGGATCAAACAGTCGAGATGTCGAAGAGAATGAGATCTATAAGAGAGCGTACAGGCCCACCCAGAGCAATATCTTGAAATCAGCACCTCGACCCTCATCAGACTCACTACAAGAAACCATTTACCATTGAAAGCTAGCAATCCAACAGCCCAAAACAAACCACCATGGCACACAGCACGCCGCCGAACTTGACCCCGCATCAGTGGGCCATGGTTGCCGAATTCGAGGACCGGCGCCATGGCCAGTGGAGGAAGACGAGCAAGCACATCCGCTATCAGCGCAGCTTGATATGCTCGCCCGACGACAACAGGACGAACAGCTGCTCCTGCCGGCGGAGGAACTGCAGGACTAATTGCCGCATGGAGAACCATGGGCGTGGGGCGGACAAGCTCGAAGACTCATAAGGCCAGACACCCACTCACGATCTCCTAAGCAGATTACTCATTCAAGCTCACCGCCTGCCGCTCACCGCCTGAAGATGACGACAGAGAGATACAGGACAGGAAGCTGCATCAACCCGACATAATACTGATAGCAAGACACTCGCGGACGAAACTCAGACGGACCCATCCAGGCTACCGCCTGAGACAGTGAGGTTGAAAGCCAGGAAAGCGAGACACTGGGACAGGGGCATAGACGCGTTAGAAAGGCAAAATTGGAAATTGATTATTTATAAGCTATAGCAATTGATTGAGATGCAACTTGACAAATAACGATAAAGCTTTCGGTATCTCAATGCAGTCATCTTAGACCAAATGATACCAATCTTTTCCATGTAGCTTTTTGAAAAGATGACTTGATGTTCGAGTGAGGTACTTCGTACTCACAGCTACAGGATCACGTGATGAACCACTCATGCAACACGCGAACGCGTACAGTTACCCACTTTACTGCAAAGATCTTGCCCCTCGCTCGCGTTTTGTTTCTCCATTACATCCCAAATCACACCATCGATCGCAGCCTGCTCTCTTCGCCGAACTTTCCCAGGAGCCTATCCATTGTCCAACTCGTTATCACCTGTATTCTATCCTCCATCCATAATTGCAATCTTCAGATCGTCTGCAGTCTCGACGCGTCTCATCGAAGTGGGCTACTCATCTGGAAATTCCTGCCCAGCATGTTTGTCTACAAGCGCGGTAAGCCCCAGTCATCATGGTTCTCTCTCTGTTACACTCTATGTGTAACGTATTCTCCATCTGCTATTTGTGCTCTGTATCTGCTTCAGCTTTTGACAACAGCACGTCGTCTCCCAATCACAAGTCAAGAGCCATATAAGAGAGGAACGATGACTGACATCCCATTACTTGTATAGATGGGCGCAAGGAGCGCGTTCAGTTCGATAAGATTACTGCTCGGGTTTCTAGGTTATGTTATGGCCTCGACGCAGACCATGTCGATGCTGCTGCAATCACTCAGAAGGTCATCTCTGGGGTTTACCAAGGTGTCACAACCATTGAGCTTGACAATCTTGTATGTTCAATCTGCCAGATGTTGCAATGCTGCATGCTGTGGCACTAAGCAAGAAGCTAGAGTTGCTGATGCTCCTGTTCGATCTAGGCCGCCGAGACTGCAGCTTACATGACTGTTACCCATCCCGACTATGCAATCCTCGCTGCTCGTATCGCAGTTTCCAACCTACACAAGCAGACGAAAAAGCAGTTCTCGTCAGTTATATCGGATCTGTATCACTACATCAACCCTAAGAACAACAAGCCAGCGCCGATGATATCACAGAAAACATACGAGATTGTCATGAAACATTCAGAGGAGCTGAACTCAGCCATCGTCTACGATCGAGACTTCAACTACCAGTACTTTGGTTTCAAAACGCTGGAACGGTCGTACTTGCTACGAATCAGTAACAAGATTGCGGAACGGCCCCAACACATGATCATGCGGGTTGCCGTTGGTATTCACGGTGATGACATTGAGAAGGCAATCGAGACGTACAATCTGATGTCTCAGAAATGCTTTACCCACGCATCGCCAACCCTCTTCAACGCCGGCACTCCACAGCCCCAGATGTCGTCATGTTTCTTGATCGACATGAAGGACGACAGCATCGAGGGTATATACGATACTCTCAAAACTTGTGCCATGATCTCCAAAACGGCAGGCGGCATCGGCTTCAATATCCACCGCATTCGAGCTACTGGTTCTTACATCAGTGGTACCAATGGCTCCTCGAATGGCATCGTCCCTATGCTTCGAGTGTTCAACAACACCGCCAGATACGTTGACCAAGGTGGTAACAAGCGTCCTGGGGCTTTTGCGGTCTATATAGAACCATGGCACGCCGATATTTTTGAGTTTTTGGATCTAAGAAAAAACCACGGAAAGGAAGAAGTCCGGGCTCGCGACCTGTTCTACGCTCTCTGGACACCCGATCTGTTCATGAAGCGGGTCGAGAAGAATGGCGACTGGACCCTTTTCTGCCCCAATGAAGCCCCAGGCTTGGCGGACGTCTACGGTGATGAGTTTGAAGCTCTCTATGAAGAGTAAGTCTAGTGGAGGGCCTCGCAATTTTCTTACTGACAATTGATAACAGCTACGAGCGGAAAGGACGAGGTCGCAAGACCATCAAAGCCCAGAAGCTGTGGTATGCTATATTAGAGGCCCAAACCGAGACGGGAAATCCGTTCATGCTCTACAAGGACGCTTGCAACCGCAAGAGCAACCAGAAGAATCTGGGGACTATCCGAAATTCGAATCTTTGCACCGAGATCATCGAGTACACGGCACCCGATGAAGTAGCTGTATGCAACCTGGCTTCCTTGGCGCTGCCGACTTTTGTCGATGCGGCCCGCGGCGAGTACGACTTTGGCAAATTACATGAGGTCACGCAAGTCGTCGTCCGCAATCTGAACAAGATAATTGATAACAATCACTATCCTGTCGAGGAGGCAAGGAGAGGCAACTTCAGACATCGACCTATTGGGGTCGGTGTCCAAGGCTTGGCCGATGCTTTCCTCGCTCTACGTCTGCCCTTCGACTCGCCGCAGGCCAAACAGCTCAACATTCAAATCTTTGAGACTATCTACCATGGAGCTCTGACGGCGTCATGCGATTTATCCCAGACGGAGGGTCCATATTCAACGTACGAGGGATCTCCAGTCTCACAGGGCATCTTGCAGTATGACATGTGGAACGTCACGCCGACGGACTTGTGGGACTGGGATGCCTTGAAAGCCGACATCGCCAAGCATGGCGTCCGCAACAGTCTCCTCGTCGCTCCCATGCCAACCGCCAGCACGAGCCAGATCCTCGGCTTCAACGAATGCTTCGAGCCGTACACATCCAACATCTACTCGCGCCGGGTCCTGGCTGGCGAGTTCCAGGTCGTCAACCCGTGGCTGCTCAAGGACCTGGTCGACATGGGCCTCTGGTCGGACAACATGAAGAATCGAATCATCGCCGACGGCGGCTCCATCCAGAACATCCCCAACATCCCCGGCGACATCAAAGCACTCTACAAAACGGTCTGGGAGATTTCCCAGCGCACCATCGTGCAGATGGCGGCGGACCGCGGCGCCTTCATCGACCAATCGCAGTCGCTCAACATCCACCTCAAGGAGCCGACCATGGGCAAGATCACCAGCATGCACTTCGCCGGCTGGAAGCTCGGCCTCAAGACCGGCATGTACTACCTCCGCACCATGGCCGCCTCCGCCCCGATCCAGTTCACCGTCGACCAGGAGCAGCTGAAGGTCGCCGACACCAACATCGCCCGCTCCGCCACCGGCGCCGCCGCCAAGAAACGCTCCGTCCCTTCTTCGGCCTACGCCTCCAACGCCCACTCCGCCGTGCCCCGCCCCATGTACGTTCAGAAACCGCCTATCGAGAATACGCCCACCACCGGCTCCTCGTCCTCGCCCGCGAATACAAACGCAAACGGCGTCCCGACGCCCTTGCCCACGCCCCCACCGCCTACCTCGTTGTCGGATACCGAGGACAGGAAGGTGGCCCTCCCGACGTCGGTAGTGCTCCCGACCTTCCGAGCCGACGCGGACGAAGGCAAGAGCCCGAAGCTGCTGTCGACCGATCCGACGGGTCCGCTGGAAAAAGACGAGGAGTTGCCGATGCCGGCGATGGCGATGACGGCCGATGCCGGCGAGGCGGCGGAGGTGGGGTCGAAGGGGCAGAGGAGGCAGGACGAGGACGCGGAGGAGGTGAGTCGAGGGAGGGAGGGGGATATCTATGCGGATAAGGTGCTCCAGTGCAGTATTGCGAATCGCGAGGAGTGTACCATGTGTAGTGGTTGAGGGCTGCGCTCTGCTCTCCTCCGCTCCGTTTTGTTTCCCGTTCTGTTCCTTGCGAGGAGCGTCGGAGGCGAGGTTGGGGTTGGGGTCGGAAGGGATGTGGAGAAATAGGGAGGTAAGCAAGAGGGAGGGCATCGGAGGGTTTACTGTGGATGGCACTCGTGACGTTTCGTTCTGTGTGTGGGTTCAGTGTAGTTCGTCCTCACCGGCGTTCAGCGTGTAGCTAAGGGTATCGATACAGGTCGAGGTCAAGGTCAGCATTATCATGTATATTCTATCGTGTCGAAAGATCATGATCGCCCTTCTTCTGTTGTTTGTGTTGATAACATTATGTGTAGATGAGAGGAATCGTGGCAGATAAGGAGGCACACGACTTCTTGCTGTCCAGGACGTAGGACATGTGCATGTGCGTGTACATCTACATCTACAATGCGAGTGGACCCTACCCTACCCTACCCTACCCTACCCTACGGTACAAGGCGGGCGGGCCAATGCTTGGCGCTCAGGAGGTCCGAGAAGCTTGCACCGAGATGGGTGCAAGTAACAGATGTGGGTAGGGGATCGTGATGGGGCGGGACGGCGTGGGTAGAGACGAGCAGAGCAGCGCAGAGAGATCAAAAAATTGGGTTAGGTAGAGGTTTTGTATCTCTCCATAAACGCGATTCTTCTATTCCTTTCATAGTCTTTTCTTATTCTATCTACGAATTCACATGGGCTGCCCATTTCGAGCATTGTCTACCTTACCTTACTTACCCTACATGCCGTCGCTTGTGGGTGGTTGTGGGGGCCACAGGTGCGCTTATATACGCCTTTAGTGAATGAATCGTCAGCCTATTCATCTGATAAAGGCGCTTGGAATCACAGTTTGCTGCATCCATCACTCATGGTTCAGGACACGTTTGATCAAAGTTCAGTTCTTGACGAGTATGTAACCAGAACAAAGCCTCAGAGGACCATATACAAAACCATACACTCCAAGAAACAGTACGTGCCTCTGTTCTGTAAACTTTACGCGGCGGGTGATTGGAAAGTACCGTCATGCAAAGAAACCCCCAGCCGCTGCAGTGGTGAAAATTGCGCATAAAACAGATGATTTCTCTCCTTTCTTCATCGCATACTTTAGACGGCCGTACCCTTGTGCTTGACATCCTCGACGACTTCCGGGCTCAGAACACCCTTTTCGGTGAGACCCATGTCGGAGGCGAAGGTGGAGCGGGGGACCCATCGGGACGAGGTGCGAGGGGTCGTCTCCTCCAACATGCGGTCGACCTGCTCGAGCGAGAGACCCTTGGTTTCGGGCACGAGAAGGTAGGCGTAGACGAAGCAGACGCAACAGAGAGAGCCCCAGACGAAGAAGACTTTGGCGCCAAGGTTACCTTTGTCGGTACCGACCATGTAAGGGGTGATGACGGCGATGATCTGAAAAGTACTCGATTAGTAATGAGTTCAGTTTGAAAAATTGGTTGGTTGTCTTACGCAGTTCCATAACCAGTTGGACGCGGTCGACAGAGCGACGCCGCGGGAACGGATGGGAAGAGGAAAGATCTCGCCGATGAGCACCCACGCGCCAGGACCCCAGGTGGAGGCGAAGAAGAAGATGTAGATACAGATGAAGGCGATCATGGCCTTCACTGCAGATGGATTCTGGCCGTCGACGGTGCCGATGATGGCGACGATGAATTGACATATAACCATACCCAAGGCACCCCAGATGAGGAGCGGGCGACGACCGAATTTCTCAACCGTATAAAAGGAGATTGGGGTCGAGCAGACGTTGACGAGGGTGGTGATGAGACCGATGAGGAAGGGGTTGGAGATGGTCCCGAGTTCCTGGAAGAAGGTGGTACCGAAGTAGAAGACGAAGTTGACACCGGTCCACTGTTGCATCATCTGCAGGGAAGTTCCGAGAATGGTTCGGCGCAAGTTGCTGCTCGGCTTGGTCAATCCACCCTTGAAGCAGTTTGCCCAGCTGCTGAAATAGCTGTGTTGCGGGATGACCTGCATTTCGTATTCGTGGTTGGCAACGATCTCGGCCAATTCCTGTTGGATCATCTCCGAATCGCGGGGCTGCCCCCGGAGTCTCGCCAAAACCACGGTGGCGCGGTCGAGGTCGCCGCGCTTGACAAAGTATCGTGGCGATTCGGGGAGGAGGAAGAGGCCGGTCGCGAGGATCAAAGCCCAGGCCAACTGGATGGCGATGGGAATGCGGTAGGAGCCGGTGTCGTTGCGGTTCTGGGTGCCATAGTCGACACACGAGGCGAGAAGGATACCGATGGTGATGCAGAACTGGTATCCGGACACGATCGCACCACGAACCTTCCTCGGCGCAATCTCGGACATGTACAGGATGATGATGGCCGAGACGAAACCGACACCGAAACCGGCCACGAGACGGCCGGCGACGAGGAGACCGAGGGCGGTGGACGCGGTCTGCAGGATGACACCGATGGTGAAGATGACACATCCGAGGATGATGGTGGTCCGGCGACCGAAGAAGTCGGCCAAGTCACCGGCGATAATGGCACCGAAGAAGGTACCGGCGGAGAGGATGGAGGTGATCAACGATTTCTTCCACGACGGTAGAGTGAAGGCGTTTTTCGGGGTCGTGGCCGGATCCAAGCCGGTGTAGAGTTGGATGAAGTATTGCATACCCATGACACCGCTGATATAACCGGAATCGAAGCCGAAGAAGATACCACCGAAGGCGGCAAAGGCGCACATGAAGTAGGCTTTGGCCGTCACGGGCGCTTCAATGCGGCCCGTGTCGGACGTAGCCACCAAACCTCCAGCCATGGCGACGGGAAGGCTACAGTAGAGCTTTGGAAGATCGAGCTTGGATATGTGTTAGTGGTTGGGGGTAGTTGCGTCTTTGACAACAACAATGGAGGGAGCAACAGTGGTCTTCTTGAGTGTGTTGACTGGGTGAGAAGAAGGCAGGAGAAGAAGGAGAAGGAGAAGAACAGGAAGAAGAAGGAGAGAGGGAAGGAGGGATATTATTAAGAGCTGGACTGGCTACACCTTCCTTTTCTTTCAGGCCGGTCTTGGGACTCCAGTTTCATCGGTCTGTTACTCTCCGCACTAGTTTTCTGCGTTGACTACCTACCCCAAGTAAATTAACTAATCTGACTCGAATGACCGAGACTAACTCCTTCTTGGGTCTGGATCATGTGCCTGCTTTCCTCCTGACCTGATTCTATTTTCTTTATCCAATATCATTGGTTCTGGAGCTGACGCCGAACATCAACACCAACTACAATTGACCAATCATTCATCAGTCCACTTGCCTCGGTACAGTACTTGATAGTAATGATTTCTTGATTCCTTCTCCACCTCCACCACCCTTCTCCAACCTTTTCTTCTCCCTTGTGGAGTGAGCACCTATACATTATCAATCCTCAGAAAGAGGGACGCACACACGCTGCAAGTATTGGTGGTCAAAGTTGTAACATGGCGGAGAATTGTGCTCCGGTAGCCTCGTATGATCGGAAGAAATGATCAATTCAGCATAGTAAGGCAAGGTACTGTAGTGACTTAAGATGCACAAAAGCACATGGACAAGGACAAGGGCACAAAGGCCAGGGTACGGTAGTCACGAGATTGGGTGCTGATGAATGCAATAATGCAACCTTGACCGGTGACTTCGATTGGTTCCCATTGATAGAATTGACAAAGAAGATCTCGTGTTGCTCATTTACAAGTACAGTACCTTACCTAAACGAGTTCCCGAAGGACACGAAGGAAGTCCGTGCAATGATTAATATTAATGCCCATTCTCAGCGTCTAAGGTGCTAAACTGTTACAGTTCTTTTGTACGGAAGTTGTACCAAAGACCAGAAGATTACCTAGGTACGAGCCTGTGAACTGAAAAAGGATTTTCTTCCACCTAAGTGATCCACCTTGATGATAAAATTCAGACAAATAGCTTCTACAATAGACTTTGGTGATTCATGTAGGTAAGGTAGGGACCCAACTCCCTCGGCTTCACTTCATCGGTAAGGTATGAGAGCAGCAGCTGTGAATTATGATAGGTACAGTAAGGTATTTGCAGTAAATAGAAGTACCGAGTTATCATGCCGTCTGTAAGCGTACCGTAAGCCTAAACGCCCGCTTGCGGCCGCTTGTTTTCAGCCCCATCGTTTGGCAAGTGGGGAAGCAGAAAAGCTTACCTGAAGCTTCGCGGAAGATACCCTTAAGGTATGTACAGTAACGTTACAGACTCAACCAAGGTAGTACCATGAGAGTTCAGGCTACATCAATGGAACCCTAACAAATTTCCCTGCTACTTGAGCAACCCACTTATTCAGACCACCTCAAAAACTCATATAAATCACAACATTTCAATTTTCAATAACATCACAACATGAGATTGAAATTATCTAAGTTTTAAATATATAATAAAAACTAATATATTCTGCTATGTAAAAATTTTTAAAGATGTAATGTCTATTATTTGAAGTAGTATACAAGATTTATTAAAAAATACAATAAAATACTGTGCTCTGTATTACTACTTCACTTTTTTAAAAATTGATAGCACTTCAAGTTAATATTTTATTAAAAGATGTCTACTACAATATTAATTCAGCTTAAATAATTAGAATTTATAAAGATGTTATGATGTTATTGAAAATTGAAATATTGTGATTTATATAAGTTTTTAAGATGATCTGAATAAGTAAGTTGCTTAAGTAGCAGGAAAATGTGTTACATACAGTGCTGGTGAAAATTCTGAGCTATTCACATCATAAGCAAAAAACACATCTGTTTTTCTAGTAAAATCTGTCACCTTCATATTCATTCACAAAATCATACACTTATAAGGTCAATTAACATTCTCAAAGCTCTATAACAACAGTCTCAATGTCAAAGAGTAAAAGAAAAAATATTAAAATGAAATCTTTGTTAAAACTGCATTTAAAAGATCTTAGACATTCTTTTACATTCTTTTTATCTTAGAATGTTAAGAACATCAATGTTGATGAATTTGAAGACATTAACAGTGTTAATTTAATAAGAAAGAAGACTTCAACTAAAGCTTTGCTCATGTTTCTGATTCATTGAACTGTCTTTCTTGACAAGAAAAGTCTTTTTAACAAAAATAAAATGATAAATTTCATCAATTTTAATTATTCAGCATTTTTAACAAATAAGCAGATCAAAGTGAAAGAAAAGACTTAATTTAAGAATTTATTACTGTCAGGTAAAGTTAAGAGGTAAAAAGCTGTCTTGCTAAGTGAGCAAGAAGTCTCAGCTATATAGTCAGAAACTATAACATCATAAGGGCAGATAGGCAGAAGCAATTTCTCATAATAGTGAATAAAGTAAAAACAAATGTCTAAATGAAAAGAAATGATGATAATGAGAAAAGATCATAATGGTGAATTAGTGTAGTGTGAGAAAGAAAGATGTAATGATGATAATGAGAAAAGGTCATAATGATGAATTAGTGTAGTGTAGAAAAGAAAGACACCAGTATTATAACAAGTTGCTGATTACAAAAAAGACATCAGCTTCTGACATTACTTCATTCATTACTTTATCTCTTCATTCTTGTTCTTACACTTCATTAAGATTCTCTCATTCTTTATATTCAATGTTATTTACTCATTCTCTGTCACCTTAATCATCTCTGCATCTGTCATTCTGTCATTTTTCTTTAAATATTCAATAATGAAGTCTAATATATCAATCATCTCTGCAAGAATGCTCTGAATTCTCACTGCATAATTCTCAATGATGTTCAGTTTCTCTTTCAAAATGATGATGCAATTCTTCACTTCAGCAATATAATTTTGTATTTTAGTCACTGTCTTCATTTATTCATTCAGACATACATCTAGTTAAGTGAAGCTATCAAGTAATTTTTGCACAATGACTTGTAGAAGAGATACATTGATGATAAGAATTGCAGTAAATAAAGATTGTAATTTAATTGATGTTATAGTTAATCTTAAAATAAATAGATTCATTAATTGCTATTTATTCATTAAGAAAACATTAAGTTCTGTTTTGTCTGCCTTCTATTTAGATATATAAAATATAGTAAGCAGTGTAAAGACATTAAAGCTGATTGCTGCTTATGATGATGTGATCATTTCAGTAGATAATGCAGTAATATTGAATGTAATTAAGTCTTGAAGTGCTGATTTTGACAACAGTATTGATTGAGTAAAGAAGTTAAAGATGAGCTTTGTTGCTAGATTTGATGTAGATAATGATGTTATTACAGTGAATGAAGTCAGATTTGCTGATAATAATGATGCTGTTTTGATAAATAAAGCTATATTAATGTTTTAATGTGATAAACTAACTTAATTTAACAGTTCAGCTTTTGTAATAAATGTTTCTGCTTTACTGTCTTTGACAGTTTTCTTTAATTTAAAGACTAATTATAAATTAAGATGTATGATCTTATTGTTAAATTAAAGTAAATTGTCATCTCTGATTTAATGCATACTGTAATGCATTTTTACATCTGTTTCTCTCTTTTCTTTCTCATATAACTGATAATAGTTCTTAAAAACAGCATAGCAGTTCTTGTCAGCATTATTCATTATAACAATCTTGTTTCTGTAATTAATTCTTAAAACTCTGATATCTCTCTGCTAATCAAAATCTGCAGATTATGCTGTATCTCTCTTGTTTCTCTGCATCTTTCATATAATCATGTAAACATTGTAGTCATCAAGTCTTATTTTATTTAATGATGATTTATTCAGATAATTTAATGTTTCAATGTACAGCTTTCATTCTCTTTATATTATCTAAGAAATGTTGCTTACTTTAGCTGTATTAATCTTTTTGTTTAATTCATCATCACATTATAATTCATGATTCACTGACTCTGAGTTTTTCTTTTAATTAATCATTTTAACATCTCATGATATAGAGAATGTATAAGTGCTGTATGCATCTTATAGAAATGATTGATGTGCTGAAATTGTGTAAAAGATATAATAAATAGTAGTTGAGAAAAGTTCTGATAAATAATGATGTTGTTTATTTCTAAATGTTTGTTTACTTTTCTGATATCTGTCATTTGAATTTAAATAGCATATATGAAATTTACTGCTTGAATAAGAAATGCTGTCATATAGTTATGCATTAAGCATTTATTTCAATTCATACAGCTGCACTAGCTCTTTAACATTTCTCAAATCTTTAATATTGACTCAGCTGTCAAATTCTGAGCTATACTCTAATCAATGAGCTAAATATTCAGTAGTTATGTCTCTGTCTCTTTAATACATTCTTTTAAACAGCAGTTTTTCAACTTTTCATTTCTTCTCACTATTCACTATAACTTTTTCTGACTCTTCTGATCTTAATCACTGATATGAGTCATTGATATGAGCTGATTTCAGGTGTGCTACTGATATAACATCATAAATGCATCAATTCAATAATAATTCTAGCTAATATGTCAGTTTTTCAACACAATTCAGAACTTTCAGCAAATTCATAAATTGCTGTCTCAGCTTCTTATTCTTTTCTTTTAAACTGAGAAGCATATAGTTCTTGTGTAAATGTAGATTTATTAAATCTTCTGTCTTAAAGTAAAGAAATTTATGTTTTAATCATAATAATACTTCATTGTCATAGCAACATATGCTATTGCATCTTTAACATCTATATGTGCTGACTGATACTGATTCATCATTATAAAAGTAACTAACTTTCTTTTTATCTATTCTTCATTATAATTAAAATCTATCTGCTCTGTGTTAGACTCTTTTATCTGAAGTAAGTTCATAACTTTGTGCATTTGCATGCTGAAAATGATCTGATTAAGACTGAGCCTGATCAAACTGTACTTAGTTAAGTTGTTTAAAGCAGCTTATAAATATATCAATATAAATGATTAAAGATCTGACTCTTTTAAAATCATTAATCAATATTAAAATGCAATTTTAGCTGTCTAATTGATTGCTTCTGAGCTACTGTTCATTTATGAATGACAAACACTTAAGTAGAGCAAGTCTATCTTAAGTTGCTTAAATACTTTTTTTTATAGATTCACTAGAAATTTGCAGTCTCAATTTAATATGATTGCTTTAGACAAATCTTGTGAAGTCTGAAGGAATGAGAGGTTTGTGGGAAGGTCTTGATTTCTAAGTCAACAGGTGACTACCTAAAAACCAAAGACTAAGGCTAAGGAAAGAACTCAACATTATGAGGATATGACCTTCTAT
>JAABUJ010004381.1_pt1 | contig 14882 bp, 14 predicted proteins | sample 5559131 | NCBI WGS metagenome assembly JAABUJ01 (sample SAMN10711875, study PRJNA513366) | rock metagenome | isolation source: Antarctica rocks | place: Antarctica: Victoria Land, Mt New Zealand nord | collected 2016-01-07 | reverse complement strand
CGCTGCCTCTGGTTGGTTCCCGAGCCCTGGCCTGAGCCCCCGTATGTCCTCAGCATCACCATTCATCCTGGAGTTCCGTAATGTCAAACACCGTACCACCCCTTGTTTAGGGTTGGGGGGTGAGGGTGCGTCCAGGCGCCGACCTGTCCTCGTTAACCCGTCCCCTCCTGAACCGGCAGACGGGAGGGCTGCACCCGTAGGAGCCGGGCGGGTAGCGCGGGCAACCACCAGTTCCAGCGGCCAAACAGCGAGACCAACGCCGGAACCAGGAGCATACGGACCACCGTGGCGTCGAGCAGGATGCCGGCGGCCAGGCCAGTGCCGAGCACTTTAATGTCTGTTACCGGAGCAGAGGCCAGAGACACGAACGAAAAGAAGAGGATGAGCGCGCCGCTGGTGACCAGGCGGCCGGTGCGACCGATTCCGGTAATGACCGAGGTAGAGGTGGACGGCCTCTGGTCGTACTCCTCACGCATTCGAGCCAGGATGAAGACCTCGTAGTCCATGGAGAGCCCAAAGAGGAAGGCAAAAACCATCAACGGCACCCAGGCCGTAATCGCCCCGGTAGACTTGATGCCCCAGATGGCCTGCGAGCCATAGCCGTTCTGCCACATCAGAACCATCACCCCATAGGCAGCGCCCACCGAGAGCACGTTCAGCACCACGGCCTTGAGGGGCAGGAGGAGGGAACGGAAGGCACGCGCCAGCAGGATGAAGGTGATGATGGCGATGAGGAGGATCATCAGCGGAAAGTTGCCGTAGACCGCATTGATGAAATCGACGTTTTGCGCCGCCTGGCCACCCACCTGCGCCCCGCCAGGCTGGGCATGCGCCACCTGCCGAACTCGGGCCAACGTGCCTTTCCCCGCACCGGAGTTGCTGTCTGCCGCGGGCAGCACATCGACCAGGGCAGTGCCGCCATGGTGCCAGGAGGGGCTGACAGGGGCGACCACACCGCGTACTCCAGGGACGCTTCGCAGGTGGTGGATCAGGTTCGCTGCGGCGCGATCCTGGACCAGTATCTCGAATGGGCTGAGTGGCCCCACGCCGATACCACTGCGCTCCAGCGCCACCAGCCCACCATGCGCGTCGCCCGTTTTGGCCAGCGCGTCGGCCTGGGTCTGGCCAAAGACGATGGTGGTGGCGGCGCCAACCAGGGCGATCAGGATCGCCACGCCGGCCACCGCGGCCGCCCAGCGGAAGCGCACCACCCCCTGGGCCCACCGGTTCCAGAAGTGTCCGGCCCGGTCCTGCCCTCGGCGCGGCCAGTCGAGCCGAGGGCCAACCGTGGCCAGGGCCACCGGCAGCAAGGTAACGGCCACGGCCACCGTCACCAGGGGAATCAGCGCTCCGCCGTAGCCCACGCTACGCAGAAAGGGAACGGGCAGCACGACCAGGGCGAGCAGGCCTATCGCCACCGTGGTACCGCTGAAGACCACAGATTTCCCCGCCGTTTCCATCGCCTTGATCACCGCCGCCTCGTTCGAGACGCCTGGCTGGTGCTCCTCGCGCCAGCGCAATACCACCAGCAGTGAGTAGTCGATAGACACGCCCAGGCCGATCAGCGCCACCAGAAACTGGACGATAAACGAGACATCGGTGATGGTGGTCAGTCCCCAGACCAACAAGTAGGTGGTCGGGATGGCTACCATGGCCATCAGCAGCGGCATGACCGCCATAAACGAACGGAAGACAAAGATCAGAATCAAGAGTGCCGCACCGCCCCCCAACAGCGCCTCAACCAGCACACTGGGATCACCGCCGCCACCACCACCGCCCGAGGCTAGGGCATCCAGTCCGGTCAGGTGGACGGGACTGCCAGAGACCATGGCTCCCGCCAGGGCTGCCTGCAGCTGGCTCTGGGCCAGGGCAGGACCGTTGAAGCCGAGTGTTTCACGGGCATAGACCAGGGCAAAGGTGGTGCGGCCATCGTGCGAGACAAAGACGGGATTGCCGGTGGAGGCAAAGGAAACCACGCGTGATCCGGGTATCCGTGCCGTGATCTGCCCAAAGGCCCGACCCAACTGCGCCCGGACACCGGGCGACCGCACGCTGACGCCGGCGGGAAGCGTGACCACCGGAACAAAGGGCGGGTTGGTCGGGTCGGTACCATAGGCGCGCAGAATGCTGAGGTTCGCTTGATACCCTTCCTGGCCGGGCAGATCGAACTTGAATGAGAGAGCATTGGTGGCCGAGGAGGTTGACAATGCTCCTACCACAAAGATAATCAGCCAGCTTCCCGCCACGATGAGTTTGTGGCCAAGAATCCAGCGAGTGAAAGCACCCATCGTATGATTCCTTCACAATGGAGAGTTGTCGCACTGGCGCGCGAAACGGCACTTCCCCCACACGCACCGGTTCGTACTGTAGCATACCGTTCGCGGCCACGCCAGTAATTATAGGAATTGCACAAGCAGCGAGGCGGCGCAGGACCGCTTCTTACCAGGTTTCGGACCGGTCTGCAGCTCCTTACCATCAGATACAATACAACGATTCCTGAGCGACGGCTGGTCGTTCTTACCAGAAAGGCACACATGACCACGCCGGCCACCGACCCCTATTCCGCGCACTCCCCGACCGCGGACATGCCGACGGTACAGATTCCGGAGATCGACCGGCCCACGGACGAGATTCCGGCATCCGACCAACGGGAACGCCGTTCCATGGTGGACGACGGCGTGGACGTGCCTGAGGCCGCCGAGAGCGTCATCGAGACCGAGGGCAGCGCCGCGCATGTGGCCTCCTCTCATGACCGGCCCACCGCAATCGCGTCCTGGTGCTTTCGAGAACATGAAGAGCCACACAGGGTTCAGGTGAGCCAGCTTCGTGAGCTAGTGACGCACGACCCGAACTTTATATGGGTTGCCCTGGCGCACTACGACCCGGAGGATCTGCGCGCGATCGCCGACCAACTCGACCTCAACCGTGTCTCGCTGCACATGGCGCTTTCCTCCTGGCAACGTCCACGCCTGGAGGTTTACAAGGAACAGTATTTCGTCACGGCCACCATTGCACGGGTGGATTCCCAGGCGTATCGAATTCACGCCAGCGAACTCGATCTGTTCGTTGGTCAGAACTACCTGGTCACCGCTAGCAAGCTGCCGCTGCCCTTTGCCGAGCACATTCTGGCGCGCGCCAGCCGGAACCCGGAACTGGTGCGGCTCGACTCCAGCTACATGCTCTACATCATTCTGGACGAACTGCTGGAACACTACGAGCATCTGAACGAGCACATGCAGGGTGAGATCGAGAAGATGGAGCAGCGGGCGCTCGCTGATACCTCGGAGAGTTTTCTGCAGGACCTGATTAACCTCAAACGGTTCACCTTCGCTCTGGCCCAACTGGCCGAGCAGCACCGTCAGATCTTCGAAGCCTTTCTGCGGCCAGACTTTCAGTTCATCTCGGGCAACGACGTGGATGTGTACTTTCGGGATTTGGAAGCTCGGCTCTCTCGACTGCTGGCCAACCTCGCGTCCGGCCGTGAGGCCGTCAGCGGCGCCTTCGACATTTACGTGTCCCACGTCACGTTCCGCACCAACCAGGTCATTAAAGTGCTCACTATGGTTTCGACCATTTTGCTGCCGATCACCGTGGTAGTGGCGTTTTTCGGCACCAGCTTCCACAGCCTCGGCTTTCTCTACAGTGCAGGGGGCTTCGCTCTCATGCTCGGCTGTATCGTGCTGATTTCCGCATCAATACTGGCGACCTTCCATCGCCAGGGATGGCTGTAAAAGCGGGTGGTCAGTGAAGAACGACTGGGTCCGGTTTCTATCCCTTCGCTGACTTGGCAAGCTTCCGCAGTGCAGCGAACGTCTGAAGTCGCGCTCTGGCCGTTACCCCCAGGCTTTCCAGAATGCCGGCGCCCACGCCGTTGCCCTCGTTGATGATGCCCAGGAGCAGATGCTCGGTTCCAAGGTAATCGTGTCCATGGTTGCGCGCCTCTTCCATGGCCAGAGCCAGCGTCCGACGAGTGCGTGGCGTATACTCCAACTCACCGGAGATCGGTTCGTCGCCACGTCCAATAATCTCCTCGATCTGGGAGCGCACCTGCGCTAACTCGACGCCGACCTGGGTCAGAACCTGAAAAGCGATTCCCTCACCTTCACTGAGCAGTCCCAGCAGCAGGTGCTCCGTGCCGATGTAGTTGTGATTCAGCCCCTTCGCCTCCTCAGCAGCCAGGGCCAGGGAGGTTTGTGCTCGACGCGTCAGCTTACCCCGGTGCTCGGCGGGAACCCAGGCCGCTCGGTAGCCAGCCAGGCTGGAGGAGAGTAACTCGGAGAGCAGACTGGTGACGGTGCGCTCCTCCGTCTTGGCGATCTCGGCCAGGCGCTCATACAGCATGGAGGGCAATTCGATCCGGCGACGATCTTTACTTGACGGCATGGCAGATCCCTCTTTCTCACGTAGACTTGCACCACCGTTATACCACCTTTGAGACGGTGGTGCAAGTCATCTCCGGCTCCGTCGAGGTCAATTCCATGGCCGTCGCCTTGAATCGCAATTCGTCCCAGACTCGTACACCTCCACACACGTGTGACGCAAACGGCGGAGGCCGTACTCGCGCACGCGCCTCCGCCCGGTCGCCTTAGCCCTGCTTGGGCTGGTCTGCATCCAGTGGCGCGCCGGTCTCGAGCAGCGTCTTGAGACCGCTGAGCGTCCAGTTCCAGCCACCACCCGCGCCCTGGGCTTCCATCCCGCCAGAGACCAGCAGCGCCAGCGTTGGAGCGCCTTCGAGGTCGTGGATCACGGTCAACTTGGTGACACCACCCTTGCCTTCCTCGATCTCATAGGTGAGTCGCGTAAAGCCTTCCGCCGCCATCGTCTGATCCATGACCATGCGCCAGGTTTGGACTAGCCGCCGCGGCGGGTCTGCCTCAATGATCTCGCCATCGACGGCAAGGTCCGGGGCGCCCGTCGACCGCATGGCCTCACTGGTCAACCCGCGGTAGGTGCCGCCTGGATGCAGGTCGTACTCGGCTCGGCCCCCGTAGCCGTACCGCTCGGTCCACTCAGGCTTGGTGATCGCGTCCCAGATCGCCTGGGGCGAGGCTTTGATGTACACCCGGTAGACCTGCGTGGTCACTGTGGTCGCTGATGTGGTTGTCATGCCATGTCCTCCAATTGGTTCTTGAGATCCACCAGCGCCGACACATGGCGCTCGGTGTATTTGTCGATCCACCGGTCGTGGATCAGCCGGATCGGCACCGGATTCAAGAAGTGCAACTTCTCGCGGCCCGATCTCCGCGTGACAACGAGACCTGCGTCTTCGAGGATGCGTAGATGTTTCATCACGCCGAAGCGCGTCATCTCCAACTCCGACTCGAGCTCGGTGAGCGTGCGGCCGTCACGCGCGAAGAGCCGGTCGAGCAAGAGCCGACGGGTTGGGTCGGCGAGCGCCTTGAACACTCGGTCGTCGTCAGTCACGTTCTAATATAGGTGACCGAATGGTCACGTGTCAAAGGCGCTCAGGCATATCTCAGGGAATAGGGCAGTCGTGGTGTCGTCGCTGAGCCGGCATCCGGATGCCGGCTCAGCGTCCGTAGACGGACACGTGGGTGCTGCTGGCCGCGGTGAAGGGTTCTTGGTTCCAGCCGGCCCACCGGTCCTTCAGCCGCAGCCCGGCGATCCGTGCCATGAGATCGAGCTCGCTGGGCCATGCATATCGCGTGACGATCGGGTACAGGCGCACGCCCTCGCTGGAGAGGACCACGTGGCTCTCGTTCAGGCGCTGCGTCACCGGATCGTGGCGACCCACATCGAGCCGGACCTGGTCCACGCCGATGGCTTCCGCATCCACGTATTGATCGGTGCGTAAGCGGGTGAGAAAGGTCGGCACAAAGGCCTCCACCACAAACGAGCCGTCGTCGGTGAGATGGGCGGCGACGTTCTCAAAACAGCGCACCTGGTCGTCCTGGGTCAGCAGGTTGAACAGCGTGTTGAATACCACGAAGATCAGCCGGTAGGCGCCTGGTACCGGCACCTCAGCGAAGTCGCCCATGGTAACCGCGATCTGGTCGCCACCCGGCTTGGCGCGCAGCCTGGCGACCATCGCGGGTGAGAGGTCGATGCCGTCGACCCGAATTCCCCGCGCGACCAGGGGCAGCGCGATCCGACCGGTGCCGATGGCGAGTTCCAGCGCGGGACCAGCACCTGCCAGCTGCTCCAGGAAGGCGACAGTCGCCACCTCATCCCCACGGTCGACATCGTCGTAGACCTCGGCGGTGTCCTCGCCAAAACTCAGGATTGGCTCATAGTTCTCCATAGGCCAATTGTGCTCGCCCGACATGGCGCGATGCAATTCAGTGTCCTGGAGGACAGGAAGTCTGCTTTCCCAAAACGGTACCCATCATGCGAGCAGGTCCATGCTCATCGCGCGAAAATTGGGATATCTCATGCTGAACGACAGAGCGTAAATGGGTGTCAGGGGAGGCTGAGCCGCAAATGCTCTTTCGCGGACCGGAAATCTTCGAGAGCCTGGACCACGAGGCTGTATGCGCGTGTCAGCTGGACATCTGTGACTCGTTCCGACAGGAGTTCGGCAGCTTGGCTCCGCGTCTCCAGTCCCCGCGCATACAGGAGGCGAGTGCGCGACTCGGGAGGCAGCAATTCCAGCAGAATCGAGCTTTCGATTTCCTGGATCATGTCATGGCATGAATTGAGATTGGTGAGAGTCTGTGCATGCAGCTTCTGAAGCTCTGCTCGCCTTGCCTCCGCTTCTCGATTCGCTTCGCGCGCAGCCTGAAAAGCGTTGAGAGCTGATTTCGCGACCTGCTGTCCGAACGTCGGGGGCCGGCTTGATTGCACCACCGTCGGGCCACCCACATTCACACTGACGTTCACCTCGTTCTTGAGAGACGGCGGTGAAGCGGGGGACGAGCCGCTGATTGCCTTTCCGCACTGCGCGCAGAATGGACCGCTTTGACCGGCCGCTCCGCACCAAGGACAGAACATCTTGCTAGTAACGTGCCAACGTTGTTACCGCTGGCATGCGATCGAACATCCAGAAGCTGATGGGCAGCGTAACGATCAGCAGGCCAATTACATATGCCGTCATCGCCCACACGATGCTGAACCAAATCCCCACGAAAACGAAGTACACGGCGCGGATCCAGAATGAATACTGCTCGCGATGCTGATGAGCCATTGTGTAGGTGCCATCGGCGTTGGCGGTCAAGCTGAGCTGCGTGTTCCGAGATTTGAGCGTCATCACTTTCGGAACGGCATTAAACATCATGAGGCCCAGGGGCAGACCGATGATGGTGGAGTTCAACAGCGCGGCTGTCAGAATCCAAAAGAAACCGAGATACCAGCCGATCAAGACGAACCAGATCGCACGAATAACCAATCCCGGCCCTTCTTGTGGTCGGTAGATAATCTGCGGTCCAGCCACGTTCACTGCTACGTTCGTGGTGTTCGCGATGCCGGGAGCCGGCGGGGACAGAGGCCGTGCGCCAGAAGGCTGTGGTGTTGCGACCGCGAGGCTTTCGGCAGCAGGAACAAGCTGCTGAATGGAGTCGTTGGGTGGTATGAGTTGCATCGGATCCGCAACCACTGTCTGCTGAGGAGGCGCCTCGTCCCTTGGACGACCGCATGACTGACAGAACAGTCCTTCTCCCTGTTTGTTTCCACAAGTGCGGCAGTACACTATGTCCTATCTCTCTGTGCAAGGCAATCCCGGGTTGCAAGTACCGTAATCATTGCATACTGCAAGGCAAGTGTCAAGAGCGCTTGACGGCGACAGAGCTTGATGGCAATGCTATCGTTGTAGCGAAGTTATCGCCTGCGCTGGCCCAACTGCCCCAAGCTTGCCGATATCGCGGGTAGAGAGCATCTCGCTCGGGAGTCGGTGAGGGCAAAGGCGCAGGCGATAGTCGCGGCTCCAGGGCGCGTCGGCCACGAAAGTCCGTAACCGGTGTCCTTGCCACCTCGGTGCTGACGGGCACCTGTTCCCTCGTGTACCTTGTGGCACGTCAAGTTTTACTCCACATACACCATCGTCAATGCGCCAGCACGTAACTCATACTCCCAATCTGCCGCACCGTCCCCTTGAGTTCCAGCATGAGCATGGTCGAGGCCACTGTGGGTGCCGCCATGGCGGTCTGACGGGCCAGTTCGTCGATGTGGATTGGCTCGTGGGAGAGCAGGGAGAGCAGCTTTCCCTCCTCGTCGTTGGCGGGGATGGCGACCTTGATCTCCAGTTGCTGCACGGCCACGGTGAGGTCCAGCTCGGCCAGGATGTCCTCGGTGGAGGTGACCAGCTTGGCGCGACCCTCCCGGATCAAACGGTTGCAGCCGGCCGAGCCGCGATCGGTGGCCCGACCGGGAAAGGCGAAGACCTCGCGATTCTGCTCCAGGGCGTAGTCGGCGGTGATCAGCGCACCGGAGGTGTACTGCGCTTCGACCACCACCGTGCCCAGTGAGAGGCCGGAGATAATCCGGTTGCGGGCCGGGAAGTTGAAGGCGTCCGGCTTGGTGCCCAGCGGGTACTCGGTCACCACCGCGCCGTGCTGCTGGATACGTTCGAAGAGGGCACGGTTCTCGGCGGGATACACCACATCGATGCCGCACCCCAGCACGGCGATGGTGCGGCCGCCGGACTCCAGCGCCGCGCGGTGCGCCACCGAGTCGATGCCGCGAGCCAGGCCGCTGACGATGGTGAGCCCGGTGCGCACCAGCTCGGGCACGACGCGTGCGGTCAGCTCCTTGCCATAGACCGATGGGCCACGGGTGCCGACCACGCCCAGGCTCTGGTCGTCCTGGCGGGTGATCGCCCCCTTGACGTAGAGGAGGGGTGGAGCGTTGAAGATCTCTTTGAGGCGAAGCGGGTACTCCGGGTCAAAGATACTGAGCACCGTGACCTCGAGCCGGCGCAACCTGTCCATCTCGCGCTCCAGCGAGAGCGTGTGCCGCTTTTCCAGCAGCGCTGGCATGGACTTCGCGTCGACGCCCAGCGAGACGAACTCCTGCTCGCTGGCCCGCCAGGCGCGTTCCGGCTCCTTGAACCGATCGAGGAGCTTGTGGAAGCGAGCGGGGCCGATGCCGGGAAGCAGGCTGAGGCCGACCAGGTAGGCGATATCAGGACGAGGCATAGCGGGTTGATTGTAGCAATGCCGGCCGATCATTCTGCTTCCGGCGTGGTGGGCGGCGGAATCGAACCGGACGAGCGTGCATAGAGCGCCACCACCTCCGCGGCTCGACGCCGAATTACGGCAATCAGTTGCGGTGGGGACTCGACCACCAGCTCGGCGCCGAGCGAGAGGAACTGGGTGGCATACCACTCGATCTCGCTGGCCGGAATGGACGCTTGAAGAGATTCTGCGTTGTCGCCCAGTGCTGCTTCGCCAAAGAGGGAAGCTATTTGAAAGCTCCGCGCGGCCTGCCGGGTCAGGCGGGCCCGCAGGGGGAGCAGGTCCGGCGCGTTGCTGTGCCTGGTTCGGAGCCACTCGCGGAGCGAGATGGGGACAGCCGCCGGCAAACCCGGAACGCGTTCCAGCGAGCGGAAGCGGTCCGCGCGCAAGGAGATGGTTGTGTTTCGCCGGCTATCGTGGCACACACAATACCAGAAGCCCTCGGCGGCATAGATGCCGTGGGGGAAGATGACGCGTTCGCGAGTGGCCGAGCGCGACTCATACACGATGCGCAGATGCACCCCGTCGAGCGTTGCCTGCAGGATGTCCGCCAGCAACGGCGCATGATAGGCGCGCACCGGCTCGACGATGGCGACATGCCGGTGCAATTGATCGAGGCGTTGCACGATATCTCGGGGGATGGCGTTGCGCAGCTTGGTGATGGCGGACAGGCTTTGCGCGGCAAAGGGCGACTCGGCGTACTGTAGCAGCGCCTCATAGGACAGCACCATGCCGAGCGCTTCGTCGACCGTCAAGCTGAGCGGAAGCATGCGCTGCTCGGCGATCAGGGCATAGCCTCCGTGCGGTCCGGGCGTCGCCATCAGCGGCACACCCATTTCCGACAGGGCACGCAGATCGCGCAGCATGGTGCGGCGTGAAACGCCAAACTCCGTAGCCAGAGCCTCGGCCGTAAAGCGCGGCGTGCGGCGCACCGCGATCATCAGTTCGAGTAAGCGGGCGGTGCGTGACAGAGAAGTTCCTCCCACAATGGTGACGTGAACTGTCATCATTGTGCCGCATGATGGGCATAGAACGACATCGAGGGAGCAGGAATGGACCAGATAGAAGCGGCCAGACAGTTTCTCAGCGGGGAGGGTCGAGACATCGACCAGGCCCGCTTTGCCTACCACTTTGGAGACGGCGCCCAGGAGGAGCTGGTTCAGGTGGTGACCCGCTACCAGAACCCGGATGGTGGCTTTGGCCACGGGCTGGAGGTGGATATCAGCGCGCCGGACAGCAACCCCTTTGCCACCGAGATCGCGCTCGGCATCTGTCTGGCGGCGGGAGTGCCGGCCGATCATCCGATCGTGGCTGGCGCCGTCGCCTGGCTGGAAGAAACCCAGGATGAGGAAGGGTGCTGGCGCTTCGCGCCAGGCGTGTACCAACACCGCCTGGCGCCCTGGTACCAGCACTGGACCTGGCCCACTCTGAACCCCAGCTGTCCGCTGGCCGGGCTGCTGCGCAGCTATGGCCTCGGCTCGACCCGATTGCACCAGCGCGTCGCGGCGCTCTTCGACCGGCTGGCAAAGCCGGACGATCTGCTGGGCGACCAGTACTACGCGGTGCGGCCGTATGCCTTCTATTTTCTGCCGGAGAGCCATCTACCGCAGCGTGACCTCTATCTGGGCGGCGTGGCCTGGTGGCTGATCCGCCAGCAGGCGGAGGGCAAGCAGGTGGACGCGGCCCACTTCTTTGAGTATGTGCAGGCGCCGGAGACCTCTGTGGGCCGTCTCTTGCCACACATGCTGGTGGATGCGCAGCTCCAGGCGCTGGCCGCGGAACAGGCCGATGATGGTGGCTGGCCCAGCCCGTATGATCCGCGCTGGCGGGCGCCCACCACGGTGCAAAATCTCTTGACGCTGCGCGCCTTTGGGCGGTTAGGGTGATGAATCCGCGTCCAGGATCATCACCCGGTTTGGCGCCGTCAGCCGCTACTGACCGGCTATGGCGATGTCGGTGCTCCTGGTGGCCGGCGGCGGCATCCTTCGCTCGGAGAGGCGGACGCAGCTGCCGCCCACCAGTATGCACAGCCCAAAGCCGGCCGCCATGGCAAAGAGGGGCAGCCGAAAGGTTAGACCGTAGAGCGCGGTGAGCGTGTTGGCCGCGATGAAGGCACTGGCAAGCCCCACCGCCGCATACACGCTCTGAGTGCGCGCCCGAGCGTCTGGTGGAGAGTAGGCCGCGAGGTTGGCATCGACCGAGGGCTGCATCAGCGCGTAGACACCGCCGTGGATCGTGAAAATGATCAGCACCGGAAGGATTGAACTGGCCAGGCCATAGCCCATGTAGAGCGGCACCTGCAGTAGGCCCAACAGCAGGATGATGGTGGAGCGGCGGGCGCGATCGGCCATGCGCCCGCCCAGCGGCGAGCCCAGCACGTTGGGCACCGCCCACAGAGCATAGGCCAGGCCGATCAGCGCCACCGGCGCGCCCAGATGGTGCCGCATCCAGAGCGGCATGAGGGTTAGGTCGAAGCCGAAGTACAGGTTGTCCCCAAAGGTCAGAATATAGGAACCGATCAGCGGCAGGGTCAGGAGCGCGCGACGTGACACGGCGTTGGCCCGCGCCCGAGCTTCTGGATGACGCCGGGGGTCCATTGGAACCAGCGCCAGCACCACCAGCAAGGCTAGAATTCGCAGCACGCAGGAGCCAATGAAGGCGCTGGCGTAGCCGGTGCTCGCGAACAGGCCGCCCAGGGCCGGGCCAAACAGAAATCCGGCGTTGAGAAAGGCGCCGAAGATGCCGTACGCCTCCCCTTGGCGTTCGGGGGCGATGGTCTCGGCCACCAGGGCGCGGGCCGACGGGATCACGCTGGCCGCGACCATGCCCTCGAAGAAACGCAGGATCACGAAGGTCACCGGGTCCGCGATGACCAGATAGAGAACCGAGAGCACGGACTGCGCGGCCAGCCCGATGACCATCATCCGCTTGCGTCCGAACTGATCGGCCAGCCAGCCGGAGGGGTACTGGAACACGAAGTTGGAGAGCAGAAAGGAGGAGGCCATGGCGCCGATAATGGCCAGCGAGGCGCCGCGCGACTGGGCGTAGAGCACACGCACCGGTATGACCATGCCGATGCCCACGAAGGAGACCGATACTGAAAGGCTGATGGCCAGCAGGGTGCGATTGTGGAGCACGCTGGAACTGCCCAGACGTGGGTGCTTGGTACGAAGGCGCATCTTCCAGCATAACCCGCGTCCGTAGCGGGGCTCGGGGTGAGTGTGACGTTCGCTATCGATCCGCTGTGCCGGTTAGGAGTGTCTAGAGATCAATACAGTTGACGTATGTGGCTGTCAGGCCGACGTACGCCGCGGCGCCCGTAGTCCGGCCGCCCGCCGTGTGCCCCCTTCTGCGGGGTATGCCGCCCATGGCAGGGTATCCGCGATTCTCTTCAGTCAACCGTATTGGTCTAGAGATACCCCAGGTTCTTCAGCCGCTCCTCCACCAGGGCCTCCTCCTCCGCGCTGTAGGCGCCGCCGGCAGCTACCGCTTCCCGGGGCAGATAGCCCAGTTCGGTCAGCTTGCTCAATACAATCTCAACCTCCTGATCGACGTTCTCTCGATCGGTATGGACGGTGATCTCCGGGTTCTGGGGCGCCTCATAGGGATCGGAGATGCCGGTGAACTGCTTGATCTCGCCGGAGCGCGCCTTGGCGTAGAGCCCCTTCACGTCGCGCTGCTCACAGACTTCCAGCGGGCAATCGACGAAGACCTCGACAAAGTTGCTGATCTCGGCCCGAGCGTTGTCTCGCGTCTCACGATACGGTGAGATGGCGGCGGTGATCGCGATCACGCCGTTGCGCGAGAGCAGCTTGGCCACGAAGGCGATGCGAGCGATGTTGGCGTCTCGATCGGCCTTGGAAAAGCCCAGTCCCTGACTCAGATTCTTCCGAATCTCATCGCCGTCGAGCAGCTCGACCCGACGACCCAGCGCCCGCAGCCGCTCGACCACTGCATTCGCAATAGTCGATTTGCCGGCGCCGGATAGGCCGGTGAACCACAGTGTAAAGCCGTCTTCCATCTTCTCTCTCCTCGTCTCTGATGTGCACCCCGGCAAGCACGCCCGGGTCTATGTCTCACTCTGCTGGTTGACCACATCAGTGTAACGAGTGGCATACAGAACTGCTGAAGAAAGCATTACCTCCAGGTAAACGATTCGCTTACTCCCGCCGTCTATCGCGTGAGTGCGCAATGTACTCCAGCAGGTCCGAGCGGGTGATGACGCCCACCGGTTGCTCGCCCTGCGTGGCAATCAGCGCGGTATCGTCACCCAGCAGCGACCCCACCAGCGACTCGATGTCTTCCAGCACGTCGACCGTGTCCAGCGGCGGGTCCATGATCTCGCCCACTGGGCTCTCCACCATATCCGGCTCACGGAAGACGCGGGCCAGCAACGACTTCTCGGCAATACTGCCCACGATGTCGGTCACCGCGTGACCGTTGGTCCAGTGGGCCACCGGCATCTGCGAGATACCGAACTCCTGCAGCATATCGATGGCACGACCGACCCGTTCCTCGGGATCGACCGCGACCAGTTCGGGTACAGCCACGTGTCGGGTTCGCAGCAGGTCGACCACGCGCAGCGTCGCGGGCAGTCGCTCCAGGTAGCCGTTGTCCTGCATCCACTGATCGGAGTAGATCTTGCTCAGGTAACCACGACCGCCATCGGGCAGCAGCACCACGATCGTCTGGTCCTCGTCCAGCTCCTGGGCTACCTGTAAGGCGGCCCACATGGCCGTGCCGCACGAGCCGCCCACCAGGATGCCTTCCTCGCGGGTCAGACGTCGCGCCGCGCGGAAGGAATCTCGGTCGCTGACGCGCACCCAGCGATCCACGATCTCGGGATCGAAGGTCCCCGGCCAGAAATCCTCGCCGACGCCCTCCACCTTATAGGGACGCAACTCGCCACCGGAAAGGATGGAACCGGCCGGATCGGCGCCCACCACCGTGATGTCCGGGTTCTGTTCTTTGAGATACTTGCCGACACCGGTGATGGTGCCGCCGGTGCCCACGCCGGCCACGAAGACGTCCATCTTGCCATCGGTCTGACGCCAGATCTCGGGTCCGGTGGTCTCGTAATGGGTATCGGGGTTGGCCATATTGTAGTACTGGTTCGGCTGGAAGCCTCCGGGAGTCTCGCGGGCCAGCCGATCCGCCACGCGGTAGTAGCTCTCGGGGGAATCGGGCGGCACCGCGGTGGGGGTGATCACCACCTCGGAGCCGAAAGCCTTGAGCAGTGCGATCTTCTCGGCGCTCATTTTGTCTGGCATGACGAAGATGGTGCGATAGCCTTTGATGGCCGCCGCGATGGCCAGGCCGGCGCCGGTGTTACCGGAGGTAGGCTCCACGATGGTGCCGCCGGGGCGCAGCAGACCGCGCCGCTCGGCATCCTCGATCATGCGGATGCCGATGCGATCCTTCACGCTACCGCCCGGGTTCAGATACTCGACCTTGGCCAGAATCGTGGGTTTCACATTGCGGGTGATACGGTTCAGACGGATAAGCGGCGTGTTGCCGATGAGCTGAACAATGTTGTCGTAGATTTCCATGGACCTTCCCTTTAATGAACCGCAGACAGATAGGCAAGATTTGGACCGGCTGGCGGATGGTCGCACCCTCACCCCCCGGCCCTAAACAAGGGGTGGTAATGGTTTTTGACAGGCGCAGAACGTGGTGAAGGAGAGGAAGGTGCGAGGGAGCCTGGCAGGATAGTGGTAGAACCATCCCCACCACCTGGAGGCTTCTCATGCACCT
>JAABUJ010004379.1_pt1 | contig 14888 bp, 14 predicted proteins | sample 5559131 | NCBI WGS metagenome assembly JAABUJ01 (sample SAMN10711875, study PRJNA513366) | rock metagenome | isolation source: Antarctica rocks | place: Antarctica: Victoria Land, Mt New Zealand nord | collected 2016-01-07 | reverse complement strand
GGTCGAGCAGGAGGATTTCTGGTTGCCGATCGCGATCCATCGCCGAGACCGGACGGCAGCCGACCAGGACATGGAGGCGTAACCTGGCGGCGACTCGCGGCTCCGCTATGTCGCACCCATGGCGATCAACCACTCCCGGCACCTGGACGGCAGCTTTGCGCCGCATCTCGGTCATTTAGCGTTGTAGATGAAGTGCTCTAAAGCGGACTTGCGGTGCCACTATACGAGCTGGACCCTTAGTTCGGGCACGGCCGTTGCGATCACGCGATTGAAGTCGGGATCTGACGTCACTACGACGAGATTGCGCTCGACGGCTTGAGCCGCAATCCAGAGATCGTTCTCGTCGATCTGTAGGAGCTGCCCCGTCACTCGATCGGACCACCCCTCCACCCAACGCGGGATGCGCCGCTGGATGTCGACCTGTCGTAGCGCCACGCTCGATTTCACGTACCCGAACGCCTCCGCCGTATGACGGCCGACCCCCGCCAAGGGGTGCTCCTCGGTGCGCTCGATACATTCCTCGATGTGAGCCAACGGTCGTCCCGCCGCTCGAGAGAGCGCGAGACCAAAACGCAACTCGCCGATCGTGATCGCCGAAACCAGCTGCGGTGCGGCGGGATCGAAGCTGGCAAGCGCGTTGCGCACCGCGAGATGGCTCGGCCGGCCCGCGTCATAGAGCACCGACACGAGATTGGTGTCGAGGAGGTAGGTGCCCATCAGCGGAGGTACTGCCTGAGCAGCTCCACTTCCTCCTGGGGCGCGGGCGAGAAGGCTTCCAACGCCCAGGCTCCACGGTTCCGTTCAACCAATGGTCCGAGATACTCGTGCAGTGGCATGTAGGCCGTGAACTCTTCCGGCAGCCATCCTTGGAAAGGCGGTTCGACCCGGCGTTCGTGCTCATGGCCTCGGAAGAACTCGAGCAGGCGACGCTCCAGTCGCGGTGACAGGTCGTAGGCTCTCAGCACCTCCGCATCGATGTCGATTAGCAGCCTGTTCAGATGCTCGTCGCTGCCGGGCAGTTTTAAGGTATGGGCGTCCACCGTCTCGCGTGCGGCCTGGTAGCGTTTCACGGCCTCCACCACACGGCTCAACGGCCGCTTCGGGATTGGAAGCTGCTTCATCAGGTCGTTGGTAAGATGCTGGTTCGACGCGCGCTCGGTCACGAACGCGTTGGCCAAGGGTCCGTTGAGGATCGCCGCAAGCGCTTCGAGGCGTAGCTCGTCCGTGGTCGGCCAGATGCCGAAGAACCCCTGAGACGCGACCAGGCCGGACCTGTCTGCCGCCGCTGCTAGGCGCCAGGGCCCACGCGACAGCCGTGCGACGTTCGTGAGGACCTTAGGCTGATCCCATGCTCGTGCCAGAGGGCCGGGAAACATCGCCGCTTTCGGGCTTAGATTGAGAAAGACGGAATTGCGCAGAGAGAACTGGGCCAGAGAGTCGGCCGGCTTGAAGACGCCAGGCGCGAAGCCTTCATGGGCCGACTTCGATAGTCCGTCGTCCTGTTTCCACCACTGAAGCCCGCGGTAGATGTCCGCCTTGTCGCCAAGACGCGGAAGCCGTTCGACCACCTTCCAGAGCTCGTCGAGCTCGCCGATCCATAAATCGCCCGAGCGGACCGCCTTCGTCCGGCGGCGCTCGGCCGTGACCTTACCCGTCGCAAGAAAGTCGGCGCGATCCCGGTCGGACACCACGGTCGAGACCAGCCGGACTGCCCTATCTTCGACAACGACCCGGCGCTCGCTCGCAATCAGGATCGCGGCTTCGAAGCCGGCGCGCTGGAAGACGCGGTCGGGCAGCAACGTCAGCTCGACGCGTTGGTAACGGTCAGCGATCACTTGGCGCAGCTGGCTGTATTGCTGCTGACGCAGAAAGCCCTGCGGGATGACGAACCCGACCCCATCGGGTTCCGCTTCCAAGACCGTCCGCAGGACAGCCATTGGCTTGGAGAAAGACTTCGCCGCCATCTCCGGATAGGTGGCGCGCTCGACGTCCGCCACAAAATCCTCCCAGGGCGGGTTGCAGAGCACGATCTTCGCCGTGCCGATCTGCTGCGCGAGCGCGGCCGGTCGGAACAGGTCCTCATTGGCGATCTTCCAGCCATTGGCATTCGGATAGTCGGCGAGGATCAGCGACAGCGTCGCCACCTCGCAGGCGAAAGCGTCGATCTCCGCGCCCCGAATGCGTGGCACAAGAAATGCGTGGCGCTCTTCGCCAGAGAAACCCTCCGGCAGCAAGTCCCGCATGTGGCGGAGCGCCGCGACCAAAAAGGCGCCGGCCCCAGTGAACGGCTCGAAGATGGTGAGCCCGTCCAGGTCAAACGTGCTCAAGTCCAGCCGATTGACGACATACTCTGCCACCTGGCGCGGGGTGCTGTGCGTCCCGAACCGCTTGCGCGTATCCTTCGTGACCAGCGTGTTCTCGTAGACAAACGCCAGGCTATCCGAGGAGATGTTCCGGAAGCTGATCGCCTGCAGCAGCATCCGCCAGGCTGTCTCGGCTGAAAGCTGCGGCACCCCGCTCAACGGCGCTGACGCATATCGTCCCAGCCCATAAAAGCTCTCGATCCCTTGGAGCACTTCAGCGACCGACGCCGCTTGCCACGTGCTGGCCGCTGGATGTTCGCGATCGAGCAGGGTCTTGGCCGCGAGCAGTCGGAAGGTAGTGCGGAACACCGCTTCTTCGGTTTCGCTGCTGAGGCCCGACATGAGTTCTTCGACCACCTGGCGCAGCAGGCGATCGAGCTTTGCCTCGACCTCATGCTCGATCGCCGGGAGGAGCCCGAGGTCGACGAAGTCGAGCTGGTAGGCGGTCTTCGCCTGGCCGAGCGACTTCGCCCGATGGACCGCCTGCGGGCGCCAGCGCTCCGCGTTGCGCTGGAAAAGGTCGTGCAGCGCATCAAGCCCAACGCGCTCGAGCAGGCGCGGGGCGCCCTGCGCGCCCACCCGCCAGACCCCGACATCCTGCTGCCCGATCAAGAAGAGGATCGGCGCGCCGAGCGCACGGCGCCCGATAAGCGCATCCTCGCGCTCGTCGACGACGACGCCGAAAGCCGCCGATCGGTAAGATTCGGGCAACTGCGTGAACGCGGCGAGTTCGACCCGGCGCGGCTCTCCCGTCGCCGAGAGGACATCCGCGAAGGAGTAGTCGCGGATGATCGCTTCTGAGGCATAGCCGAGCTGGCGGAGCTCGGCCTCGATTGTCTGAAGGGCGTTCATAGCTGCCCCCCGTCGGCGCGGCGCCGGTCCGCCGCAGTGCCTTCGATCGCGCCCTTGAGCCTGACGGCCGGAAAAAGCGGCAACTGCGAGACCGGCTCGGAGAGCCCGAATCCTTGCGAGAGCGCCTCCAGATGGCGGTTCAGGCGCAGGAGGATCGCGTCTTCCTCCGCCGAAGGGAGCGGCGAGCGCGCGCTCAACAGCTCGCAGCGCGACATCCCGTAGATAGCGAGCGCGCCGCCCCAAAGGCCAGGGAAGGAAGCGCCGTCCAGCAGCTTGCGCGCGGCCGCAAGCAGCTCCCGGTGTGCCTGGAGCTCGACATGGAAACGGGTCCGCAGGACCACGGCCAAGCGCAGCACCAGGAGGGTCTGCCAGGAAAACTTCGCCTCGCTGCCCCGCTTCTGGGCGGGCTCGTCCGGCTGAACCAGGCCTCGGCGGACCGTCCACTCGCGAAGCTGATCGGCGGTCAGTCCCGTCAGCGCAGGCACATCCCGAGATTTGACCAGCCGCACGTAACCTCCCGAGCCTGGGCAACATACCCGAACTTGAGAACGGGTATCATGCCCGACCTATCCCGTAAAGCAGAGCCTGGGAGGGCGTCAGAGCTTTTGCAGGCCTTTGTCGCGTTGGTCGTTGGCGTCGCTCAACGCTGTTTCTTTTTCTTTGGCACCATGAACAGCAACACCTGTTCGACGCTGATCGGGTCGCCGAGATCATCGAGCGTGGTGTCGCCGAGCTTACCCTTTGCGCCCTCCAAGGCCCATTTCACGCCGGCGTGGTTCGTCGGCAGCATGCGCGCAATGCGCTCGGCCGCCGCCGGATCGCGGTCGCGGACGGTCCAGATCGCGAGCAGGAGCAGCACCAGGCAGCGTGGTGCATGGATGACAGACACGGGCGTGCTGACCCAACGTCGTTTGGGGTTCAGGCGACACGGACGTCGCTCGGGCGTGCAAGCTCGAGCATGCGGTTGAGCGCGTGGACGGTGACCGCCACCTCGGTGTTCCGGCGCTCGTCAGTATGCGCGCGCAGCTCATCGCCGATCACCTGCTTTCATCTGTTCATGCTGGCTTCGACCCGAGCTCGCTTGTTGTATCCAGACGTGTTCTGCCATGCCATGCGCCCGTGCTCGACGATCTGCTGGAGGTGGCAGTCGCGCTGCGTCGGTGCGCTCTCGGCCATCTCGCTCGGCACCGCGGTCGCGCGCGGCGGCACGACCACGGCCGCTTCAGGATGGCGCTCGGTGACGCCGGCGTAGACGCGATCCTGGTCGTACGCGTCGTCGCCGGTGAAAGACGCCACAGGTCCTGCAACCTGATCGAGCAAGGGATCGGCTTGGGACGCGTCATCCACGTCCTTGGGGGTCAGCGTAGAGGCCACGATCCGGCCGGTGCCGGCGTCCACGCCGAGGTGCAGGGTCCGCCACGACCGGCGTGTCGCCGTCCCGTGCTTCTCCAGCAGCCACTCGCCCTTGCCGCACAGTTTCAGGCCCGTGCTGTCCACCAGCAGGTGCAAGGGCCCGCCGTCAGCACCAGCACCAGTGCTCCGCGGCCGCGGCACATCCAGCGTCGCCGCACGCCGGCTTGACGTCGTGTGGTCCGGCACGGGCAAGCTGAGGCCGAGCGGCCGATGACGGAGCCGAGCAGGCCCTCTGCCTGCCGGTATGCGAGGCGGAACACGGCATGTAGCGTGAGCGCCGTCAGGATTGCCAGCGGTGAATACCAGGGCTGCCCACCGCGCGTCGTGCGCGGGTCGGCCGCCCACGCCGAGATCGCCTCGTCGGTGAACCACACCGTCAGGCTGTCCGCACCGCGTAACGGTCGATCAAGATGGCCGGGCTGCAGCCGCCCGGCGACCCGTGCAACACAGTCTCTTATCGCTCATGTCTTCGGCCTTCTTTCGTCGGCCCGCCAGCGTGCAGGTGGTCGTGTTGCACCTACAAGGCTCCGGCGGCCGCCAATGCCTTGATGCGGTCGACGGTCCGCATCGCCACGGACGTTATCGTCAGATGCGGGTTGACCCCGCCCACCGTCGGAAACACCGAACCGTCGCAGACCCATAGATTTGGGATGTCCCAACTACGACAATCCGCGTCGACCACGCTAGTGTTACGGTTGAAACCCATCCGCGCGGTGCCGCCCAAATGGTTGGTGTCGTTCTCTTGCCGGAACACGTCGTGGGCGCCCACCAGCTCGAGGCTGGTCTGCATCTGCCCCAGCGCGTGCTGGATCAGCGCCTTGTCGTTGTCGCCCCAGCTATAGGTGACGCGGGCAACGCGGAGGCCGTATTGATCGGTGTCGTCCGCCAGCGTAACCCGGTTGCGCTCGTCCGGCAGCATCTCGCCCACCATCTTCAGCCCGACGCTATGGTTGTACTTCTCCATCTCGTCGCGCAGCGCCTGCCCCCACAAGCCACGGGAGCCGGTCTGAACCGTCGCCCACTCGATCGGCAGCGGGCCTTGCGCCATCCAGCAATAGCCACCGTGAAAATCTTTCCTGTCCTCGTAGTTCCAATGCTCCGTGATGGAGAGCGAAGGCGGCGCCTTGTTCCAGCGCACCTCGTTGTCCATCGTGCCGAACACGGCTTGGTTGGATTGCGTCATCAGGTTTTTGCCGACCAGGCCCGAACCGTTGGCCAGCCCGTCCGGGTAGCGGTCGGTGGCGGACGCCAGCAGCAGCCGCGGCGTCTCCACCGCATAGCCGGACACCATCACGTTGCGCGCGCGCTGGAAGCGCCATTGGCCCTCCCGCATGTAGTGCACGCCGGTGGCGCGGCCGTCCTCCACCTCGATCCGGCCCACCATGGCCAGGTCACGTATTTCGGCGCCTGCCTTCAGCGCGCGGGGAATGAAGGTCACCAACTGGCTTTGCTTGGCATTGGTGGAGCAGCCAAAGCGGCAGAAGCCTCGGTAGACGCAGGGCGGCGACTTGCCATGCGGGGCGGACACGGTCGCCAAGGGCGTCGGCGTCCAGGCATATCCCATCGCCTCCGCCCCGCGGCCCAGGATTTCCGCCGCACCGTTCAGTTCGTGCGACCGGTAGGGGTAGCGGGGGCGGTGCGGACCCCACGGGTAGCTGACCGGGCCGGAAATGCTGAGCGCCTTCTCCGCTCGGCCGTAATAGTCCCACATCTCCCGCCAATCGATTGGCCAGTCCGCGCCATAGCCCAGCGCAGTGCGGGACTTGAACCACTCGGGGCGGAAGCGCAGCGACACCATGGCGAAGTGGACCGTGCTGCCACCGACCGCCTTGCCGCTGTTCTTGCCGCCCATGACCATGGGATTGGCACCGTCGACCACGCGCTCGTCGGTCCAATAGAGCTTGTTCTGCTCCGTCTCGTCGGAAGCGAAATCCTCCAGCGGGCGAAAGTACGGCCCGGCGTCGAAGCCGATGACGGAGAAGCCCGCCTCCGCCAGGCCTGTGATTACGGGGCCGCCACCGGCACCGGTGCCGACGACCACGAAGTCCACCTCTTCGTCCTCGCGGAACTGTGCCATCGGCACCCAGCCGCCAACCTTGAACACGTCGGGCGCGCGGCCGCCGGTGGCGCGCGGGGCCGCCATCGGGTCTGTGGATGGATTAGAGGCCACGCGTGTTCACCCGCCGCGCCGGGGCTTCATCGCCAGGCTGAGCCTCTGCCGCATCCCACGGGTCCCGACGGTCCAGCCCTATACGGACGTAGCCGCGCGGACTGGCCGGGCCGCCGAAGCCCAGCTCGTTCCAGGCTGTCGGATGGGCGTAGTAGGCGTGGGTGATGTCGGCGATAACGCGATGCTCGAAGAACGGCTTGCACGGCATGCCACCCCAGGCCTCCGATTGCAGCTCGCCATGTTGCATGCGGATGATCAATGCATCCTGCTGTTCGACCGGCAGGATATGGAAGCGGGCGCCGTAGGCGTCCCGCGCTTCTTGGTCCAGGGCGGCGAGGCCGCGCTGCCAGGCCTCCCCTTGCTTGGGGAGCGGGGCATAGCGGTAGCCGTCCAGGTGCTTCTCGGTGATCTTGGCATCCACGTAGGCGGGCAGTGGCACCTTCGGGCGGGTGGCGGGCTGGGGCATGATGCGGTCGCACAGCGCATCCAGCGTCTGCCACTCCGCCTCGGTGAAGAAACGGGGTTGGCGCGGCACGGCCAGGCGCTTGGCTACCACGTCCCGGGTCACCTGGTCCCAGGACGGGGTGTCCTGCTTGGCCAACACATCGTAGCCGGGATAGCGGTCAGTCATCGGGATGGTCCTCCATCAGGCCAAGCGCCGCCAAGCCGGCGAGGGCCAGGCCGGTGAAACTGGGCGGGGCGGGAATGGGCGGGCCGTTCAGCACATTTTGGGTCCAGTTGCGCCAGCCGCCCATCTGCCGCGCGACGCCCCGGATGTGGAAGGCCGCGCCGGCGTAGCCTAGGATGGCGGTCAACCGCAGCCACCAGCGGAGCCCCGGGCGCCGCTGCCCGGTGCGGCCCAGCGCGGCACGTCCGAGCAACACGGCGGTGACGGGCGGGATGGTGACCGGCGCATACATGGCGGGACTGTTGAAGGCGCCGCGAAAATGCAGCAGCCCTGCCTCTGCCACCGTGCCCAGCAATCCGGCACCGGTGGCGGCCGCCACCACCCGGCCGGCACTCAGCCCGAGGATGGTGGGGGACAAGCCCGGCGTCGTATCCCGCACCCGCTCGGCCAAAAAGCCAAGCGCGCCGGACAGGCTGAGCGCTGCCGGGGCACCCAGCGGGGCGGAGTAAAATAGGTTCTGCCACGAGAAGCCGCCGGGCTTCTTGCCGACATTGTAAACGTGGAATGCCGTCCCCACCACGCCGGTCAACGCGGCCAAGACATAGACGCCGTCCCGAACGCGATGCGGCGCCGGCCGATGGTCCGCATGCCCGTGGGCGCTGATGGCAAGCGACAGGCTGGCCGTCACCAGGGGGGTGAACATCGCCTTGTTGGCAAACGCGCCGCGGTAATGCTCCACCGCGCTATCCGCCAGCACCGAGGCCGCCATGACGCCCGCCGCCCGGTTCAGCCGCTGCGCCGCGCGCACGCCGGCCTGCGGATCCAGCGTCGGAAGCCGCGGCTTGACCGGCGCCACCGCGCGGCGGCCCGGTGCGGAGCGCCCGAGGGTCATCGCGGATAGCCCGAGCAAGGCGACGCCGGAGATCGCCACCGCGGTGGTATTCCGAGTCGTCATGTTGCCCTCACTTCAAACCGCGCGGCATCGGCCTCTTTCAACGCCAGTCCGAGCCCGGGGCGCTGCCAGTCTGGCGACACCTGCCCGGCTTTCGGACTTGGCGCACCGTCGAACAGCATGCCTTCGATCCGCACGTGGTCATGGAACCATTCCAGGTGACGGAACCGCGGCGCGGCGCAGCCGAGATGCCGGTGCAAGGCCGGCGCGCAATGTGCTGAAAGATCGGTGTGGAACCCCTCGCACAGTGCCGCGGCCTGTAGAAAGCCGGTTACGCCGCCGCAGCGGGTGGCGTCCGCTTGCTGCACGTCCACGGCGCCGGCGGCCAACATGCGGCAGAAATAATCCGGCTCGTACCCGTATTCCCCGGCTGCCACCTCCATCGGGGCGGGCACGGCGTCGCGCACGCGGCGTAGCCCGTCCAGGTCGTCGGACGACACCGGCTCCTCGAACCAGCGCACATCCGCCTCCTCAGCGAACACCGCGGCCAGGTGTTGCGCCTGCTTCACCGACAACGCGCCATTGGCATCGACAAAGAGCGTGGCGTCGCCGATGGCCGCCTTGGCCGCACGCACCCGGGTGGGGTCGCGGGCCGGCTCGGTGCCAATCTTCATCTTCACCCAACGGCAGCCATCCTGTTCCACCCAGCCGGCAAGCTGTCGTGCGGTGGTCGCGTCATCATAGCTGGTGAAGCCGCCACTGCCGTAGATCGGCACACATAGCCGGTAGCGCCCCAGCAACAAAGCCAACGGCACGCCCAGCAGCCGCGCCTTGAGGTCCCATAGCGCGATGTCCACCGCCGACACGGCCATGGCGCACAGCCCGGTGCGGCCGAGGTTGCGAACTGCGTGCATCATGGCGCGCCAGGCGCCCGGCGGATCCATGACGTCCCGGCCCATCACGGTTGCGGCAAGTGTAGCATCGACCACGGAAGCGGCAGCCGTGCCGGCATAGGTGTAACCTATGCCGGTGCATCCGCCACCCTCCACCGTGACAACGACGAGCGTGGTCTTGTCCCAACTCGCCGTGCCGTCTGCTTCCGGTGCATCCGTAGGAATCGTGAAGGCCCGGCCGCGGATCGCCGAAATTGTGCCTTCCGACACGGCTCAGTGATGTCCGGGCAACACGGTAGCAAGCACCTGCTTCACGCTGTTCTTCAACACGCTGCCTAGTTCAGGCTCGCTGCCCATCATGGTCACGAAGTTCTTCGCATCTTTGAAGGTGATGTGCGGCGGCAGCGGGGGGACGTTGGCGTCGGCATAGACGTTCATGATGACGGGGCGGTCGGCGTTGAACGCCTCATCCCACGCGGCGCCCAGCATTTCGGGATCGCGCACCACGATCCCCTTCAAGCCCAGCAGCTCGGCATAGCTGTGATAGGCGAAATCCGGGATGGCCTGGGTGGACTCGGTCTTGCCGGAACCGAGCTGAACCCGTTCCTCCCAGGTAACCTGGTTCAGGTCCTGGTTGTTCAGCACCATGATGATGAACTTGGGATTGGACCACCGGCGCCAGTATTTCGACACGGTGATCATCACGTTCAGCCCGTTCATCTGCATCGCGCCATCGCCGATGAAGCCCAGCACGACGCGCTCGGGGAAGGCGAATTTCGCCGCCACGGCATAGGGCGTGGCGGCGCCCAGAGAGGCCAAGCTGCCGGAGAGCGAACCCATCATGCCGCGGCGCATCTTGATGTCGCGGCCATACCAGTTGGCGACGGACCCGCTGTCGCCGGTCATGATGCAGTTCTCGGGCAGGCGCTTCGAGCATTCCCAAAACACGCGTTGCGGGTTGATCGGCTCGGCCGGAATCATCGCCCGCTCCTCGAGCGTCTCCCACCACTTGCCGACGTCCTTGGCGATATCCTCGCGCCACGAACCAGGCTCCTTGCAATCCAGCAGCGGCAAGAGAGCGCGCAGGCTGGCCGCGCTGTCGCCGACGACGTTCACCTCCATCGGGTAGCGCAGGGACAGACGGGTCGGGTCCATGTCGATCTGCACGCCGCGGGCGTTGCCGGGCTTGGGCAGGAACTCGCTATACGGAAACGACGAGCCGACCATCAGCAGCGTGTCGCAATCCTGCATCAGGTTCCAAGACGGCGCAGTCCCGAGCAGTCCCAGCCCGCCGGTCACCCAGGGCAAATCGTCCGGCAGAACTGCCTTGCCCAGCAGCGCCTTCGCCACGCCGGCCTGGAGGCGTTCGGCAACGGCGGTTACCTCCTCCGTCGCGTTTAGCGCGCCGGCGCCGACCAGCATGGCCACCTTCTTGCCCGCGTTCAGCACTGCGGCGGCCTTTCGCAGCCCGTTCTCGTCCGGCGTCTTGGCCATGATGGAATAACCGACACCGGTGTGCGTGGTGCCATGGACCAGCGGCGGGTCCTTGTAGTCGAGCAACTGCAGGTCGTTGGGAATGATGACGCAGGTGACACTGCGGGTGCTTGCCGCAATGCGTACGGCGCGATCGACCAAGTGGCGGATCTGCTCCGGCACCATTGCGGTCACAACGAACTCGCTGGCCACGTCCTTGAACGCGGATTGCAAGTCGATTTCCTGCTGGTAGTGGGCGCCAATCGCGGTGCGGGCCTGCTGGCCGACGATGGCGACGACGGGCACGTGATCCATCTTGGCGTCATATAGCCCGGTCAGAAGATGTGTGGCGCCGGGGCCAGATGTCGCGTAACAGACACCGACCTCGCCGGTAAACTTGGCGTGGGCCGACGCCATGAAGGCCGCCATCTCTTCGTGGCGGACCTGGACATACTCGATGCCGTCAGCCGACTGCGCCTTTTCGAGTGCAACGTCCAATCCGCCGACGCCATCCCCGGGATAGCCGAAGACGCGCTTGATGCCCCACTCGCTTAGCCGATGCCACACGAACTCACTGACGGTCATGCTCATGCGGGCCTCCTGCCTGCCACCGTCGAGATTACGCCTGGCCAAAGGGACCGTTCCGCCTCTTTCGCGTTATTTGGTTTAACACTTGGACATGGAGCAGCAGCGATGGTGGACATCGAAGTCGTGCTCAGGGCGGATACCATCATAGGTGAGTCGCCGATATGGTGCGCCGAGGAGGCTTCGCTTTACTTCATCGATGTAAAAGCGCCGGCGTTGTTCCGGCTGCATTTGGCATCAGGCGAGGTGAACCGGTGGAACTTCACCTCTGACATCGGGGCATTCGCCCTCAGCCCTGGCTTCGGCGGGGCGCTCGCCGCATTGCGCACGGGTCTGCACCGGCTGGACTTCAGCACGGGTGAGTCGGAGCTGGTGACACCCCCGCCCTTCGACCCAGCGATGCACCGGTTCAACGAGGGCGGTTGCGACCCCGCGGGCCGGTTTTGGGTAGGAGTGATGTTCGACCCGGCCGACCCTGCCAGCCCGCCAAGGCCTGGGGCGCTCCACAGTTACACCCGGACTGGCGGCCTACGGCAGGAGCCTGATCTGGCCGAACTGCACAACGGCATGGCCTGGAGCGCTGACGGCACTCGCATGTTCTTGTCCCACAGCAACCGTCACGAAATCCACCATTTCGCCTATGCGGACGGTGCTGTCAGCGACAAGGCTCTGTTCGCCACCGTGCCCGAAGCGGACGGCCTTCCAGATGGCGCCGCCATCGACACCGAAGGCGGCTATTGGTGCGCCCTGCATGGGGCCAGCGGTTTGCGCCGGTTCCACGCGGACGGCTCGGTCGATCGCACCATCCCGTTGCCAGTCAGCCAGCCCACAATGTGTTGCTTCGCCGGGCCGGAATTGGCCGACCTCTACGTGACCACCGCAACCGACAAGCTCACTCCCGTGCAGCGTCGGCGCGAACCATTAGCGGGGGCGCTTCTTCGTCTGCGACCCGGCGAGCGCGGAATACCACGGCGCTGCACCCTCGCATAAGGACCGAGATCGACGGCAGGGGCGACGCATGAAATTTTTCTCGCCGACCCGGTGCTGATGTTTGATGATGCTCCCTCGCAACGGCGAGGGAGCAGGGCGTGTCGATCGAGAACCTGGCGCAGTACTTCAACACGATCGAGGACCCGCGCTGCGGCGGCAAGATCGAGCACCACCTGCGCGATATCCTGGCGATTGCGGTCTGCGCGGTGATCGCCTGTGCCGAAAGCTGGGACGACATCGCGCTATATGGCCGCAGCAAGCTGGCTAGGCTCAGAACGTTTCTGGAGCTGCCCAACGGCATTCCCTCGCATGACACCTTCCGGCGCGTGTTCATGCTGATCGACCCCGACGCGTTTGAGGCCGGGTTCACGGCCTGGGTTGGCTCGCTCACAGCAGGCTTTGAACGCGAGGTGGTAGCCATCGACGGTAAGACGATCCGGCGCTCGTTCGACCATGGGCGGAACCAGTCGCCGTTGCACGTAGTCAGCGCTTGAGCGAGTGAGCAGGGCCTGGTGCTGGGCCAGCGCTGGGTCGATGGCAAGTCCAACGAGATCACCGCGGTGCCCGAGTTGCTGGACCAACTCGCGCTGAGGGACAGCATCGTGACACTTGACGCGATGGGGTGCAGACGGCGATTGCCGAGAAGATCCTGGCGCGCGGGGGCGACTACCTGCTGGCGCTCAAGGGCAACCACAAGCTGGCCCATACGGCCGTGGTCGAGCATTTCGACCAGCATTGCTTCCGCCGTGGTGCACCCGGCCGGGCCGACTGCGACGCGTTTGACGACACGCATGACCGTGTAGTCCAGCGCCGAGTGTTCGCCAGTACCGACGCCGCCGCTCTGGACGCCCTGAGCGGCTGGCCGGGCCGGCGCACCGTGCTGACCGTCGAGAGCATCCGCAGCCTCAACAGCGCGCCCACCAGGGTCGGGAGCGAAATCCGTTATTTCCTGTCGAGCTGCCCCGACAGCCCGGCCGTCCTGGGCCAAGCCATCCGCTCGCACTGGACTGTGGAGAACGCGTTGCACTGGGTATTGGACGTCACGTTCCGCGAGGACGACAGCCGCGTGCGTGATCGCACCGCGGCCCGCAACCTGGCGCTCCTGCGCAAGATCGCGCTCAACATCGTCGGTCAAGATAAGACAACCAAAGCCAGCCTGCGCGGCAAGCGGAAAAAGGCAGCTTGGAACGACGCTTACATGCTCAAGCTCCTGGTCGCCTAGCCAATTATCTGCACGCCAAATCGGGACCAGATTTCATGCGTTGTCCGACTCCGGTGCATGGATCGTGATGGCATGGCCTGAGGTAGGATGGCGCGGGGCGTGTTGCCCGTCACTGTCCGAGGTAGTCGTTGTGCCGTTCAAAGCGAATGCTGCTCGCCGTCATCATATCCCAAAGCAACGGCATCGGGCGACGAATTCGGCGACGTATGATGCAGCCTTGCGGCAGCGCGGTAGCTTGACCGTCTGGTTCACCGACGCGGCGATCGCGGTCTGGAAGGCTGAACCTCGGACCACGCGAGGTGGCCAACCGCGTTACTCGGGCCTGGCCATCGCGACGGCGCTGACGCTGAGAACGGTGTTCCACCTGGCTCTACGGCAGACCGAAGGGCTGATCGGCTCCCTCATCACCCTGCTCGGTCTCGAGCTGGCGGTGCCGGACCACACCACCCTGAGCCGCCGGGCTGAGACGCTGGACATAGTTCGTCCGCAGCCAGGCTCCGGTCCCGTGCACCTGCTGGTGGACAGCACGGGGCTGAAGCTTTGCGGATCAGGGGAGTGGCTGCTCGAGAAGCACGGCACCAAGACACGTCGGTCCTGGCGCAAGCTGCACATTGCCGTGGACGCCGACACCGGGCAGATCGCGGCGGCCGCGCTGACCACCAGCGACGTCGATGACGCCTCCCAAGTCGGGGCTCTGCTCGATCAGGTGGATGGCCAAGTCGCCTCGTTCACCGCTGACGGTGCTTACGATCAGGACGGCGTCTACGGCGAGGTCGCCGCGCGTCATCCCGAGGCATCCGTCATCGTGCCGCCACGCTCCAGCGCCGCGCCAAGCGACACAGCCCAGACGGCACCAACGATGCGAGACCGGCACCTCCAGATCATTGCCGAGCGTGGCCGCATGGCCTGGCAGAAGGCCTCAGGTTATAACTGGCGGGCCCTGGTGGAGGCTGACATCAGCCGCTTCAAACGGGTGATCGGGGACGGGCGGAGCCGGTCAAGGTTCCGCGTGCGCAGCACGTGGAATACCGGCGGAGGGTACAGTCACGCACCGATCGGCGTCGGGCGACCGAGGTCGCCATTGCCGTGGACGCACTGAACCGCATGCTCGAACTCGGGCGTCCGGAGTACGTCCGCCTTACGTAACAAAGACTCAAAATAGCTGGGCTTCGGTCGCTTGATGACCCGTGCAACACAGTCGACCAAAAGCCCACTTATCGTCGTTGTAGTTTCTTCACAATATTGTAGTCATCGCGGCCTGTTCAGGCTCGCCCTAAAGGTTAGGCCGTGTGGACAGATTTAACCAGCATCAGCCCGCACGCAAAACTGATGATGGCTGAGTAGCTGATGTCGGTCTTCTCGCACCGCATGGCGACGCGTTTGAACCGCTTGAGCTTGCCGATTGCC
>JAABUJ010004378.1_pt1 | contig 14889 bp, 11 predicted proteins | sample 5559131 | NCBI WGS metagenome assembly JAABUJ01 (sample SAMN10711875, study PRJNA513366) | rock metagenome | isolation source: Antarctica rocks | place: Antarctica: Victoria Land, Mt New Zealand nord | collected 2016-01-07 | reverse complement strand
CATCGCGAAGACCTCGGCCAGCGGTGGTACGATAGGTGGCATGGGTTCCTCCTGTGGATAGTGGCTTCGACATCCCTATCCTACCGGATGAACCCTCCTCTTCTCTCCGACAATGAATAAGCCCTGTAGTGTCCCCTAAGCGCCGTTTGCCTCTGCCACGGAGGACTGGTACCATGGAGATCATTCTCTTGCCATGCATACGACCTCCGGCGGCGTCCCGTTCTATGTTGGGGGGCAAGTCCGTGGTACAGAAAGGACCTCGCCATGCGCATCCTGTTCACAACAGTACAGCTTTCCGGCCATTTCCACCCGCTCGTACCCATCGCGCGGGCGACGGTGGCGGCGGGGCATGAGGTCGCCTTCGCGTGCGCCGCGTTCTTCGTCCCCACAGTGGAACGGTCGGGCTTCCGCGCCTTCCCGGCGGGCTTCGATGATCGCGGACGCTCGCTACCCGAACTCTTCCCCGGCTTTTTCAAAGGGATGGCTGCGGTGCGGTATTGGGGGTTGCCGAACATCTTCGTCGGCGTGTACGCGGTGGCGATGACCCCCGATCTGCTCACGATTGCTCGCGAATGGCACCCGGACCTGATCGTGCGCGACACCCACGAGTACGGCGGCTGTGTCGCCGCCGAGGTGCTCGGCATCCCCCATGCATCCATCCGCACCGCCAGCACCTCCGCCCAGTACGGGATGCGGCATCTCGTCGCGGAGGCGTTGGCGCGGTTGCGCGAACTGAACGGATTGCCACCCGACCCCGACGTGGCGATGCCCTTCCGCTACCTCCATCTCGCTGCAGAGCCGCCGTGCTTTCGGCTAGAGGACGGACCCGTCGGGCCGACCGTCCACCCTCTGCGCCCGGTGAACTTCGAATCCGGTGGCGAGGCCCTCCCGCCTTGGGTCGCGGAGTTGCCCGACCGACCGACCATCTACACGACCCTCGGCACCGTATTCGGTCGCGGTTCCGAAGGGCTGGCCACCTTCCAGGCGATGCTCGACGCACTGCGCGACGAGCCGATCAACCTGATCCTCACCGTGGGGCGGGAGAACGACCCGGCGGACTTCGGGCCGCAACCGGGAAACGTGCGCATCGCGCAGTTCATCCCGCAGAGCGCGTTGTTGCCGCACTGCGATTTGGTCGTGCATCAAGGGGGCTTCAGCACGGTGACGGGAGCACTGAACGTGGGGTTGCCGATGGTGATCATCCCAATCAGCGCCGACCAGCCGTACAACGCGGCGTGCTGCGCCGCGCTCGGGGTGGGGGTGGTGATCGAGCCGGGAGAGCGGAGCACGGAGGCGATACGGGAGGCGGTGCGACACGTGCTTGCGGATCCGACGTATCGGCAGAACGCCGAGCGGATGCGCGACGAGATGGCAGCGCTGCCGGGCCCGGAGCACGCGGTTGCGCTGCTCGAACGGCTCGCAGTGGAGAAACAGCCGCTACTCACATCGTAAGGAGAGGAGGTAGTCGTCTTGATGCGTTGAACACCGTGGAGGAATCTACAGAACTTTGCGGACACAACCGCGAAAATACGAGAGGAGGGCGCCGTGCGCATCCTGTTCACCGTCAGATCGGGCCTGGGGCATCTGCACCCCCTGGTCCCCATCGCCCGCGCCGCAGAATCTGCTGGCCATGAGGTCGCGTTCGCGGCCAGCCGTTCCGTCGTGCCGATGGTCGAGCGGGCGGGCTTCCGCTGCCATCCGGCCGGCCTCGTCCTCGACGATCAGAGCACGGAGCAGCTGGTACCTGAGATGCGAGGGACGGTCGGCAAGGTGCGCGCAGCCTTGTACTGGCGTCACATCTTTGCCGGGCTCGCGCCGACGGCGATGATCCCCGCCCTCCTAGAACTCACCTCGGCGTGGCGCCCGGACGTAGTCGTGCGCGACGACACCGAGTTCGGCGGCTGCATCGTGGCCGAATGCTTGGGCGTCCCCCACGCGGCGGTGCAGACCACCGCCTTCCGGCCGCACTTCTACGACCTGATCCGAGAGCCGCTGAGCGAGCGGCGGGTCGAGTCCGGCCTGCCGCCCGATCCCGACTTGGCGATGCCGTTCCGCTACCTGTTCCTGTCGCCTTTCCCGCCCGGCTACCTCGACCCGTCGGTCACCCTCCCGGCGACGACCCACCGACTCCGCCCCGTTCCCTTCGACCGCTCCGGCGACGAGCCCCTCCCCGAATGGTGCGAGCGTCTCCCGGAGCATCCGACCGTCTACCTCTCCCTGGGAACAGTGGTCAACTACCGCGCCGACATCTTCCGCGCCTTCCTCGAAGGGCTCCGCGACGCGCCGCTCAACCTGATCGTGACGGTTGGGCGCGACCAGGACCCGGCGCAGTTCGGGCCGCAGCCAGAGCACATCCACATCGAGCACTATATTCCCCAGACGCTGCTGTTCGAACGCTGCGCCCTGGTGGTCACCCATGGCGACTCAGGTACGGTGATGGCCGCGCTCACCCACGGCCTGCCGATGGTCATCGTGCCGATCATGGCCGATCAGCCGGAGAATGCCGAACGCTGCGCCGCGCTGGACGTTGCTAGGGTGATCCCCCTAGCGACGCTCTCCGCCGAGCGGGCGGCCGAGGCGGTGCGCGAGTTGCTCGGGCAAGCGCGCTACGGGCAGGCTGCCGAGCGGGTGCGAGACGAGATCGCGGCGCTGCCGGGACCGGAGTATGCCGTCGAACTGCTCGAACGGCTCGCGGCAGAGAAACGGCCGCTGATTGCGGTGGCCTAAAGGAGGGATCGAATGCGCATCCTCTTCGCCATGTTCCAGGGCGGCGGCAACATCCCCCTCATCCTGCCGATCGCCGCCCGCCTTGTCGCCCGCGGCCATGACGTGCGCGTCCTCGCCGGCCCCGGCGTCCGGGGCGGGCGGATGCCGGTCAGCGACCGCTTCCTCGCCCGCATCGCGGCGACGGGCGCGACGCACGTCCCCTTCGCGATGCCCGCGACGCATCCTTTCGATGACGCCCCGGCGCCCCGCGGCCTCCTGCGCGGGTGGACGCCCAAGCGACTGGTCGCCGCGACCAGCACCGCCCCCACGCTCGTCTGGTCGCCGGCCTGGGCGGAGAACGTGGCGGCGGAGCTGCACCGCGAGCATGCGGATGTCGTGGCGGCCGACTTCGTCCTGCTCGGCGCGCTCGCCGCCGCCGAGGCCGCCAGGGTACCCGCCGTCGCGCTGGTGCACGGCACCTACAAGCATCGCCCCGCCCCCGGCGTGCCCGGCTACGGCACCGGCGGGATGCCCGCCCGCAGCCCGCTGGGCGGGTTGCGCGACGCGCTCTACCACGCGGGCATCGCGCGCATCTACCGGCGCGACGGCCTGCCCGCCCTCAATTGCGCCCGTCAGGGTCTCGGCCTGCCGCCCCTGCGCTCGCCGTTCGACCAGTACGACCGCGCGGCGCGGGTGCTGATCCTCGCCAGCGCCGCCTTCGACTTCCCCGTCCGCCGCTTGCCGCCCAACGTCCGCTACGTCGGCGCGCCGACCGACGACGCGGGTGCGGCGTGGGACGAGGGCTGGCTGGACGGGGATGACCGCCCGCTGGTCGTCGCTAGCCTGAGCACGCTCGAGCAGGGGCAGGCGCCGGTGCTCCGGCGTGCCCTCGAAGCGCTCGACGGCATGCCGGTGCGGGCGCTGGTGACGACCGGGCCGTCGCTCGACCTGGCGCAGTTCCATGCCCCGGCGAACGTCCGGCTGGAGGCATTCGTGCCGCACGGGGCGGTGCTGCCACAGGCAGCGGCGCTGGTGACGCAGTGCGGGATGAGCACGGTGGGGAAGGCGCTGGCACTGGGGGTGCCGATGGTCTGCATCCCGCTGATCGGGGACCAACCCGACAACGCCGCCCGCGTAGTGGCACGCGGGGCGGGGATCCGCCTGAGCAAGAACGCCTCGCCGGAGCAGATCCGCGGGGCGATCCGGTGCGTACTGGACGAGCCACGGTATCGCGAAGGGGCACGACGCCTGGCGGCGGTGCTGGCGACGGAAAACGGGGCAGGGGCGGGGGCCGCTGAGATCGAGGGCTTGGTGGCTCACCCGACGCCTGGCGTGGTACGCTGATCGTCGTGGAGGAATCTACAGAACAATGCGGACACAACCAGGAGAGGTGATGCCCTCAGTTTTGTGGAAGATCCCGTTTACTGCCACATTGCTGCCACTCGTACAGACATTCTCGTGTGGCGACCAGCCGTGGGAACGAGAGATGAGCGCGTGGATTCGAAACGATGGCCCGGATGGTGTGCTGGCCGATATGGAAGCGCGTGGTACCGAGGTATGGCTCTATGCAACGGACAGCGGGGAGTTTGTCGGCTTCGGGCGGGTGGTGCTCAATCTGATTCCTATCTCGGCATCCACCAACGCTTTCAAGGGAAGCCCGCCGATGCGCCACGGAATGAGCGGTTCTCCGCGCAGATTCTCGATTATCTGATATTCGAGGCGTCATCCCACGTTGAACGCGCGCCGATTCTGGCACTGAAAGTGCATCGTGATACTGTTCGTGCGATGCGCGTCTATGAAGCAACCGGATTCCGCCACTTCCCAGAAAAGCGCTCTGATTTCGTCCTGGGCAAACAAGTGTACTGCCGCATGACGATGGATGTGCCGTCTCCGCATCGCGAATCACGAGACGTATCCTCTGACCAGTAATCGCTATCTTCCATCGTTTGCCGCCTTGCCGAAACTGCGGCACAATAGATGATGGTACATATGACCCGAGAAAGGAGCCACGTATGGCATCCGTGCCTGAAATCATCACCAAACCGACGATAGACCGCCCGACGCTGATCCGCCGCTTGATTAACTTGCTGGGGCCGGACTCCGTGCTCACCGAGCGGGGCGATTTGCTTGTCTACGACTCAGACGGCACGCACGAGCATGCGATGCCGGATGTCGTCGTGCTGCCGACGAGCGTGCAGCAGGTTTCCGAGATCGTGAAACTCGCCGCCGCCGCCGGAATGCCGATCGTGCCGCGCGGCGCGGGGACGGGCCTCGCCGGGGGCGCGACGCCGGTCCGGGGTGGTATCGTCGTCTCGCTGACGCGGATGAATCAGATCCGCTCGGTGGATTACGCGAACCGCCGTGCGGTCGTGGACCCCGGCGTCGTCAATCTGCATCTCTCGCAGGCGACCCTGCCGCACGGCTACTACTACGCGCCCGACCCCGCCAGCCAGCGCGCCTCGTCCATCGGTGGCAATGTGGCGACGAACGCGGGTGGGCCGCATTGCCTCGCCTACGGTGTGACCGTCAACCACATCCTCGGCCTCGAAGTCGTGCTGCCGGACGGGCGGGTGATCGAGACGGGCGGCGTCCTCGATACGCCGGGATACGACCTGACGGGCATGCTCGTCGGCTCCGAGGGGACGATGGGTATCGTCACGGGTGTGACGGTGAAATTGCTCCGTTCGCCGGAGACGCTGCGCGTGCTGCTGGCGATCTATGATGAGTTGGAGGCCGCCTCACAGACCGTCACTGGCATCATCGGTGCGGGCATCATCCCCGGCGCTTTAGAGATGATGGATGGCCCAGCGTGCAAAGCGGTCGAGATGACCTATCATGCCGGCTACCCCGACGACGGGAAGTCCATCATTCTGCTGATCGAGCTCGATGGTCTCGCCGAAGGGCTGGACGAACTCTCGGAGCGCGTGACGGCGATTTGCAACGAATGCGGCGCGCGGGAAGTGCGCGTCGCGGCGACACAGGACGAGCGGGACGCGCTTTGGGCGGGGCGCAAGGGCGCGCTCGGCGCGATGGGCCGCCTCGCCCCGAACTACTACCAGCAGGACAGCGTCGTGCCGCGCACGAAACTGCCGGAAATCCTCAATCTTGTTGCAGAGGTCGCACGAGACGCGAAACTGAAGGCGACGAACATCTTCCACGCGGGCGACGGCAACCTCCACCCGCTGCTGCTCTTCGACCGCAGCAAGAAGGGCGACATTGAGCGGACGCTCGACGCAGCGATGGAGATCACGCGCGCTTGCATTGACATGGGCGGCGCGATCACCGGCGAGCACGGCGTCGGCTTCGAGAAGCGCGGCGTGATGACGTATTCCTTCACGAACGAAGACCTCGCGGCGATGGCGAAACTGAAGCGTAGTTTCAACCCGTACGACCTCTTCAACCCTGACAAGATTCTGCCGGACGCGCGCGTCTGCGGCGAAATCCGCGAACTCCGCGAGACGGCGATGCCCGCGCGCTATGCGGAAATCGCCGGGTTACAACCCGCCGCACCCATCGGCACGGTCGGCCCCAATTCCCCGACGAGCGCGCACGAGCACGACACGATGCCCGCCGAACTGGCTGATATGCAAGTACCCCGTCATGACGACTGAGGCAGCCGTCAATCTCGATCACCTCGCAGCCTCCGTCGAGGGGATTGTCGGCGCGGAGCACATCCGCACTGGCGAGCGTGCGGCGGCGCATGCGATTGGCGCGCAAACGCCGCACGTCGTCGCCGTGCCAGGTACGGCGGAAGAAATCGCCGCGCTCCTGCGCGTCGCGGATGAGGCGGGCGCGGCAGTTGTGCCATGGGGTGGTGGGACGCAGCAGACGCTCGGGTATCCACCGCGCCGGTACGATCTGGCAATCAGCCTGCGGCGACTCAACAGCGTCATCGAATACCACCCGGAAGATATGACGATCGCCGTCGAGGCCGGGATCACGCTCGGCGACCTCGATAGCGTGCTTGCGGCGCGCAACCAGATGCTGCCGCTCGATCCTCCCCTCCGGGACCGGATCACGATCGGCGGCATGTTCGCCACGAACGCCTCCGGCCCGCGCCGCCACGGCTATGGGACGCTGCGGGACTTCTGCATCGGCCTCAACGCCGCCTATGTGGACGGCACGCTCGCGAAGGCGGGCGGCATGGTCGTCAAGAATGTTACCGGGTTCGACCTGATGAAGATGCATCTCGGCGCGCTCGGCACGCTCGGTGTTGTGCCGCGCATCAACCTGAAGGTGCTGCCGAAACCGGCGGCGGAACGCTCGCTCGTTCTGCAATTCGCGGGGCCAGAACCGGCGTTCGCGGCGGCGGCGGCGCTCGCTGCCTCGCAACTGCGGCCGATGGCGATCGAGTTCAGTTCCCCGACGACGACCGCCGCGATCCTGTCGCCGCTCGACGGCTACCTGATCTGCGTGCGCTGCGAAGGCGGCGACGCGACGGTCGCGCGGCAGGAGAAGGAAATCCGCGATCTCGGCGCGACAATGGACGCGACGGACATCGCGACGGTCATCGGTGACGAGCACACCCGCCTCTGGACGAGCCTCGCCGACTGGAATGCGACGGCGACACTCACTGCACACACTGCCGTGCTGAAACTGACGACCCTGCCCACCGATTTGCTCGCTGCAGTGACGGAGACAGTCGAAGAAGGGCGGCAGTACGGGCTGACTGTCGCCGTCCGCGCCTCGGTGGGGATGGGCGTCGCGTACATGCGTGTGACGGGGGATGCATCGGGCGAAGGTCTGCGCCGCACACTTGATGCTGTGCAGCCCCGCTGGCCGACACTGACAGTCTCCGGCTACGACTTGGCACACGCCGAAACTCTCCCGATCTGGGGCATCGAGCCGCCGACAATCTCCGTGATGCGCGACCTCAAAACCGCCTACGACCCGAACGGCACGCTCAATCCCGGCCGCTTCATCGGCGGCATCTGACATCCGCCCAGTGACAACGAGACAGGAAACGAGGCGGGGAGGCGATGGGCGACGTGCGGCGGGTGCTGATTACGGGGGCGACGGGGTTCGTCGGCGCCTATCTTGTCGCGCATCTCGCCGAGACATATCCCGATTGGCAGGTGACGGGAACAACCCGGCACGCCGCACAGGCGGATTTCCGTTTCATCCAGTGCGATCTTCATGATGCCAGTGCAGTCACATCGCTGGTCGAGCAGATGAAGCCGGAAATGGTCGTCCACCTCGCGGGGCAGAGCAATGTTCCGGCATCGTTCGCGGACCCGGAGGCGACGCTCGCAAACAACATTCTCGGCACATTACATCTGCTTGATGCCTGTCGTATGCACACTCCGCACGCACGGCTGCTGATCGTTAGTTCGAATGAGGTCTACGGCCCGACGCCGCCGGAGGCGCAACCGCTCCATGAAGACCGGCCGCTCCGCCCGATCAATCCCTATGCGGTCAGCAAGGCGGCGCAGGAGATGCTCGCCGTGCAGTACGCGCATTCCTACGCGCTCGATGTCGTCGTGGCGCGGCCCTTCAACCATATCGGGCCGGGGCAGACGAATCGTTTCGTCGTCAGCGCCTTTGCGCAACAAATCGTCGAAGTCGAGCGAGGAGAACGGCGGGTGATCTCTGTCGGTAATCTCGATGCCGCGCGCGACTTCACCGATGTCCGCGATGTCGTGCGCGCGTACGGGATGCTGCTGGAACGCGGCGAACGCGGCGGCGTCTATAACATCGGGCGGGGAACGGCGGTGCCAATTGGCGATCTGCTCGATATGCTCTGCCGCCTCGCCCGTGTCGCGATCAGTATCACGCGCGATCCGGCCCGCTTGCGCCCATCGGATGCGCCGGTGATGATGGCCGACACGACGCGGCTCCGGCACGCGACGGGCTGGCAGCCGGAGATTTCCCTGACACAGTCACTCGATGAGACGTTGGCGTGGTGGCGAGCCGAACTGGCGGCGGAAGGGGCCGGGGGTTAGGTCGTGATCGAAAGCGCCGCGAACCCGCTCATCAAACGCATCCGCACGCTGGCGCAGCGCAAGGGGCGCGAGCAGGCGGGCGCGTGTTTCGTCGAGGGTATTCAAGCCGTCTGGCAGGCGGTGGATGCCGGGGCAGCAATTGAAACACTCATCGTCGCGCCCGATCTGCTGACGAGCGTCGTCGCGCGGGAGATGGTCGCACGCCAGCAGGCGGCGGGCATCGCGGTCGCGGAGGTGTCCGCAGCTATCTATGAGCGGGTCGCGACGCGAGAAAACCCCTCCGGCCTGGCCGCGATTGTCGCGATCACGCCGCGCGATCTCCCATCGCTCATCGTCACTCCCGCATCGCTCTTCGTCGCGCTCCATGAAATCGGCAATCCGGGCAACCTCGGCACGATCCTTCGCACCGTGGACGCAGTGGGCGGAAGCGGTGTCATCCTGATCGGTGACACGACCGACCCGTATCACCCAAACGCGGTGAAGGCGAGCGTCGGCACGCTCTTTCGTCTTCCCATTGTGCGAACGGGCCGGATCGAGGATATCCTGGAGTGGAGCCGCGCGCACGGTGTTGGTGTCGTCACCACGTCCGCACGGGCGACACAGGAACATTGGCAGGCGACATATCCGTCTCCACTCCTTCTGTTGTTCGGGAACGAAGGGCGCGGTTTGCCCCGAGAGATTGTGGCGCAAGGCGACCTCGCAGTGCGGATCTCGATGCATGGCAGCGCGAGTTCGCTCAATCTCGCCGTCGCGGCGGGCGTAGTGCTCTACGAAGCGCTGCGCCAGCGGCAGTTGAGCCGGTAGCGTAGGCTTCAGCCTGCGTCTCATTGCAAGAAGGCAAAGGTGGGCGCAGGCTGAAGCGTACCCCATCCCGATGTCAGGTGGCTCTATTCGCAAGTGTCAGCATGGGTCGTTTCCACCTTTTGTCGACATCCGTTCCCGAATATCATGGGCTCTACCCAGACAACCTGATACTGCTGGCGAAGTCGTCGGAGGAACGTACGGACGTGGCAAACGAGCCACGATCCGACCAATCAGCGGTGGTATTTCCTGCCGTTTCTGACTTCGCCAGCAGTATCAAAGACGGTGAAGCCAATGACCCTGTTCTCTCGGTTATAGCAAGGAATTCGCAAGGGTAACCGGCACACGCGGCACGAATGAGCATCACTGCCCGATTTCCCTTGTATCGGCACAATGGATCGGTAAAACCGCTTCACCGCGATTGCGGAGGACACTTCATTGTCGAGGCGCGTTGCCGGTGACCTGTTGCCCGACCTGCCTGCCCGCGCCTGCGTCGTATTCGGCCTCCGCGCGCGCCTCCGCGACCGCTGCCTGCCCCCGTGCCTGCCCCGCCGCCCACGCCGCCGCCCACACGGTTTCGCTCATCCGGGTGCGGGTAGCGGCGAGAGACTGTGCGTACAGGGGGCGGACCGGCGAAAGCGGCGGGGCGTCGCCGTGCGCGGTCCGCAGCCCCGCCGCCGCGCCGAAGAGCAGCGCGGCACGCTCCTGACGCCCGCGCGCGGCGGCGATCACCCCGAAACCCTCCAGACAATCCGTGAGGTACCACCGGTCCTCCCGCTGCTGCGCGATCACCAGACTCTCGCGGAGCGGCCCTGCGGCCCGGTCGTACTCGCCCTGCGCCAGCGCCGCCCACGCAAGGCTGCTGGAAGACATGGTGACGCCGTAGCGGTGCCCGAATACGCGGAAAATGACGAGGCTTTCCCCGGCGAGGCGTTCCGCCCCCGGGAAGTCGCCCGTGTAGTGCGCCGCACAGGCGAGACCCCAGAGGCAGGCCGCCTCGTTAACCCCGTCCTCGTGTGCGCGGGCCTGCACCAGCCCCTCCTCGAGCAACGCCACCCCCCGTGCGTGCCCCTCCGGGTCGTGCGGGGGCGGCCCGATGTGCGCGAGCGCGGGAGCGGGAAACGCCCGAAACCCCGGCCACAGATGCGCCATGTCGATCAGCGCCGCGCCCAGATGCGACAAGATGAGGGTCGTGAGGGTGGCCCCCCATCCCTGTTTCTGCCCCCGCGATAACGCAAGGCTCTCTTCGAACAATGCGTGTGCATCCGTCCACGCGCCCGTGTGGCGGGTCGTCAGGCCGAGCCGGAAGAGCGCGAAGGCGGTGCCGCGCTCGTCGCCGACCCGCCGCAACAGCGGCAGGCTCTCCGTCAACGCCTCGTGTGCCGCAGTGTACTCTCCCTGCAGCAGGAGTAATCCGCCGAGATGAAAGAGGGCTGTCGCGCGGGTCGGCTCCGCATCGGCATCGGTGGCGGTGAGATCAAGAGCGGAGCGCAACGAGCGTCTTCCCTCGCTCAGGTGACCACGCTGGAACCAGTACCAGCCGAGGTCGCTCGCCAGCCGGAGCGTCAACGCCGCTGCGGCGGGATCGTTCTTGCCGTGTTCCACGCCCCACGCGAGGGCGGCGCGGAGATTATCATCTTCTTCTTGCGCGAGGCGGAGCAGCGCGGGCCGCAGCCCCGCCCCGCCCCAGAGGTCGGGTTCCGCCGCCGCCGCCAGCGCCGCGTAGTATCCCGCGTGGCGGCGGTGCGCCTCCGTCTCGTCCCCCGTCGCCGCCAGCCGCTCCCGCGCGTAGTCGTGGATCGTCGCGAGCATCGCGAAACGCGGCGTGCCGTCGTCGCCCACTGCTTCGCGCACGAGGCTATGTTCGACGAGTGCGGCGAGCGCGTCGAGGACGGCGTCGTTGTCGCCCGGTGCGGGCGCGGCATCGGCGCAGACCGCCCGCACCGCATCGAGCGTCCACCCGTCCGCGAAGGGGGCGAGGCGGGCGAGCAGCCGCTGTTCGCCCGCCTCGAGCAGGGCGTAACTCCAGTCGAGCGTGGCGCGAAGCGTCCGTTGCCGCGCCGGGGCATCGCGCGGGCCTTCCGCGAGGCGCGGCACTCCCCGGTCGAGGTGGGCGAGCAGGGCGCGGGGCGGCATCACCTGCACCCGCGCGGCGGCGAGTTCGAGGGCGAGCGGCAGGCCGTCCAGCCGGGCGCTGAGCGCCGCCACGGCGGGGATGTCCGCCGCTGTGAGGCGGAACGCGGAATTGATCGCCCGCACCCGCTGCATGTAGAGCGCGGGCGCGGCGTAGCTCAGGAGCGCGGCGCGATCCAGCGGCGCTGCGGGGTCGGGCGACGCGAGCGGCGGCACGGGATAGCGGTGTTCGCCGGAAAGCCGCAACGGGACACGGCTGGTCGCCAGCACCCGCACGCCGGGACAGGCCGCGAGGAGGTGCGCCACCGCCGGAGCCGCCGCGATCACCTGCTCGTAGTTGTCGAGCACGAGCAGCGCCTGTCGCTCGCGCAAGGCGGCGAGCACCCCCTGCATCGCCGTGCGTCCGCCCCGCTCCGGGAGCCGCAGGGCCGCCGCGATCGTCGGCGCGACGAGGTCAGGGTCGCGAAGCGCGGCGAGGGAGACGAAGGCGACGCCGTCGGCGTACTGATCGCCCAGCCCCGCCGCCGCCTGCACCGCGAGGCGCGTCTTGCCCACCCCGCCAGGGCCGGTGAGCGTCACGAGTCGCACGTTCGCCCGTTGCAGCAGGGTGCACACCGCCGCCTCATCGTGTTCCCGCCCGATCAGCGGCGTGAGGGGCGCCGGGAGAGGCGGGAACGCGAGCGGCGCGGGCGACCGGGGAATCGGGACGGCGTGATGGGGGCGGGCGGCGGCCAGCAATGCGGTCCGCTCCGTCGCGTCCAGGCCGAGCGCCGTCGCCAGCATCGCGACGGTATCGAGGCGGGGGGCATGGCGCGCGCCGCGTTCGAGGTCGCTGATGCCGCGCGCGCTCAACCCGGCCCGTTCCGCGAGGGCGTCCTGGGTCAGACCGACCGCTTCGCGGCGACGCTTGAGCGCCTGGCCGAAGGTCGGGTACTGCGCGGTGGTGGTGGGATCGCTGCTCTTGTCCATCTTGCTGCACCTGCTCGTCGCGCGGCATGAACGGGGAATCCCGCGCCCATCATACCACGCGGGCCGCGCTCGCTCGCCGCGATTGCGTGGGTGATGCGTGGGCGATGCGCATGGGTGCGCCGCCGCCCGCGCCCCATACTACGAGGGCGGCGATGAGATCGCATGTGCATCGGACCCACATCGGGGCAGGTCGCCCCGCCGGGGAACAGGGAAAGGAACGGACCGATGAAACTCTGGCAAGGGGTGTCGCTCGCGCTCATGCTGGCGGCGATGCTGACCGTGACTCCCGTCGCGGCGGCGGACGATCCCAACACGGTCATTGAGAGACTCGAAGCCGCGCTGATGGCGAAGGACCTCGATGGCGCGGTTGCCCTCTTCGCGGACGACGCGACGGCGCGGCGCAATCCGCCGCTGCCGAATACGACCGGCATGTACCGGGGCGCGGCGGAAATCCGCACCTTCTGGCAGGCGCTGATCGCGCTCAATCCCCGATTCGAGACGGTCGGGCAGCGACAGGTGGCCGGGGAGCAGGTGACGTGGACGAACAACACCGGGCTGGATCTTTTCCGGCGGGCAGGCATCGCGTCGTTCATCTCGCGCGGTGAGGCGACGGTGCGCGGCGGCAAGATCGTCGCCATCACGATCACCATCCCGCCGGAGGAACTGGCGCGACTCCAAGCCGCGATGGCCGCGCAACCCGCGCCGCCGACCGCGCCCCGGACCGGCGGGGGGAGCGAGGCCGCCTACATCCGCCGCCTCGGCGACGGATAGAGGGGCCACCGGGCACGGACGGGCAGCATACCAGCGGCTATTGACATGACGAGGTGCCCGCCAAGGCGATACGACCTCATCGTACTCACCGCGAGCCAGGAAGTCGGCTTCCCGCTCGTCCGCCCGGCCCTCACGGTGGCCGCGCCGTGTCGGGAGCGCGGCAGTGCGACAACATGCGGAAAGAAAAAGAACAAGAATCGGAGGTATGAGATGGACAGGATGGACAGAGCGAACCCAGGGATAAGTCGGCGTCGCTTCCTCGCGCTCGCGGGCGGCACTGCGGCCGTCGCGATCCTCGCGGCGTGTGGGGGCGCCAGCGCCACCACCGACACGCCGAAGTCTGCCGCCCCACCGCAGTCCCCGTGGCGACCGCAGCGGCGACGCTTGCCCCGACGCGCTCCGCCGCGAGCGCGCCTGCGTCCACTGTGGCGAGCAGGACCGCTGGCACGCAAGCGACGGAGCAAACCCTCGTGATCGAGGCGGTGGACTTCGGCTTCAAGACGATGGGCAGCATCCCCGGCGGCTGGACCGCCGTGCAATTGCGAAACCTCGGCAAGGAGATCCACCACGCACAGCTGCTGCGCCTCAACGATGGTGTGACCCTCGAGCAGTTCGCCGCCGCGAGCAAGCAGGGGCCGGACGGCATCTTCCCAATCGCCACCTCGGTGGGCGGCGTCGGCGTGACCGCGCCGAATGATCTGTCCGCGGTGATGCTGGACCTGAAAGCGGGGCAGTATATGATCGCCTGCTTCATTTCCGGCGACGACCATATCCCGCACATCGCCAAGGGGATGGTCCTGCCACTCAACGTGACCGATCCCGTGGCGGCGGTGGCGGCTCCGCCGGTGGCTGGCACGATCACGATGTCCGACTTCACCTTCGAGATGCCCGCAACGCTCCCCGCCGGCAGGAACCTCTATCGTGTGGTCAATCAGGGGCCGCAGACTCATGAGTGGAACGTCGTCCAACTGGCGCCCGGCAAGACGATGGAGGACGTAAAGGCGTTCTTCGATTCCCCACCGTCCGGGCCGCCCCCCGGGCCGCCCCCCGGCAAGCCGATCGGCGGGATGAACGGGCTGGGCAAGGGGCTCTCCGGGATCGCGGTGTTGGACCTCAAACCGGGGGCGTACGCGGCGATGTGCCTCATCCCCGACCAGTCCAGGCCGCACGGGGATACGCACCTGCATCTCGGCATGATCAAAGGATTCACGGTCACATAGCGGGACGAGGGGACCTACACTCGGTCGTATGAGGCTCTTGCGCATTCGCGGTGAATCGTTCGGGCATTCTCTGCACAGTTGTGCTCGTCGTAAGGGCGACCGGAGAACGATTACCGTGCGTGACGGGACGTTGATCATCGCCGTATGTCGAAAGAATCTGTGCACATAACATGAGCGGAACCCGGCGGAGAGGGTGCAGAATATCGCTGCACAATTCGTGCAGGTTAGCGATGCATGTGACAGCTGCAGGGATCGGTTGTTTCCGGTAACAGTTCATATCACGTCCAAACCGGGAATCGCGGGCAGGACATCTGGCTTCGCCGTGACCATCTTCGCTCGACGAGAAA
>JAABUJ010004376.1_pt1 | contig 14893 bp, 11 predicted proteins | sample 5559131 | NCBI WGS metagenome assembly JAABUJ01 (sample SAMN10711875, study PRJNA513366) | rock metagenome | isolation source: Antarctica rocks | place: Antarctica: Victoria Land, Mt New Zealand nord | collected 2016-01-07 | reverse complement strand
GGTTAATGTGGGGAGGGAGGGGGGGATTCATGTGGAGGTTTTTGCGCACGGCTTGTTTTATCCGCTTGCGGGGTCGTCGGTGAACACGGCGGCGCAGGAGGCGGCGGCTGTGATGCGGGCGGCGGGGTTGAGGAGGGGGGTGGAGGGGGTGGGGGGTTGAGGGCGGCGGTGTGGTGTGGGGTGGGGTTGGGGGGGGGGGGGGGTAGCGAGGGTGTTGCAGGGGTGCGAGGGTTGTGGGAGCGGGATGTGTGCTTTGGAGTTTTGGGATAGAAAGGTCGGGAATAGGCGTCTGTCAGCATCACATAGTGTTAGACTGGAAGGTCATAGAGCTTCATTAATTCGCTTCGATCTCTTTTAAGTACTTCGGTTCATGTCTCCCCTGCCGACTGGAAAACCCTAGAGATGATTAGCGAGAAGGAAAATGATGGGAAGCATTGAGTGACCGTTCTGCTGCTCTGTATGAGCATTTGGATCACCAGCAATAGCTACTGCGGGTATCTGCCAGACTCACTCAGGCACAATAACGGAGATGCAATTGTCTCGAGCATAAGGCCCAGCGATCCCAGCTCCCCACGAGAAATCGAGCAAGCAAGACTGTGGAAATTGTGTAAGGTCAATTTGCGAGAACGGAATCTAGACGATCGCTATAACACCCCATGCGTTCCACTAAATCTATTGTGTTTTCTTGCCTTTAGACCTCTCATACGCCGGTTCACTCCACAGCCACAGCGCGATAAAAGCAAGCCATCCCGCGACCGTGACCCATATACCCGCTATCCAGACGCGAGCCCCACTGATCCTCCAGCTTCGCGGCCACTCGTCATGAGCGAAATGTCTGACTGTAACCGACGTCTTCTCGTCCACGTTGGTCAGGAATGGTCGCTTGTAGTTGACGCGGAACGTGAAGATTCCGTGTTGGTCTGGCAAAGTGAACGAGGCGCCGAAGATGGTGCTGTTCGCGGTTTGCGAAACCGGGTGGAGAGGTAAGCGGTGGAATGGGGAGAGCATCGTGAATTCAAGCTGGAGAGCATCGCCTTCGGGGATGGTTAGGGGTTGAAGTTGGTCGTAGTAGTACTCGGAAAGCTCGATGGAGAAAGTCTGCACGACGTGAGTATAGATGCCAATGCTCTAAACTCGGTGTCACAACTTACCACGTCGTTCTTGACTCTGTAGATCTTGGGGTTAAGATAGCCAAGTTGGGCAACGCTGTCGTTGCCAGCTTTGTCCGCAGTAGTGGAGCTCAGATAATGCTCCACCCGACCGACCTTCAACACTCCGATCTCCATAAAAGTCCACGCACTCAATGCTCTTGCGAAGTCTCTGTTGGCAGTTGTCATTTCCTTACCCTTCCCGACACCCTTGACCTTTCCATTGAACCACCCATCCTCCAGCGCTTCCACGGAACCCAAGACCGTGAAGCGAGCCGAGTTCCTGGCTTGCATCGTGGACACGAGCGCCATCTGCTGGCCCGTGGCAAACGGTTCCTCCACCGTGTCCACCTCATCTTTAGGATTATAGCTGTACGCCGTGCTCGGTGCTCTCAGGATTGGCGCGAGGAACGGACTTTGGTTTCCTAGCACCTGTCCCACGCTCCGTGGAAACGCTATGGCGCCTGAACCTCCAAAGTAGTTCTTGACGTCAGGCCGCGGTGCATCTGGTTGAGGGAGGAGCAAAACGTCGTGGCGTTCGGAGGCGGATAAGGTATCATAGGTGAAATGATCGACCACGAGCGATGTTCTGTCGGGTGGGAGATGGATGTCTAACTCGACAAGGAGGGAGCTGATTGCGCTTGGCGTGGGTGAGGTTCCGGAGAGGGTGAGAAGGATATTCCCCTGACTGTTGATGAATTTGAGGAGAACATTGGCGGTCAAGGCTGGTCCGAGGCCTGAAGTGTGATCAACGCAGACCCTTACCAGTACTATAGTGACTTAGGCATACCCTTTGACTTCGGTGGGTAGAGAATGAGGTGGTCATATGCCCTTTCACCATGCGTGAACAGCGAGAGTTTCTCATTTTTGGGCGATTCGAACGAAATTCGGTATCCACGAGCTATTGTGATGCATCTTAGCCATTGACTCTTCTACGGACGTTTGTGGATGTTGTTGGAGCAGGGTCCGCTCACCTTCAAGGTCTCCCCAGAACGTGGAATACTTTTCTTTCTCCGTAGCTTCTTCAATGACAACCAGTAATCTACCGCCAGAGCTATGTAGGGCATGTACAATGCCCAGCAGCCCTAGTAATAGGAGACTAAGTAGAAAGCGCATGCTGGCTGTTGTCGCAAACGCTACCTCGTTCGTGGTTGCGGCTCAGTGCACGCTTCAGGAGACGTAGTCTGTGCCAAGACTTGTAAGATCTGCCCAAGCCTGGAACCTCATTGGGACTCGGGCGAGTGCCACCCTATGGTCACTGTAACTATTACATAAGTGTAAGTTTATTCCTTTATTTACCTTAGCTACCTTACAGCTATTCCTAGAATGTTGGCTCCAAGAGGCACATAGCAAGAATTTGTAGAAAATAAACAGTAAAATCTGTCTAAATTTTCTTCTTTTAATCATCATTATTGAAAGAAATGAATACTCATGCTATACTATGCTGTCTAGTGAAATCTCTAAACTGTGTTGCCTATGGGCACATCTTGATTGAGAGAGTTACAGAAGAAGTAGAAAGAATGTTGACTGCAGTCAATGTAAATAAAGTCTTCATTCAATCTTTGATGTTAATTTTACTTCACTTCATAGAAGCAGCTAGAACACTGCTTCTCAACACTTTTACTCAGTAAGGCTGCATCTATTGACTCTCACTGACAACAAACATCAGATGACTAAATGCATTGTTAAGAGTTCAACAAATCATTTAAGAGTTCAATTAATCATTAACAGTGAGTTTTATAAGTTTAATGAACTGCTTAAAGATTCATTTAAACAGAGACTTAATAAGTCTGTTAACAATTATCTTTTAACTGAGCACAAAGTCTATCTGAATCTGATTGTGCTTATACAGATCATAGATGTTGTAATAGAAGACATTGATGTGCTTTAATTACTCATATATATGTACATTTTTAATTAAGATCAAGACAGCTTGATTGTCTTCTTTAAACTAAATGAATGAAGAAGCTCAATAAGCTTCATTCTTTTAAATGTTTATGCAGTGTAAGTTGACTTCAAGATATTTACTTATGCTTATGTCTCTTAACATCTGTTCAAGTCAGATCTCAGTCTTTATACACATTGATATGACTATGTATTCAGTCTCAGTGATTAAGATGACAACAGACTTCTGTTTTTAACTTGTTTATAACATTAACTTATTTTTAAGCATATAGACACATTCTAAGATTAATTTCTGATTCTGTTTGTCTGAAGCATAGTTAAAGTCAGAGTATTTAAGCATTGCTTGACTTTCATTAAAGTTATATATGATGTTAAGATTGATGATTGATCTTATGTACTGCAGTAGTTTCTTAAGTGTATATTCATGATGCTTCACAGAATTGCTGAGATATTGACTTAGTCAATTTAATATGAAGACAATGTCTAATTAAATATGAATTGTCACATACATTAAACTTTTAATTATCTGTTAATACTGCCTTTAATCTATTCTTTAATCAGTTAAGTCAGCAAGATAAAGAGCATCATATTTATTAAATGAAATGCTGATGACTCTATATTTGTCAGATTGCATGTGAAGATCCTTTAATATCTTATCTATATAATGAGTCTAATTCAGGCACAGAGTTCTCATTTTGCAGTTGTGTATAACTTGAATGTCAAGAATTTTCTATGTCTTTCTTAAGTTCTTGACTTTGAACATGTCTGCAAGAGCTTGCTTAAATCAGAGAATGTATAGTAGATTTATTGAAGTCATAATAATATTATTTATATAAAGAAACAGCATGATTCTTTTAATGCTGTGAAGAAGAAAACAGAGATCAGTCTTGCTTTGATGAAAACTTAATTTAAGTAGTTTAATGACACATTGTTCATGTCAGTTCTGTGCAGCTTACTTAAGATCATAAAGGCTGTGCAGTATGTGCAGAACATAATTAGATGCAACATTGATTTCAGAAAAAAATGTTATATAGATTGTTTTCTTCAGAAAGAATTCTGTAAAGACATTATTAATATTTACTTAATGACACTCTAAATTCTTGAGTGCAACAATAGTCAGAAAGACTCATAGAGTGTTAAACTTAACAGTGAGAATAAAGATATTCTTATAGTTAACACTGTATGTCTATAAGAAGTCTTTTGTCACAAATCTTATCTTAAGCTTATTTAAGAATTCATTAATGTTCAGCTTAAATTTAAAGACTCATTTACTGATTACAATGTTAATTCTTTTTAATGATACAGTCTCTTTTTATGTTTCATTTATCATCAAGACTGTCAGCTCTGTATAAATGATGTTCTTTCACATTTCTTCTCAGATTGAGTCTCTCACTGCTTCAGCATAGATAACAGACATTAAAATGTTAAACTTAATCACAGAGTCTTTTTTGTCTGTAAAGAATGCTGTAAGTGTCAGCATAACTTTTAATATTTTAATTAAGAACTCATTTACATCTTAATCATCATTGTTGTCATCTCTCTTTCATTTCAGAATCTTAATATACAGAAAGATTCTGACTTCTTTAAATGTCATCATCTTAACTTAATCAGTGTTGATCTTCTCATTTAATGACTCATCTAGATTGACTGCAGTCAACTTGATCTCATGTTGTTTATCTTAAGACTTGTCAACCTTGATTATAATTAAGTCAGGCTGCATTTTACTGTTTTAAGTTGTGAATGTCTGATCTGAAGCTGTGATCTTCACAATAATTGACTTTTTTTATAAACATTCAATGAATTTTCTGTTCAGAAGAACATTTAATGTCTATCATTGCAGTTTAAGATTAACAGTGCCTCTTTTTCTGCTTTCAGCAAACTTTACAGCATGATTTTTAATGATGCACTTAAGATCTGAAGCTTAAAGCTGATACTGCTTTGTAATTTTCTCAATGTAGCTCATAAAGACTTTTATTCATTCTTAATTCATGAATTTGTCACATCTGTCTTCAGATAATGACTTGAGATCAATGTAGCTGTAGTATTTGCATTCTCATATATAAATGTAATTGATGAATAACTTCACATTAATGAAAGCTTTCTTGAGAGTTATCTACTTGCTGTTAATTAAGAAATCAGTTGCTGTCTAATTACAAAGATAGACATCTGTCTGTGCTGTCTGCATTCAGAACTTTATTGACAGTTGTATCTCTTTAATCATGATATGCACTGAGTTCTTCATGATTTGAATGATTCTTTTAACAATGTCATTCTGAATTAACATGTAGAACACTGTGTACTGTGATATGATGTTAAAAGACTTGCATCAGTCATTTAAAATGAATCTTAACTTCATTTTGTTATCACTTTATACAGCAAGAATCTTTGCATCAATCTAAAGTTCAGTTTTCAGTCATCATTCTTGCAGTGTCTGTGAAATCTCATCATGTTGCTTTAATAATATCATTTATGTCTTCTAAAAGTGATTATCTACTATCTTCAGAAAGTACTGATATTCACTAAATGACAAGAATAATGAATTATATATGTTAATGAAGACAAGAATGAGAATGTTAGTCTTTCTTTTGCTTACAGTGTGGCCTTACTTGTTGATGAACTTAATTAGAGCACAAATCTCATATATGATCTTGTTGTTCTCAACAATAAGAATTGACTTTTTAAGAATTGTCATCTTGTGAAGATTATACAGCTTTGTGAAATCAAGATAGACAAATCATCAATGTTAAAGTCTGTAAGTCTTGATCTTTTCATTCAATGATGCAGTGTTAACTTCTGAGAAATCAGTTATGTTATTGTGCAGACTTGTGTCTGAAGCAGCTGTGAGAAAAGCAGTCTCTGAATGTGATGTGTACACTGCAGATATTAAAGCAAATTCATTAAGACTCTTTGCAATATACTTAACTATATAGACTCTGTCTCACTCTGATACTTCTATTATAGTCTTGCTGTACTTATCATACATTTAAAGACAGTATTGATTAAAACTTCTATGCAGTTTCATTTTGCACATTCACTTTTCTGAGAGAAGATTGACCTCAAGTTTAAACATATAGAGTGTTGAACTCAGTCTTACAGAATTTCTCAATCTGATTTGTATAATGATCACTTCACAATAATAAGAGTATAAATGTTCTCTTTTAACTCTAATTTGCTGACATCTCATTTGTATGAGAAAATCACTGAAGAGTTAAAGTTGATCAGTTATATACAAGAAAAATTTAGAATCTGCAATTCATTTAAATTTAAGCATCTTACTGACAGTCTTCTTAAACAGAGCAGTAATTTCATCATTAACTTTCTTTTTCTCTTTAAATTCAGAGAAAAAATCATCATCATTATTGTCACTGACTTCTGTATCAAAGATTCTGTATCTCTTTTCTTTTTCTTTATAAACTGACTTCTAATACAACTTAACTGCAGTCAATCTGTACAGCTTAACTGTAATTAATCTGCTTGTCTTCTTTTAAATATCTTGCTTAACATCAGAAAGAAATTCACAATCTTTAATGAAGTGAAAGCTGTTGCAAAGAAAGTACTTAATAAAGCAGTGAGAAAAATGATCACTGTCTGAGCTGAATGATCTGCAATAGTGTTGCTTAATATCAGCTATACAATAATTTAATGAACTGCAATTCTAATTCATTAAATGTTAATCTTCTTTCTGTTTATCTGTTTACAAGACAATGACAATCTCATCAGTCTTAAGCTGTGTCTCTTTCTTCTAAAGCTTTTATAAATCTCTCTTAATGTCTAAATTGTTTTAAGCATCAATGACATTGCAGATCACAATATATTTAACTGATAGCACTTGAAGCAGTGTCTAAAATCATCATTTTGATTTAAATAACTCAGTCATGTCAGACTGAGTTGCAGCAATCTTTTTGTCAAGTTTACTCAGATAAATTTATACTTCTTTAATGAACACATTCTCTGACATTCTGTACTCAACAAACTTCATTAAATATTGTTTCTCAGTCATCTACAGCTTCTTTTTGTACTTAAACTTTAATGCATTTTAAACATTCTTTGTGCTGATTTTGTTCATCAGATATTCTTAATCATCTGTGTTTATGCAGATAATAAGTCAATATAAGATCTTTGCATTGATTTTCTGATTTTTAAAGTCAAGACTGCTGAGAAAAAATGAATCTAAGAATTTGCTGATCAATATGTTGACTGTTAAGACTTCAACAATATTTTATAGATCTTCTTTTATCAGTCATTTTCTCATAAAAGTAAATCATTGATTGCAGTTCTTGCAAGTAAGAATTGAGATGAGTTGTTACTTTATAAAGAAGTTGTTGAAGTTCATGATGATGATAGTTGACATATAGTATAAGAAGTGAATAAAGTAAAATAACAATATATACATTGAAGATAATATAAGTAAAACAAATAGAAAGCTTTTGTGCCTTTTGTTCTGTGAGATAATAATGCTTATTCATCTCAATAACTCATATTAAGCTGCTGAAGAACAGTGCTCTCTAAGCAATTGTAAATGCTTATTTGTCTATTCAACAAGACACATATTAAGCTGCTGAAAGAACAGTGCTTCTGTGAGCAACTGTAAATACTGATTTTTGCTGAGACTAATTCTTCTTAAATCTTCTGAGTTAAACATACTCAGCTACTGAAGATGCTTGTTTGTCTAACAGATGCATATCAAGCTGTCATCACTGTGCTGATTTCACTAAAGTCAGATTTATCACAAACCTCAATAGTCAGTAACACTGCTAAAGCTGAATTCACTGTAAATCTTAAAAGTCTGCAAACTCAGCTGCTGCATACACTAGAAGTATACACTTTCTTTGAGAAGCTTCTTATTAATTGAGCTCATAATCTATTGAAAGAAACAAATACTCATGCTATACTATGTCATCTAGTGAAATCTCTAAACTGTGTTGTCTATGAGCATGTCTTGATCAAGAGAGTTACAGAAGAAGTAGAAAGAATGTTGACTGCAGTCAATGTAAGTAAAGTCTTCACTCAGTCTCTGATGCTAGTTCTACTTCACTTCATAGAAGCAGCTAGAACACCACTTCTTAACAATCATTTATAAAATCAATCTTACTGTCTTTCTCAACATCATTATCATCACTGTCACTATGAGACATCCTCATAGTCTTAATCACAACATCAAAAATAATATATAAATAAATTTAAAGTGTGAAATGTCACTTAAGATCATAGCAAAGATCACAGAATATAGTTGAAAGTATATTAAGAGAATGTGAAGAAATCTATAAAATTAAGAATCAGTTACTGTACTTAAATTGTTTAAATTAAGAACATTAAGACTACTTACAGTTATTATGACAGAGATAGATCTTAATTTAAAGAGAGAGATCTGATTTATTAATAATTAATATAGAAAGTACTCAATTTTCTTAAAAATCAATTCATAGCATATTTGAATGAGATATAAAGATATATTTAATATAAATATAAGATTTAAATCAACATTAATATTGTCAGTCTCATCATTAAATAAGCTGACTAATTAAGAAAGCAGATAAGCATTCTTTTATCACTGTTACTGTTATTAAGAAAGTGATTTTTAATGTTAAAAATGAATCATTAAATGTTTTTAAAAGATCTATAACAATTAAATGATGCAGCTGAGTAGCTAACATGTTAATTAGCTAATCTTTATTGATGAAAATGCTGTCAATCTTTGTATTATAGACAGAAAGTTTAACTGAACTGTTATGAGAAAGTAAGCAGTCACAAAGAAGTTTTTTTTAGAAAGAAAAGCATTACAGCATTTTTTCAGCATATATAATTGATGACTATATTGCTTAAGAGATTTATGAGAAAGAGATGAATAAGAAAATGTTTAATACTTTTATTTAAGAGAAGATCTTATCTTTGTATAAGTAATTTTCAGAGTTATGCAGTGTTTTATGCATAAATAATTGTGAAATATATTGTTCAGAGATAAGTCATTAAGTCTTCATATTAATATAAGTATTCTTGCTATTGCTATTGCTAATCTCAGTGACAGAAGCTTACAGTTATGTATTATAAAATTAATGTCATTTTTATATTTCTTTTTCTTTATTTGTCAGACTACAACTCTATTAAGAAGTTGTTTAATAAGCTAAAGATATGAATGCAAAGACATAAGACATTGATGAAGAAATTTAAGAATGAGTTTTCAGCATTTATTTATATGACTGTACAGAAGTATAAGATGAGAGATAATTCAGAGAAATATTTTTGAAATAGCTTTATTAATTGTACATAAATATATTATTATAATAAATTAATTATCATTTTTCATTGTCTTTAACACTTACAATGCTTTCTGCTTCTTCTTAAAATCATAGATCTCTGTAGAATAAGTTTTTATAATTATTATATGTCTTCTTTTTTTCTAATATAAGTGTAAGACTTTCTTTAACTGTCATTTAAGATTGACTGAAATGCTTAACTCTCTTTATGTCTGCTCAGTAATTAGCTGTATACTCTGTAAATTGTATATCTCTTTTAAAAGAATATCACAATAATTCATCAACTATATCTTCAAAGTAAAGTGTTTTTATTCAAATTAAATGAAGAAGTTCTGCAGTCATGTTTCAGAATTGATATTTAAGTTAAATAAACTGCTGACAAGTAATACTGCAGACAATGCTGACAGAAATGTAATGAAATATGTTTTTTATGAAGACTGTAAAGTCTGTAGTGAAGATGATGAAGACAGTGAAGATAATGAAGATAATGAAGAAGACAGTGAAGATATGAACTGCAAAGAAAGTAGTTGAGAAGAAGATAAAGAAGAAGAATATTGAGCTGAAGTGTATAAAATGTAATGTGAAGACTGTAAAGACTGTGAAGACTGTAAAGAAGAAGAAGAATACTGTAGTGCTGCAATTAGTGAAGTTAGTAGTTTTAGTATAGTCTTAACATCATTGAAAGAAACTATGAAGATAGAAGTTTCTGATGCTGATGTTGATGCTGATGAGGAAGTGTAAATTTGAATGAGGTAAGATAATGAAGATGTTGTAAATATTGATGACATAAGAAAGAAAAAAGACAGTGTAATTAATAATGAGATTCTCTTTTTTGACTGATTAACTGACATGATCTTCATGTTAATGAGTGATGCATAAATTGTTGCTTCACTCTTATTAACAGTCTTTGCTCACATTTAAATAGCTGCAGAGTTAAGAATCTTATAAATGCTGTTATGAAAAAGACAGTAATGATTATAGTTAAGATATGTCTTGTCATCACATCAATAGTAAATAACAATAACATTTAATATATAATTAATGTTCTTCAAAGTCTTTGCACATTGATCTGCATTCTTTTTATATATCATAGTAGTTGTTCTCTGATATTTATTAGCAAAGACACTAGAAATCAATGAAGAAAGAAGACAAATTTATATTTAATACTTAAATTTATTTTTCTTCTTTATAACTTCTTTCTCTATTAACTTCTCACTTACTGTAGTGATATTCTCTGCTGCCTTTCTATCTCAGTCAGCTCTTATAATGACTGTTATTTCTTTTCTCTTGTTACTGTCTTACAGTTTAACAAGATTCTTCACTTTCTGTTAGTCATTTGTGTTTTTAAGAATCACAGTGATCACAGCATTTTTTTTTGCAGTTAAACAGTTAATCTTGATTTTTGTTCAGTGTCTATGATAAGAGTATTCTTTCTCATCACAGTATTTCTTGACTGCTGCTGACTGCTTAAGATCTCAGATTCTTCACACAAAGCTTTTTTCTTTCTCATTTAATTTGAAGACATTTGAGTCCTCATTCATCAATTTCTTGTTTAGATATACTGTGTGAGACACAGTATATTGTATGAATGACATTGAATCTTTGTTGACAGCAACATTGAGATTGAGGATCTCAATGAGGTTGTTGTCAAGATTCAGTGAACAGACTGATGTGAATACTGACATGAACACTGATTCTTGCATTACAGAAGACTTCTTCTTTACAGAAGAAGTCTTTGCAAGGGCCTTTTGTTTTGTCATAGTGATGATGATGATGATGATGTTGAGGAAGGCAGTGAGGTCGATTTTGTGAATGATGATTAGGGAAGAGAGAATTTAGGCAGGTTTTACTGTTTATTTTCTACAAATTCTCGCTACGCGCCCCTTGGAGCCAACATTCTAGGAATAGCTGTAACAGACCAACCACTTAAGCGCCGGTCACGAAGCACGTCTGCAAAACCCCCATTCCAGGCTTTATCTACACCTTGACCCGGATGTTTAATCTTCATTCAATGAGCCATGTTCGATTCTTCTCTTCGCGCAGTGGCGGATGTGCTTTCTTTTCGGGATTGACGGCCCCGGCTAGCCTTGGGCACAAACCTGTATCGTGCCGAAAGCATTTATACAGTTGTTATGGCGTCTTCGTCGCAAGCACAGCGAACTTATTCTGGTAAAATCGATTCCCACGGTGGCGCAGTATTTCAAGGTGATCTACATGCGACACGAGACATCAACATAAGTAAGCGGTTGACACAACTTCATACAAGTCGGTGATTGTTGACACAGTATATTCCACCATGCAGATCATATCACAACCATCCGGCCCTTTGCCCGATCCCTTCACCGGTCCTGCCTGACTTCGTCAGAGTTCTTCAAACAAGTTCAGAATGAGCTTGGTTCTCTTCTTGCTGTGCTGGAAACCACAGAGGAGAACTCCAATGAGCTGCGCTTTGGTGCCGATCATGACCCTCACCTATGCACCTTATCTCAGAACTGTCACCAGGTATTACAAGATCTGCAACGCCTGAAAGCCCGCTTTGATAGTTTTGGCACCCAAAGTCAACGGACATGGGAAAGGATGGGAATGGGTACAGACGATCTGGAAGATATAAGATCAAGACTGATATCTTATACTGGCATGCTAAATGTGTTTAACAGCAGCATCATGATGTATATCCCGTTGAAACGCTTCATCTAAACTTACGGACTTTTTACTAACGCATCAGGTCTTAGGTCATCTCAAGCAAGGATTGAACGGCTGCTGAGGAAATTTCTCGACGAGGTATCTACCGGAAAGCGAGAAGGATCAGTAGTGTCCACTCAGACAGTTGGCTCACTTTCGGCTGATCAGAAGGAAGTATGGCGGCAATTACGGAAAGAGCTGGAGAGTGTTGGAATAACTCCTGTCCTTTTTGAACAACACCGTACAGTTATCATTGCCTCGCTTCAGAAGGCTATCAGAGAAGAGGGTCTTGCAGGAGACATCCCCGACACCTATGATTCCTGCCATTCTTCAGATTTAGGTCAGGAAGACCTTGAAACGTCATCCACACCAGGCGCTACATCATCAACACGACCCTATGTAAAAGACACCGATGAGCCACTGCAGCAGCCAATCCAAGACCGAAAACGCTCTGACAAAGTGTTTAATATCACTATTGCAAGGCGCATCAAAAACATCTTAAAGAGCATGGGCCGCATGGCAGGACCGTCCATCAAGTCAAGGTTCATGGCGGCTGCTGAATGCGGTAATGCTTTCCTAGTTGAGCAGCTACTGATTGAAGGAGCGACCGTGGACTCAAGGGATAGCGAGGGTTACACACCGCTGGCATGGGCGGCAGCGAACGGGCACGAGGCAGTGGTCAAGCTGCTGCTCAACAATGGGGCGGCTGTCGAATCGATGGATGAGTTCGGTAGGACACCGCTGGCACGGGCGGCAGCGAACGGGCATGAGGCAGTGGTCGAGCTACTACTCGACAATAATGCAGCTGTAGACTCGATGGATGAGTGGTCTAGGACACCGCTGTCATGGGCAGCAAATAATGGACGTGAGGCAGTGGTCAAGCTACTGCTTAGCAAGGGGGCGGATGTGGCCTCGCAGAGCTTGCATGGTAAAACACCGCTTTCATGGGCAGCAGAGTATGGTAAGGAGACAGTGGTCAAGCTGCTGCTCAACAGGGGTGCAGCTGTAGACTCGACGGATAAGTGGGGTGAGACGCCGCTGTCACGGGCGGCAGTGAACAAACACAAGGCAGTGGTCAAGCTGCTCCAGCGACATGCCCAGCAACCATATGGAGTCGTTCTGCACTCGCTCTTAACACCAAAAACCGCAATGATGGTGGGAGAACCGAACAGTATCAGCAAACTACACACATCGTCCAATCCATTGTTATAACATACAAGCACTCCTGATGAACAGACATGCCGTTCCAGCATAGCCAAAAAAACCATCAGTGTCCTCACCAAGAAGCTCGGTCCTCCACTTGCCGGGCCGTTTCGTCGATAAGGTAGTGAGCACCCACAACTTCTCCGAAATTGATGGGCAGTTTCCTGACCACTTGCAGTTGAAATCAACAACTCAACTGTCGCACGAAAGGGAGTCGAGCTGCATCTCCAACAGAGCGAGCTCTGATGGCTTGGACGCAGCGCCTTGACAGTTCAGGCCATTGAGACGGACCAGCCACACTGAAGAATGTGTACCAAAGGTGAGTAGCGTAATCACCAGAGCGCAAGATGATGCAAGCCATGCTAATTCAAATCTTAGTCGCCAATGCTCTTTCATCAGCTACCCTAGGGAGCTGACTCTGGGCCATCTAGCCGCTTTGAACCTACCCGCCGTATGTTGTTCTGAGCCCTAAGGGACAATGAAGAGTACCTTAGCAATCTGATCCCCAGCTCCGCAAGCCTCTCTCTTTTATGTACAATGCGTGCAACTTTGACAAGGTTTGGGAGCGGGGTACGATCTGTGGCAGGATAGAAACTAACAGGGAGGGGATGTGGTCGGTGAGGAACGTCAAGGGTTGGCAGCAACAAAGGCTCGATATATACCTACTTGTCGGGCAGCAGCGAATGTCTTCTTCATTCGATTTCAGTCTGTGTAGAGCGAGGGTATTCTTTCGTTCTGCCAGCCAAAATTTGCATATAGATATCTGCACGACTCCAGATCTATTCTTTCTAATGTCTACCTAACAGGACGTCATGTTGACATTTTCTGGCATTGGCAAAATATGATCTGAAACCGAACCCCCCTTGCCCTCTTGTATCTTACATCTAACTCTATCATTCCCACCCTCCCTCACAATCCGCAACACTCCGCAACAACCTACCGCTCAACAGCATACGTCACCCCAACGCATTATAATTGCTAAACAGCCCATGGGGAACATACTCCCTCTTCAGCGCCCGCAGCCTTGGCAGCTTCCGCGCCGTATACCAGCCCAGCTCGCCCTCGTCGCCATGGCCGTAGTTGACATAGACCTCTGTATTATTAGTGCTAGCGCCACTCGTCGGGATGAACAGGGCGCGGGCGGCGCGGCCGACATCCGACGCGGCGCGGGCATCGGAGGCGTTGTGGAAACCTACGTCGAGGAGACTATATACGATTTTCATTAATCCCTTCCAGAATTCCTCTATTTTTCTTCTTTTACAAGACGGGGAGAGGAGGACAGGGAGGAGAAACGGGAAAGACAGCACCCACAACCTGGCCACAGCCCCACGATACGGATACGCCGTCTCCTCATCCGGCACCTCCTGCGTCATTCTCGCGGCATACATATCCACCGCCAGAAACGACTGACGAAAGGCGGGACGGGCGGCGTAAACGGCGTCCATGTAATCGACGGCGGCGACGAGGGTGGGACGTCGAGCTGGTAGAGATTTCAGGCCCCAGACGCTGTGTCGGCCGCCCTCGATGCAGGCGAGGGCGTCGATGCCAAATTTGGAGGTCGTCTCGATGTCTTTCCAGGGGATCATGGAGATGTTTTGCGCGAAGGGGTGCAGGGCGATGAGGGGTTGGATGAGGGCGAGGATTAGTGGAGGGGGATGGTGGGGATGGGGTTGGCGAAGACGTAGGTCTGTTTCTCGGGTC
>JAABUJ010004373.1_pt1 | contig 14902 bp, 12 predicted proteins | sample 5559131 | NCBI WGS metagenome assembly JAABUJ01 (sample SAMN10711875, study PRJNA513366) | rock metagenome | isolation source: Antarctica rocks | place: Antarctica: Victoria Land, Mt New Zealand nord | collected 2016-01-07 | reverse complement strand
GCCCACTATACCGACGGCGGCGCGTCCGGCGCGCCCATGGCGGGGAGCCTGGTGGCCGGCCTGGAGGACCCCCGCGACCCGTGGACACGCAGCGCCGATGGGCAGGGTGTCTACATCACCGTGGCGGCCACCAGCCGCATCATCGCCCCCAGCGCCCAGGCGCTACGCGACGAGTTGCTGGAGCACATGCGGCTGCCCCAGGACTACTTCTCCCCGCGAGGACACGACCGCCCCGACCATGGTGATGGCCAGGGCCACGACCGCTCAGCGGACCACCTCGTGTCGGGCCGCAAGCGACCAGACGGGGGTGTGGTGGCCGAGTTGGAGCGCCCCGACCCAGGGGAGCAGGACCGTGGAGACGATGGATGGGCGGCGACCACTGCCGCCATGGCAGTCCACTCTCGCACGGAGGTAGAGGTGGGTGAGCAGGTGGACGCTTCCCAGCGCGGCAGCGTCGGCGTCGCCAGCGAGGCCATGTTAACACAGGCCCCCGAGCAGGACGCGACGCTGGCCGCGCAGTTCGCCGCACTCCGAGAACAGATCCTGAGCCGCAACCGCAAGGGCCTCGACGCCCGTCAGGCCGAGTTCGCCGCCGCCCACCAGCTCTCCCGCGCATACCCCCACCTCACCATGGTCGAGCTGCGGCAGGCTCTAGACCAGGGTGGGGCGACGGGCCAGGGCACAGCCGGCCTACCCGCCGACCGGGACACGTATATCGCGCGCACCGCCGAGCGAGTGCTGGCCCAGCCACAACGCCCACCAACGACAGGAGAGGCCCGCGCCACGGGGGCAGAGCGATGATAATGCAGACCGCTTTTCGGGCAGGGGAGGGCACGCAACGCTCCCTGAGGGAAGCGAGGCAGGATAAAGGCCGGAACCGCACCGGGACCAGTGCCCTATTTTCCAGAGGCGACGCCGGGACCGCACCGGATCTTAGAGCATGGACCGACGTCGGTACCGACGTCGGTGCCTTTTACATCCGTAGCGGTGCTTATGGCCGCCTGGCGAATACGCCGCAGAGCGGCTGGAGGTGAGGGGGTATGAGCACGAAAGGGGTCAAGCTCTGGCTCACCCCGGCCACGGCGCAGGGGCTGCAGGCCGAGGCCCGTCGCCGGGGCGTGAAGTATTCCGAGGTGGCTGAGGAACTGCTGGCCGCGGGCCTGACCGCCCACACTGCGAGTCGGTTGGAGGAGCAGGCGCTGCCTGTCTTCACTGCGGCGGTGCAGCAGGTGGTGGCCGAGCAGTTGCGTCGGCAGGAGCGGCGGTTGGTGGCGGCGCTGGCACCGGTGGGCCGCGACGCGGGGATGGCCGCGCGGGTGGCCTACGCCCATCTGTATCGCGACCACCCCAGCGTGGCGGAGGCTGACTGGCAGGAGGCCAGCGACCAGATCGAGGCAGTGCTGCGGGACGGAGGGCGGGCCGCGCCAACGGACGGGCCAACGCGGAGGGCAGGCGGCTAGCGACGTGACGGGAGAGCATATGGCCACGGGGAAGGTAACACTCTGGCTCCAGGACGAGACGGCAGCCGCGCTGCGCATGCAGGCGGCCACACGCGGGGGCATGGCCGCGCTCTCGACCGTGGCCGACGAAGCGCTACGCGCTGGCCTGGGGCTGGTTGGCGCCGAGCAGGCCGAGACCAACGCGCTGCCCGCCATTGAGGCGGTGGTGCGCCGTGTGGTGGCCGAACAGGGGAAGGTGGATACCGAGCGTCTGGCTGCCCTGCTGGTCAAGACCTGCCGTGAGGCCAGCGTGGCCCGCTGGCTGGCCTACGCGGCCATCCTGCGCAGCCAGGGCCGCGCCGTGGCCGACGCCGACATGGAGCGGGCCTTCACTGCGGCGGCCAAGGTCCTGCAGGGCAAGGCCACCGCCACCCCGCACACCGAGGCCGGGAAAGCCGATGCGTAGATGGTCACCGCCACCACCCCACCGCGCACCGTGGTCACTGGCCGCTATGTCGCCGGGGGCACGAAGGGCAGGGGCACGAGCGCCGCTGGTCAGGCACAGGACGCCCTGCACTACATGCAGACGCGCCCCCTGGATAACGGGGAGCGCTCCGAGGATCGGCACTTCTTCGGGCCGGAGCGGGACGGCGGCAGTTGGCGGGAGGCGCGGGCGGAGATCCTGGACCACACCACCGAGCAGGTGGCCTTCCATCGCCTCATCCTCTCCCCTGGACCCGACCAGCCGGTGGCGGACATGCGGGAGTGGACGCGCATGGTGCTGGATGATCTGGCCGATACGCTGGGCCAGCAGCTGCACTGGGTCGCTGTGATCCACCGCAACACCGACCATCCCCACGCCCACGTGCTGCTCGCCGGCGGCGGGGAACGTGCCGGGGAGCTACGCCCGGTACTGCTCTACAAAGCGCAGTACGCCGCAGTGCGCGTCTCCGGGGACCGCGGCGCTGACCATCTGCGCGGGCTGGAGCGGGAACAGGCCACGGCGGTACGCCACCGCATCGGCCATGAAGAGCGGCAAGCCAAGCGTGCAAGCGCACGGGCAGGAGCGGGGGACGCAGGCAGGGTAGGAGCGCCAGGACAGGGCACACGCGAGAGGGAGATCACCGCGCCGCCCCCTCACGGGGCGGGGGAAAGGCCCGGCGGCGCGGCGCCTGACGTCCAGGAGAGGACCGGAGGCGTGCCCCACCGTCCTGAGCGGGCCGCCCCTGCGGCAGGCGAGATCGCGGCGCGTGTGCTGGCCGACACGCTGCGCCGGCAGGCTGGGACGACGGACGGCGCCGACGCCGTGACCCTGGAGGAGAAGCGGGGCCGGGGCCGCTAGGCTGGCACGGGCCAGGGTGAGGGTCAGGCAGAGCAGAGCAAGGAGGGGAGGCAGAGCAGATGAAACGCATATTCGGGGGACTCCTGGTGGTGGCGCTGCTTGGCGCCGGCGTGGCGGCGACCACTCCTGTCGGGGCACCAGTCAGGGCCTGGGGCGCGGGCGCATACCAGACCGGCTACGTGGCCCTGGCCTGGCCGGTGGCCAGCGTCCTGGGTGATCTGGACAGGATACCGCCTGCGATCAGTCAGGGCCGGCCTCTGCCCTCCCTGGCGATCCCCTGGCGCGCCTGGACGCGCTACGGGGTGGACTGGCGCTGGCGCACGCTGCAAGCCAACAGGGCGCAGAGATTGACCATCGGGCAGGGTATGCTCTACGGGTACGGCGGGCTGGGCCTGCTGCTGGCCCTCCTGCTAGGCGTGCCACTAGGGCGGCTGGCTCAGCGGGGCCGGCGGATCAAACCGGTGGGAGCGGGGGGCACGGCGCGCTGGGCCACCTGGCGCGATCTGCGCCGCTACCGGACCAGGCAGGGCCAGGCGCAGGTGATGTTGGGCCGGCTGGGCGGGCGGGTGGTCTCGCTGGTGGGCGAGCTGCAGTACCTCAACGCGCTGGTGGTGGCCCCGCCGGGCATGGGCAAGACCAGCGGGCTGATCATCCCCAACATCCTGGCCGAGCTGGGCGACTGCCCCGCTGGCCTGTGGCGCAGGGCGCGGTGGGGCCGCGGGCTGGTCATCAGCGACCTCAAGGGTGAGCTGGCCTTGAAGACCCTGGCGGCGCGGGCGCGCACGCACCGCTGCCTGGTGGTGGACTTCTACGCGCCCCAGACCAGCGCGGCCTACAACCCCCTGGCCCACGTGCGCACGCCGGCGGAGGTGGCCGAGTTCATTGACTGCTGGTTCGACAACACCGGCGGCGTGTCCAGCACCGATCAATACTTTGACAACTCCACCAAGCTGGTCTTCCAGGCGGCCATCCTGCACCTCCAGGAGACGCACCGGCGGGGGCGGCTGGGAGAGCCGACGCTGACCCACCTTGATGCTTTCCTGGCTCAGGGGCCGGCAGCGGTGACCGCCGCGCTGCTGGCCAGCCCCTCCGAGGAGGCCTACGGGGTGGGCACGCGCTTCCTGGCCGTCGCCGCGGCCAACGAGAAGATCATCAGCGGGGTGTTCACGGACATCCCCAACCGCCTGCGCGTGGTGCAGGACCCCGCCGTGCGCGCCGTCACCGGCTCCAACGAGATCGACTTCCGCGCCCTGGCCGATCGGGGCCGCCAGCCTATCGCCCTCTATGTGGCCCTGGACCCGGCCAAGGACCGTGTGCTGCCCGCCGTGTTCTTTAGCCAGCTGTTCACCGCGCTGCGCGAGACAGCCCGGGCGCACGACGGTACGCTGCCCCGCAAGGTGTACTGCTACCTGGACGAGGCGGGCAACTGTGGGCGGATCACCAACCTGACCACGGCGCTGACCACAGGGCGGGCCGCGGGAGTGGGTTTCCTGCTGATCGTGCAGACGCTGGCCCAGCTGGAGGCCCTGTATGGCCGGGAGGGCAAGGCCACCCTGATGGCCGGCTGCGGGTCCAAGATGGCCCTCTCGGGCACGGGGGACGCCGACGCGGAGTGGTTCAGCCGGCAGACGGACAAGCAGACGGTCACGGCAGCCAACGTGGGGGAGCAGCGCAAGATCGGGGCGTGGCGGCCCCAGAACGACAGCGCGGGCTACACCGAGACCTCGACCGAGCTGATCACGGCGGGCCAGATCCGCACCCTGCCGCGCGACCAGATGGTGCTGCTGACGGGCAACGTGCCCCCGGTCAAGCTGGCGCAGCGGGCCTGGTACCAGACGCGCTACCGCGACAACTGGCCGATGCTGCTGCAAGCGCGCATGCGCGTGGGCGGGCCGCGCTGGTGGCCCTGGGTCGGGCCGCCGCCCACCAGCTCCGGGCCACGCCGGGCGACCCCGCTGACCGCGCCCTGGACGCCGCGCTTGGAGCGGCCCACGCCGATAGATGCTCTGGACCTGGAGGAGAGCAGTGAGGCGGCGGTGGGGGCGTCGGCTGGCCCTGCCCCGTGGCCTAACGGGGGACCCATGGCCACGACCTTTGGCCGCTTGACCCTGGCCCCTGCCCCGGCGGCGCCCAGGAGGGACACCACACCGCCCGAGGAGGAGGGGGAGGACACCGACGTTCCGCCGCCGGGACGGGGGAGCGTGCCCCCACCACGGCCCCGCTCCGGTGCCAGCGTAACGCTGGGGCGGCCCAGACAGGGCAACCCCTGGGACAAGGTCGATGCGGATGGGGCCGTCCCGTAGAGCGCACGGACGAGGACACAGGCAAGGGGGGAGGAGGCTGAGCGATGGCCACGACCGAGCCAGGGGACCGCACGGGCCGCGCAATGGCGGCCCAGCTGCAAGCCATGGGCGCCGAGCAGGTCGAGGTGGGGCTGCTGCACGGCGCGATGAACCGCATGACCAGCCGCGTCTGGACGCCCGACGAGGCCCAGGCGGCGCTGAGTTGGCTGCGCCGGGAGAACATGCGGGGCTGCAACGTCTATGTGCGCCCGATGGCCTGGCTGGGGACCGCACCCGCTAGCGCGGGCATCGTGCTGGTCGATGACCTCACGCGCGAAGGGGTGGCTCAACTGCATCGTGATGGCCTGGGGCCGGCGGCGGTGACCGAGACCAGCCCGCGCAACTACCAGGCGTGGGTGCGCCTCTCGCCTGCCCCACTGGCGCCTGCGCTAGCCACACAGGCGGCGAAGGAACTGGCCGCCCGCTACGGTGGCGATCCGGCCAGTGCAGACTGGAGACATTACGGGCGCATGGCCGGCCTGACGAATAGGAAGCCCAGCCGGGTGCAACCCGACGGCTGCTACCCCTACGTGCTGCTGCATGAGAGTGGTGGCGGGACCGCGCCACGGGCTGGGGAGCTGCTGGAGGCGGCGGCGGAGCGCCTGCGCAGGCTGGAGCGCCAGACAGAGGAGCTGCAGGCTGACGAGGGGCGGCTGCTCCCGCGGGTCACTGGGTCGGACGACGAGGGCCGGGGTGGGGCCAGCCTTTCTCCCGCCCCTCAGGGGGGCGCGGTGATCGGGGACCTGGCTGTGGAGTATCGGCGGCACGCTGAGTGGCTGATCGCCCGGTACCCCCATGCCGACATGAGCCGGCTCGACTACGCCGTGCTGCGTGACCTGGCTATGCGGCGGCCCGATGTCACCCGGCAGGCGCTGGGCCAGGCGCTGCGTCTGGGCAGCCCCAACGTGGCGCGGCGCAAGACAAACGAGCGCTGGCTGACCGCGTATGTCGAGCACACGACCACGGCGGTGTTGCTCAACCCCGAGGTGCAGCGGGCGCGGGCCGCCTATCAGCGGGAGCAGGGGGGCCGGGGGCGGGGACCGCCCAGATCTGCGGCCGCAAGGCCGAGGACGTGGCGCACGTCCGTCGTCGGTCCTGGCCAGCGCGCGTGTCCTGTCTCCCCCGTGTGCGAAGCGTGTGCCTGTGCAACGCCGCCATGGGGGAGGACCAGCCTTGTGTAGGACGCGCCCCTGTGCTGGCTGACAAGAAAGCCCATCGTCGCAACGACGGGCCTTGATGCCGATCCTGGCGCCAACGACGACCAAAAGTTCACCAGGATCGGACTCGACAGACGCGAGACGTTGGGTCCCCTCTCGGGTGGCACCAAGAGAGGAACCGGGGTCTCCCAGGAGGCCTGTGCGCCTCAGGAGGAGAGAGACATGTCTGCTACCCGGCATCATACCATGCCGCCCCAGCGCGGGCAAGACCCTGATCACGACAGCGCGCCGGAGCCGGGCACGCTGCTCATTGAGGATGAGACGCTGCGTGCCGGCTTCACCCAAATCCCCAACCGGGTGCTGCACGCGCGCAACCTCTCGCGTGACGCCAAGCTCCTCTACGCCTTCCTGCTGCGCTACGCCTGGCAGCAGGGACGCTGCTTCCCCGGCTATGCCCAACTCTGCGCGGACATGGGGGCTAGCCCCTCCATCGTGCGCAAGTATATGCAGGAGCTTGAGGCCGTGGGCCTGCTCGTGCAGAAGCGGCGGGGGCTGGGCAAGACGAACCTCTACACCCTGTGCTCGCTCAGCACAGCCACCCTGGAGCCCCCCGCTTCGCCCAGAAGGGCAGAAACTGACGATCAAGAACGCGGATCGCTGGTTTCTGACGATCAAGACTGCGGATCGTTAGTTTCTGACGATCAGGATGCGTCGCTTTCTGACGCTCTGGAAGGGAACCCATGTAGCGAGGAAGAAGACTCAACGGAAAAAGACACAGACGAAGAAGGATTCGATTCGAAAGGCACAACCCCTCCTGCGGAACATGCTAACGACGGTGCCGTGCGGCAGCCGATCAGGCGTCAGTCCCGAGACGTGGGGCACAGTAATAAAGCCCGGCAGCCGCCGGCGCCGGCTTCTGAGCGTATCGTGCCGACACCGCCGACACCGCCGGCGGCTGCCGTCCCACTCGTGCCGGACGTCGCGCCGCCCGTGCCTGATGACCAGGCGCTTGTCGTGCTGCTGGCCCAGCTGGGGGATGAGTTCGGCGACCGGGCGGCGCGGTCCAGCCTGACCCGCGTGCGTACCCTGCGCCAGCGGCATCACCTCTGTGTGGAGGAGGTCACTCGCCATCTTGACGATGCGGCGCGGCTCACCCGTGCCTGCCGCACGGTGCAGCCGGACAAGCGCATGGCCTACCTGCTCACCGTGCTGGAGAACAGCATGGCCAGCCCGCCAGCAGCCGTGACGCCGCTAGAGTCTTCAGGGCAAAGGCGCTGGCGTCACCCTGCCCCATCAGCCTTCGCGGACCGGCAGGAGATCAGCCGGTACATCGGGGGCAGCTACGGCGTGTGTCCGCACTGTCTGTCCTCGCCCTGCGAGGCGGACTGTCCGACGCACACGCACGAGGCGGCGGGACCGGCCACGCCCCTGGCGCCCGGTGCCGTCCACCCACCTACGAGAGCGCGGGACAGCTATGCCACCTCCTGAGAAGGGGAGACCCGTTTGTGGGGGTCCGTCTGCTCCGGCCGAGCGCGCCCCAACGAGGGTAGCCTCTCCTCTAGTAGCCACACGCAGAGGCGCTCCAGGCTCCCGACCACGGACGCCCACGCTCGCCCCAGACGCCCGCTGCCCTGCACACCTCGCCACGACATGGGGTACACATGTTTGCAGTAGTTTTTGCCCTTTTTTAGGCCTAAGCTGGGCGCTCGCACGTATGGCGACCTGGTGCGGCTGCTAGACGGTCACCGCCCCACAATCGAGGGAGGGGTAACTTACACGGTGAGGCAAGGGGTGCCCGCAGGATTCCATCTGCATGCCTGGCGGCTGGAAACGGGCACTCAGATTGTGATGGGCTGGGATACCCTGAACACCTCGGGTGGCCTCCTGCGCCTGCCCATGCGCGGCGGGTCGGCATGGCTGCACCAGCCGGACGGCACCCTCCGCCGCGTGAGTGCTTTTGATGGTTACACGATCAGAGGCGTGAGCGTCCGCGAAGGGGAGATCCCGCTGCTCTACGAGATCAGGCCGGCCAAAGGGTGCGGCGTATGACACACAGCGTTAACATAGCATCAGGTATCGACGCGCGGATCCTGGGGCGGGAGCCTCATGTCTTCGAGCACAGTGAGGGGAAGGAAGTAAGTTAGGGATGCTACGACGAGAGGGCGAACAGTTTGCGTGGAACCAGTCGACGAGTGCCGGCGGGCTGGACCTGCGCGTGGAGAATCCGGGGCTGCGGATGCCGCTGACGTTTTTGCTGGACGACCCGGCGCCGTTACGCAACATGATGTACTTTGCGCGGGCCATGCGCGATTATGTCGAAGTGGTGCCGAACAGCTTCACCTCTGCGTTTGCCGACATGGTGGAGCGCACAGGGATGTGCGGCAAGTTTTCCGTGTTGCCGTACCCGTTTGGTTTGGGACGGATTGACGGGAGTCTGACGGGGATCAGTGCCCATGAACTGGCCGAGTTCCTGGAGATCGTGCGCGAGCGGGTAACGCCGCAGTTCGATATCACCCCGGAGATGCTGACCCACTGGAATGCCGTTGATCTGGCCACCGACCGGCTGCTGCCCTATTGGGAACACGATTGGTCGCGCCGACAGAGCCGCGCGACGCTGCTGCCCTATATCTCACGTGGCCTGGAGATCCTGAACAACGTGGATCTGCCGTGCAATGGCGTGACGTCGCCCTGGGACTTCGGGCACGGCGTGGAGGACGAGTACGTGCCAGCTATCCTAGAGGCTCAGCAGAAGGTGAACGGCCTTGGCCTGACCTGGTATCTGCTGGACCTCGACGGCACAAGCAGGTATGCGCCGCCCCGGATGATGCACCTCAACGTGGAGGAGAAGACGGCGGTGGTCAGCATGATCGCCGGCGATGGGTTTGATTTCGCGTGGCGGACGCAGGATGGCGAGCCGGCGGTGGTGGACAGGCTGATCAGCGCCGATGGCTCACAGGGCCGGCTGGTAGACCTGGCCCGCGCGGGCAGCCCGATGGCCTTTCATTCACACTGGCAGTCACTCTTTTCAAACGGCAGCGCGGCGGGTCTGGTGGCCCTGGAAGAGGTGGCCAGGCGGGTGGCCGAGCATTTTGGCGAAGCAGTGCGCTGGACCAGGTGCAGCGAACTGGCGCGCATCGCGGCCACGGCCGCCGCCATCACTATCTCAGCGCCGATTCCTGGCCAGGCGGCGGCACAGGAGGTGGGCGTGACCTCGCCCTTTGGCTGTCCCTCCTTTACCCTGAGCATGGCCGGCATGAGCATCGCCGTTGCCGCCGTGCGGGCGGTCGCCGTGGCTGGCCGGCCGCTGACCCTTCATAAGAGCAACAAGAGCGACGTAATCGGGCTGCCGGCGGGGACCTGGAGGGTGCGTGATGGGCGGCTGTACGCCTGTTGGGATCTGGAGGAGGGCGCTACAACGTTGACGATCACCACCACTGGCTGAGCGTAGCAGGCAGATGTCCTGTTCCTCACCACTAGCCTGGCCTCCCGCCACGCCAGCCATAGTGAGATAGAGTGCCGCTGCTTTCCTTAGCAGTGTACCATGCCCGATGTACTACGAGAACAGGCAGAGGGGCAGAGGTTTCTACTTGACTAGCCGCGATTGCGTATGGTAGCCTTGCCACGATGGGAGGTGCAGCTCCCTTGCACCCGGAACATGTAGCCAGAAGGAGACACGGCCCATGCGATTACGCCTCGTCCGTCCCCGGATCTTCGTTGTCTTGCTGCTCCTGCTGCTCAGTGTATTCGTGCCTGCCGGGCGCGCGGTGCTGCGGGCAGCAGGCGACCCCAACACGCTCAACCTGGCGATCCTCTATTTTGATCCCAAGCTGGATCCGGCGAGAAACTACGATATTTCGGCAGGGACGTTCCTGCCAGCCTGCTATGACGGCCTCGTCGGCGTGGTGGGCGAGAAGAATGCGACTATTGTGCCGGACATCGCCACCTCATGGAAGTCGTCCGCTGACGGCAAGACCTGGACGTTCACTTTGCGATCAGGCGTGAAGTTCCACGATGGCACTCCTCTAGACGCGGCAGCGGTAAAGTTTAGCTTCGACCGTTTGCTCAAGATAAAGAGGGGAGCGGCGGGCGATTTCAGCGAGATCAGCAAGATAGAAGCGGTCGACCCGACGACCTTGCGCTTTACGCTACAGTACCCTGCCTCCTACTTTGTCTCGTCTCTGACCACGATCTGGGGAACGGGCATCGTCAGCCCCACGGCAGTCAAAAAGCACATGCTCAACGCCAAGGACTTTGGACAGGCGTGGTTGCTGGATCACGAGGCGGGCAGCGGCCCCTATATGATGGAGAGTTACAATCCAAGCACGGGCATGACGCTGGTCAAGTTCCCAGACTATTGGGGCGGTTGGGCCGGCAAGCACTTCAGCAAGGTGGCCATCCGGTGGATTGCGCAGTCTACCACGCAGCGGCTGATGCTACAGCGTGGTGACCTTGACGGCACGATGGGCCTCTCGTGGCAGGACTTTACAGCCGTGGCCAAGGATCCCAACCTGGTGGCGCATGAGTATACGGCGTCGACGATCAAGGATATCCGCATCAACAACCAGTTTGGCCCGACGGCCAACCCGCTGGTGCGCCAGGCGCTTTCCTACGCTTGGGATTATCAGTCGGTGGTCAAGGGGGCCTACAAAGGCCATGCCACGGTGATGCGGGGCATCGAGCCGGGCGGCGTGGCCCACTTTGTCAAGCCGGCGCATCCCTACACCTTTGACCTGAACAAGGCCAAGGCGTTGTTGGCCAAGGCGGGCTACAGCAAGGGGCTGACCCTAACCTACAATTACTTCCCCGAGCAGCAGGATATGCTGCTGATGGGCGAGATCTTTCAGGCCGACCTGGCCCAGATCGGCGTCACGCTCAAGCTGCAGGCCATCAACGCCACGGTGTATGGTCAGCTTATAGGGAAGGCTCAGACGGTGCCGCAGATCTTTGGCGGGGCCTGGACGAATGACTATGCGGACGATCAGCAGGGCTACTGGCTGCAATATACCGTGGCCAACAACCCCCTGGTCGTCACCGACAAAAAGCTCGACCAGTTGGTGCTCGCGGCGATGAAGGCCACTGACGAGGCTACGGCAATGCGCTACTACACTGAGGCGGTCAACCGGATCTATGACGAAGCCATCTCCATTTGGGCGGTGCAGCCCAACGAGGGGGTCGTCCTGGGCAAGGACATCAAGGGCTACCAGTACAACTATGTGAGGTCCAGCTACACCTTCCCCATCTACAACATGTATCGCCAGTAGTAGCACCCCAGGGATGAATTGAGCCAGGCAGGTTGGGCGCTGGGCGTAGAGCAATACGCCCCTACGGTGATTGTCGCATCAGTAGCCCTGCGCCCACGCCAGGAAAGAGGGATCCTACCGCCAGGGGTATTCTATCGTGATGACTCCGACGGCGGCCCGCATGCTCCGTCATGTGCTGGACATCGTGGGGCAGACGGTGGGGAACCAACGTCGTGGTAGTGATACGGTCCCTGGCCCGGGCTATCATGACAAGGAGCTGGTGACCATGACCGGTCAGCGGCCCCTTGTCATAAGCATCCTAGAAGGAGAAGGTAGTGCTGGCCTTTCTGGTGCGCCGGCTGTTTTCATTAGTAGGCGTGATCATAGGGGTGGGCGTCTTCACTTTTCTGCTCTCCCACGTGGTGCCGGCGGACCCCGCTGTGCAATTGGCTGGTGGGCCACGGGCCACGCCTCAAGATATCGCCAGAGTGCGCCATGCCCTGGGCCTGGACCAGTCGCTGCTGGTGCAGTTTTTGACCTATCTCAATGGGCTGGTCCACGGCGACCTGGGCCTATCGTTCAGCACGCAACACACGGTGCTCTACGATCTTGGTCTCTACCTGCCAGCAACAGTAGAGTTGGCCATCTGTGCCTGGCTGTTCGCTGCGGTGGTCGGTATTCCCCTGGGGGTGGTCTCAGCCGTCCACCGGGATCATTGGCCCGATCACCTGTCGCGCATCCTGTCCGTGGCCAGCGTGGCTATGCCGCTCTTCTGGCTGGCTATCCTGCTGCAATTGGTCTTCTACGGCCAGTTAGGCATCCTGCCAGTGGCCGAGCGCATCGACGCGGGGGTGGGGGTTCCCCCGCATGTCACCGGCCTGTATACCGTGGATAGCCTGCTGCACGGTACCCTGGCGCAGTTCGGCAGCAGCCTGCGTCACCTGATCCTGCCCACGGTGACCCTGGCCTTTGGCTCGGTGGCCGGGCTGGTGCGGGTGGGCCGGGCCAGCATGCTGGAGGCGCTGCGGCAAGATTACGTGCGCACGGCCCGTGCCAAGGGGTTGACCCGCCGGCGGGTGATCTACGGTCACGCCTTGCGTAACGCGCTGATTCCCACGGTCACTCTGCTCAGCCTGAGCTTTGGAGGGCTGTTGGGTGGCACCTTCCTGATCGAGATCGTCTTTGCCTGGCCGGGGATTGGCCAGTACTCGGTTCACGCGGTGACAAACTTTGATTACCAGCCGATTATGGCGGTGACCCTGCTGGCCGCAGTGATCTACGTGGTGCTCAATCTGGTGGCCGACCTGCTCTACGCGGCCCTCGACCCTCGCATCAGATACAGTTAAAGGGCGGCCAGCCATGTCGTCGACCGGCGAGGTGATCTTCCCCCGCGAGCCGCAGGGTCCCGAGCATGTTGAGCGCCTCCTGACAGAGATGCCTCCGCCCCCGGGGGACGAAGGGGGGGACCTTGTCGCCGCCCTGGACGTCCATGCCAGGCGGCGGCGCCTGCTACGCCTGGCTCGGCGGCCCTATACCCTGTTCATGCTGATCCTGCTGGGGGGAATCATCTTCATTGCCTTGTTTGGGCAGCTGCTGGCTCCGTATGACGCCCTGAAGATCGACGTGCTCAACCAGACCGCGCCGCCCGGTTTAACGCACTTCTTCGGCACAGATGACATCGGCCACGACATCTTCAGCCGCGTGCTGGCGGGAGCGCGCTATTCTCTGGAGGTCGTGGCGGTGATCCTCTCGCTCGCCGTGATGCTTGGCGTCGTGGTGGGTGCCCTGGCGGGCTACTTCGGAGGTTGGATAGACGAATTGCTGATGCGCATCACCGAGGTGTTTCTGGCCTTCCCCACCCTGATCCTGGCCCTGGCCGTGACGGCTACCCTTGGTCCAAGCCTGATCAACGTGATGATCTCCATCGGCGTGGTGTCCTGGCCCGGCTATGCCCGCTTGCTGCGTGGCCAGATCCTCTCAGTGAAGAACTTCGCCTATATCGAGGCGGCCCAGAGCGTGGGCGTGCCGTCGCTACGGATCCTGCGGCGGCACGTTTTGCCCAATGCCATCGGGCCACTGATCGCACAGGTATCGCTGGACATGGCAGGCACACTGCTGACGGCGGCCAGCCTGGGCTTCCTGGGACTGGGCGCTCAACCGCCGACGCCTGAATGGGGCACCATGGTCTCCTCCGGCCTGCAATATACGCTGAGCGCCTGGTGGTACCCAGCGTTCCCGGGGCTGGCTATTTTTATCACCGCCCTGGCCCTAAACTCATTGGGCGAATACCTGCGTGACATCTTTGCTCCCGAGACGATCATGTGAGGCAGGCGGGTCCGTTCCGCACGCTTGCACCGAGCTTTCAAAGGGCCAGTGCCAAAACGTGTGTCCTCCCTGGTTGGGTGACGCGCTATAGGCATAGAGAGAGCGACGCTGTCATAGGGGCAAACTAGCTTGATCCCCTAGGAATTTCCTTTTTCCGCTCTTGACCCAGCTGATCGGCACCGTCTACACTGAGCGCCATGACTCCGTCAGACCGGGTGGCTAAGAACGTCTTCAAACAGATCTTCGCCGATGGATGGACCGCCTTCCTGCAGCGTTACCCGCGGTACGCGGCAGTGGATGCGGTGGTGCAGAAGATGCTGGGATGCGGTGATCCTGCCAAGGGGCATGCCCTGTACATCTGTCCGGACTGTCTGGAGCAGCATGTGGTGGCGTTCAGCTGTAAAAGCCAGTTTTGCCTCTCGTGCGCCAAGGTGTATGGGCAGGCGTGGGTGGAGACGGTGGCGGAGATGCTGCACCCTGGGGTGACGTACCGGCATCTGATCCTGACAGTGCTCGAGGCGGTGCGGACGCTGCTCTATCAGCACACTGTGCCCTTGTTGGAGGGGCTGATGCGGGCGGCGCGCACGGCGATGGATGGGGTGGTCAGGCAGGCTAAACGGCAGACGGTCACCCTGGGCTATATCGTGGTGTTGCAAACAGCTGGACGGTCGGCCAGGTACAATCCCCATCTGCACGTGCTGATGACCGATGGAGGGCTCCGCGCAGATGGGCGATGGCAGCCGCTGGGCTACGTGTCCTATGATCTACTCCATCGGGCGTGGCAAGAGCAGGTGCTCACGCTGATCAACACGCGGTTGCTGGGGAACGAGGATGCGCTCACGCTGGTCGCCGAGATGCGGCGGCGCTATCCCCGCGGTTTTGTAGCCCATCTGCAAGGGGATGTGCTGCCCCGGATGAAGCAACTCACGCGCTACTTGGTCAAGTATGTGGTCAGTCCCCCGATGGCCCTCTCGCGGATTGTGGCCTACGATCGTGCTCGCGGCACAGTCAGGTATTGGTATCGCGATCATCTGTCGGAGGGCAAGCGCACGGTCGA
>JAABUJ010004370.1_pt1 | contig 14906 bp, 17 predicted proteins | sample 5559131 | NCBI WGS metagenome assembly JAABUJ01 (sample SAMN10711875, study PRJNA513366) | rock metagenome | isolation source: Antarctica rocks | place: Antarctica: Victoria Land, Mt New Zealand nord | collected 2016-01-07 | reverse complement strand
CGTGTGCTCCGTCCGTGTGACCGCAACCGTCATGCCAGCCTCCACCATCATGGAAGCAAAGCGAGGCACACCCCGCCAAGCCGCTCCTACTCACGTTTGAGTCAGAGCGGACAGCCGTTGGTATCAGACGCTTTGGATGTTCAACGCGGCTTGATGCTGGGCACGCTCCTGGTGCTCAGTCCTTCCTTGAGCAGCAGGTCTCGGTCAATTTGCTCTAGCGTCTCGTTGGTCGCCTTTTGCGACGTCGCCGACGGCCGCACCCCAAGGTTTTTCTCCTTGGCGTCGACTTGCCCCGGCGTCGGTTGGTAATTGAAGCCATTCGCGCGGTTGCCGGTCGAGGTCTGCGCAGTGCCGGCCTGGGTGAACGCGAATGCTGCAATCAGCAACGCCGAGGTCGCACACAGAACGGTTTGGGACATTTCCTAGTCTCCTCTCGATGACTGCCGATAAGTGTATCGAATGTGCCGCAGGATGCTGACGAGACTATCGCATTCCACCACCGAAGCCGCGTCCGCCCTCATAGCCATGTCCACCGAATCCGTGTTCGCCGAAGCCCTCATGCCCGCCACCGCCCCACCCGCCGTGTTCCCAGCCATGATGCCAGCCACCGCCATATCCGCCCCAGCCACCGTAATCACCGCCGAAACCGCCGTAGTCCCCACCATAGCCGTAACCGCCGTAATCAGGCCCGATAGCACAGGCAGACAGGGCCAAGCAGACGAAAATCAGGAGCACCGTGGTTTTGGCCATGAACCTGCCTTCCTACGTTTCGATGGCAAACGTGCTGAGCAAATGCGGCGTTATCGAGGCCAAGATCCATTGAAACGTCTGTCGTTTGGCAACCCGGACCGATCTACCTCCGATCGTAAATGTCGACGTAGCTCTCGGCTTTGCCGTCTTCCCCCTTCACCACGCCGTTGCAGGTCATCTTCTTCTGGTGCTCCGACAACGTGCAGGTCAGCGTATCGGACTGGTTGGAAGGCCCCTTGAAGGTCGCTTGCAGCGTCGGCCCATTCAGCCGGAACGAGGCGGTCGTGTCGTTGCTGATGGGATAGTATTCACCATTTGCCGGTGCGTCGAAGGACTTCATCGTGGGCTGGCCCTGTGCGTTCACCACGGTGATCGACCACCTGACGTGAGCGCTATCGATGCGCGAGAAATCGGCCATGAGGTCGGCCGGCACGGGCTCGCCGATTGGCAGCGTCGATTGCGCCCGGTTCCAATGCCACCGTCCTACGAAGGGACTGTCATCCGCCCAAGCAGAGCCTGTCGACAGCAACATGCATCCGACGGAGAGCACGATACTTTTGCGTCCAAATGACCGCCTCACTGGCACCTCCTGCCGCTATTCACGCGTCGTTGCGGAGTTTGAACGCTTGTTCGACCCCACGCTTCGAACCTAGGGATTGCCGCAGGGTTTGTCCAAAGCTGCCGTGTAGGCTGGCGGCGAAACAGGGCGGCAACCGCCCCGTCAGACCAGGACTTCCATCCCTCCATCGATGCTCAACGCCTGGCCGCTGATGGTCGCGCCAAACGGGCTGGCGAGGTAGAGCGCCATGTTCGCGATGTCCTGCTGGCTTACGAAGCAGCGCAGGCTGACGGTCGACAGCGCGCGCTCGGTCTGCTCGTTGTCGCCGATCCCGGCGGCAGCGGCCTTGTTGCGGATGACGCTGCGGATGCGCGGGCCCTCCACCAAGCCCGGCAGCAGCGCGTTGACGCGGATACGGTCGGGGCCGAGCTCGATGGCGAGCGTGCGGGTGAAGCCGATCACGCCCCATTTCGCCGCGGCGTAAGGGCTGCGCAGGGCGAAGCCGAACTTTCCCGCGGCGGAGCTGAGATTGATGATCGTCCCGCCTCCCGCCGCCCGCAGCGCCGGAACCGCCCGCCGCGCGCAATGGAACTGGCTCGCCAGGCATACCTGCAAGGTCGCGTCCAGGGCAGCGGGATCGACGTCTTCCACCGGCGCCGTCGGCCCGGCGATGCCGGCGTTGTTCACCAGCACGTCCAGGCCGCCCAGATGCGCCAGAGCCGCGTCCATGAACCGGTCCAGCTCGGCCGCGCTTCCGGCGTCCGCCCGCAGGTTCGGGTGCGGGCAGGCCGCCAGCGCCGCGTCGTCGATGTCGGACACGAACACGCGCGCGCCACATGCGGCGAAACTGTCCGCCATTACCCGCCCAATGCCGCAAGCCGCCGCGGTGATCGCAACCCGCAGCCCCGTCAGATCGACCGGCAGCGCGGACGACGCGCCCTGCATCACTGCAGCACCATCGACGTGAACGGCGCCACGTAGGCCTGCAGCATCACGAGTCCGCCGACCAGCAGCGCCAGCGTGATCGAGTGCCAGAACACGAACCGCAGGATGGTGCCCTCATGCCCGAACCAGTTGGTCGCCGTCGACGCCACCACGATCGACTGCGCGTCGATCATCTTGCCCATCACGCCGCCCGAGGAGTTCGCCGCCGCCATCAACATCGGGGACAGCCCGAGTTGTTGGGCGGTGATCTTCTGCAGGCCGCCGAACAGCACGTTGCTCGCCGTGTCCGACCCGGTCAGCGCCACGCCCAGCCATCCCAGCATGGTGCCGAACAACGGATACAGCACGCCTGTCGAGGCGAAGGCCAAGCCCATCGTCGCGTCCAGCCCGGCGTAGCGCGTGAGCGTTCCCAAACCCAGCATGGCCGCAATGGTGACGAGGCTCAGCCGCACCGTCCAAATCGTCCGGCCATACTCCGTGATCAGCGTCCACGGCGAGAACCGCATTATCAACCCGGACACGATGGCGGAGAACAGGATGCCCGTGCCCGTCATCGACATGATGTTGAACAGCCAGACCGCCGGCTCCTTGGTCGGTGCGGCCACGACGGGCGGCACCTTGATGACGGCGTTGTGCAGGCCGTCGATCGGGAAGCTTTGCGTGTAGATGCCGTTCAGCACGGCGCGGACTGCGGGCAGGCCCCAGGCGAACACGAACACCGTCAGGATCACCCAGGGCAGCCAAGCGCCGATCAGGGCTGTGCGGTCGTGGCTGCGGGTCACGGGCGCGCGGACGGGCATGGTGGCGGCGCTGTCGTCGTGCGAGCGCAGGGCCGGGCTGGTCCAGACCTCGCGCGGTTGCCAGACGCCCAGGAAGCCGACCAGGCAGGCCATGCACACCAGCGCCGAAATCACGTCGACCAGCATGGGGCCGATGTAGTTGCTGACCACGAATTGGCTGATCGCGAAGCTGAGCCCTGTGACCATCGCCGCCGGCCACACGCCCGCCAGGCCACGGAAGCCGGCGAACGCCCACACCACCCAGAACGGCACGATGAAGCTGAAGAACGGCAGCTGCCGGCCGATCATCGCCGACAGCGTGTTGAGGTCGAGCCCGGTGACGGAGGCCAGCGCGATCACCGGCGCAGCCAGGGCGCCGAACGCCACCGGGGCGGTGTTGGCGATCAACGACAGCCCGGATGCGGCGAGCGGCGAGAACCCAAGTCCGATCAGGATGGCGCCGGTGACAGCCACCGGGGTGCCGAACCCTGCCGCGCCCTCGAAGAATGCGCCGAATGCGAACGCGATCAGCAGCAGTTGCAGCCGGCGGTCCGGCGTCACGCCCGAGATTGCGCCTTGCAGCACCGCGAACGAGCCGTTTTTGACGGTCAACCGATAGAGGAAAATGATGTTCAGCACGATCCAGCCGATCGGGAACAGCCCCGAGGCGATCCCGAGTGCGGCCGCCCGGATCGCGAGTCCGCCAGGCATCCCGAAGGCGAACACGGCGGCCAGCACGGCGACCGTCAGGGCGGCGATCGCTGCGAAATGCGCCGGGACCTTCAGGAAGGCGAGCGCGATCAGCATGGTCGCGACGGGCAGGGCGGCGATCAGCGCCGAAAGCAGCACGGACCCAACCGGGTCGTACATCTGGTTCCAGGTCAATGGCATCTCCCCCACGTCGGCCGTCCCACATGAGACGATTCCGTTACGTGTTGATGCGTGCGGGTAATCGCGTGAGAAAGCAAGGGTCGCCGACTGAGAAACCCGTCAGCCGGCGCGAACGATCTCCGCCAGTGCGCGCCCAGCCTCCTGCGTGCCGGCCTGGCCGCCCATGTCCCGCGTGCGCGGCCCACCGTCGCGCAGCAGGGTTTCGATCGCAGCCACGATCGTGTCCGCTGCAGGTTTTTCGCCGAGATGGTCCAGCATCATCGCGGCCGACCAGATCTGGCCGATCGGGTTGCAAATGCCCTGCCCGGCGATGTCGGGCGCCGAGCCGTGCACCGGCTCGAACATCGATGGAAACAGCCGCTCCGGATTGATGTTGGCCGAGGGCGCGATGCCGATGGAGCCCGCGACCGCCGGACCGAGATCGGACAGGATGTCGCCGAACAGGTTGGAGCCGACCACCACGTCGAACCAGTCCGGGTGCTGGACGAACTGGGCGCACAGGATGTCGATGTGGAACTGGTTGGTCGTCACGTCCGGGTAGTTCGCCGCCATCGCCGCGAACCGCTCGTCCCAATACGGCATCGTGACGGTGATGCCGTTCGACTTGGTTGCGGAAGTCACGAGGCGGCGCGGCCGAGTCATCGCCAACTCGAACGCGTAGCGCAGGATGCGGTCCACGCCGCGGCGGCTGAACACGGCCTGCTGGGTGACGAACTCATGCTCGGTGCCCTCGAACACCCGGCCGCCGACGGCGGAATACTCGCCCTCGGTGTTCTCGCGCACGACGACGAAATCGATGTCGGCAGGCGTGCGGTTCGCGAGCGGGGTGCGCGCGCCGGGCATCAGGCGGCAGGGGCGGACGCTGGCGTACTGGTCGAAGCCGCGGCGGATCGGGATCAGCAGGCCCCATAGCGAGACGTGGTCGGGCACGCCGGGCCAGCCGACGGCGCCGAGCAGGATGCTGTCGCTCTTGGCAAGCTGCGCCATGCCGTCGCCAGGCATCATGGCGCCGGTGCGGGCGTAGGTCTCGCACGACCAATCGTAGTGGGTGGGACGAAGGGTGAAACCGAAGCGCGCGGCAGCTGCGTCCAGCACGCGCAGCGCCTCCGGCACGGTTTCCTTGCCGATCCCGTCGCCCGGGATGACGGCGATCTTGTAGCTGCGTTCCATGGGCAAAGCCTGCCGTGGGTCGCAGCCCTGGGTCAATCCACCGCCTGCGGACCCAGGGCCATGCGCGCGCGGATTTCCGTCGCGACCCGGCCCGCCTCGTCGAGCGGGGTGCGCGTCCACGACACCAGCGTGTCGCCGAGCGGGCGCGCCTGTCCCGCGGCATACAGGCTGGCGTGCAGCGCCCGCAGCCGACGGCGCGGGTTCGATCCGGCGATGAACACCGGCGCTTCGGCCCCGCACGCCTCGCTGATCATGGACACGGAATCGCCGGTCACGATGATGGCGTCGGCGAGGCCGATAAATCCCTCGTAAGGGTTCTCGTCCGGCTCTCCCCACCGATACAGAAGGTGCATGGACGACGCCAAGCCGGCGGCCAGCGCGTCCGTCGCTTCCGACCCGGTGCGGCGGCTGGTGGTGGCGAGCACGGCGCCGCCCGCCGACTGCGCGAGCTGGGCGGCATGGAGGCCGAGGTTGTGGGCCAAGGCCGGACGCATCTCGCCCTCGCGCACCCCGCCGCCGACCAGCAGCGTAACCAGCGGCCGCGGCAGGTGCGCCAGCCGCCCTGCCCAAGCAACGCGGGCCTGCGACAGCGCCAGCGGCGACAGGCGGTGCGGCGTGCCCAGCACCGGCAACACGTTCGGACGGTGCGGCGGCCGGTCGTGTTCCGGCACGACCAGCAAGTCGAACCGCCCGGCGCGGCCGAACTGCGGCATCATGCAGTGCACGATTCGCGCGCCGAACCGCGCGCGCATCCACAGCGCCACCGCCTCCGACCGGCTGCCGGCCGACAGCGTCATCGCCGGGCCACGGGGGGCAGTGAACGGCCAGCCCGGCGCCCCGCTCAGGCCGCGCAGCGATCCACGGGGCGGCAATGCGGCGAGGTGCGCCCGCCAATTCCAGGTCAGCGGCACGCGCAGATGCGGCACGCCGAGACGTTCGGCGATGCCGATGGCCTGGCCCGACGTGCCAGCCCGCGCGTCGTCCAACACCCACACGGGAGCGATATCGTCGGTGGTGTTCAGCATGGACGCCGCCCGGCGCGCGCGTTACCAACCCGGCAGCCCACAGGAGCGCCAGGGATGACCAAGCAGCACCAGACGGACTGGGACAGGGACGCGGCCCTGACGACGGCGCGTATCTTGTTGGAAATCAAAGCCGTCAACTTTCGTCCCGAGGAGCCTTATACATTCACGTCGGGCTGGAAATCGCCCGTCTACATCGACTGCCGGCGCATCATTTACTTCCCGCGCGCCCGCTCCAAAATATGCGAACTGGGTGTCGAGAAGATAGGGCGTCACGTCGGTTACGAAAGCATCGAGGCCGTCGCGGGCGGCGAGACGGCCGGCATCCCGTTCGCAGCCTGGATGGCCGATCGTATGCTGGCCCCCATGGCCTATGTGCGCAAGAAGCCGAAGGGCTTTGGCCGCAATTCCCTCATCGAGGGCGACGTTCCCGAGGGCAAGCGCACGCTGCTTGTAGAGGATCTGACGACCGACGGGCGCTCGAAGATCCAGTTCGCCCAGGCGCTTCGCGACGCCGGGGCGATCGTCAACCACGCATTCGTGGTGTTCTTCTACGGGGTGTTCCCAGGCAGCCTCGAGACCTTGGCGCAGATGGACATCTCGCTGCATCACCTCTGCACCTGGTGGGACGTGTTGGACGCCTGCCGCGACCGCCCGTACTTCACCGAGCCGGCCATGGCCGAGGTCCGGCGCTTCCTGGAGAACCCGGTTGCGTGGTCCGCCGCGCATGGCGGGATCGGCAGCGCGGAGGAAGCGGCGGCTCGGCGCGCCAGCGACTGACCGGTTCAGGCCCGGCTGCCTGGACCGCGAGCAACCCCGCAATGAAGCTGAGCAGGGCAGGGAGAATCACGCGGTTTATGCGCGCGCCGCAACGAGTGAGCCACGTGAGGGTTCCCCGAACGCTCCCGGTAAGCCTAGGATGACGCTCCTGCCATCAGGAGGCGCCCATGACCATTCGCCCGAACTCTGCCGCCGCCCGCGACATCGCGCACGTGCTGCACCCCTACACCGACGCCGTCACGCATCAGGAAGCCGGGCCGCTGATCATCAGCCGCGGCCAGGACGTGCGGGTGTGGGACGAGTCGGGCAAGGAGTACATCGAAAGCGTCGCCGGGCTGTGGTGCGCGTCGCTCGGCTTCGACAACGAGCGGCTAGCGAAGGCGGCGTACGACCAGATGCGGACGCTGCCGTTCTATCACTCGTTCACCGCCAAGTCGCACGCACCGCTGATCGACCTGTCGGAGATGCTGATCGCCCGCGCGCCGGTGCCGATGAGCCGCGTCATCTTTGCCAACTCGGGCAGCGAGGCGAACGACACCGCGATCAAGATGGCCTGGTACTTCAACAACGGGCTCGACCGTCCGCGCAAGAAGAAGGTGATCGGGCGCATCAAGGGCTACCATGGCATCACCCTCGCCGCAGCGTCGCTGACCGGGCTGCCCAACAACCACCGCAGCTTCGACCTGCCGCTGCCCGGCTTCGTCCACGCCATGACGCCGCATTTCTACCACGGCGCCCTGCCCGGCGAGACCGAGGGCGCCTTCGCCACCCGCTGCGCGGACGAGCTGGAGCGGCTGATCCTGGCCGAGGGCCCGGACACGGTCGCGGTGATGTTCGCCGAGCCGCTTATGGGCGCCGGCGGCGTGATCCTGCCGCCAGAGGGATATTTCCCAAAAATCCAGGCGGTGCTGCGCAAATACGACGTGCTGCTGGTGGCAGACGAGGTGATCTGCGGCTTCGGGCGCACCGGCAACTACTGGGGCACGCAGACCTTCGACATGGCGCCCGACATGATTACCTGCGCCAAGGCGCTGTCGGCCAGCTACCTGCCGATCAGCGCCACGATGGTGAACGAGCGGGTGTTCCAGGCGGTCGCGTCCGAAAGCCACAAGATCGGCACGTTCGGGCACGGCTACACCTACTCCGGCCACCCGGTGCCGGCCGCGGTCGCGATCGAGGCGCTCAAGATCTACGACGAAATCGACATCGTCGCGCAGGTCCGCACGGTCGGCGCCCACATGCAAGCTGGGCTGCGACGCAGGTTCGAAGGGCACGAGCTGGTGGGGGAGGTCCGCGGCATCGGCATGATCGGCGCGATCGAGCTGGTGGCCGACCGCGACGCCCGCGTCAACTTCGCGCCGGCGCAGAAGATGGCCGCCCGGCTGGTCAAGCTGGGCGAGGAGCACGGCATCATCAGCCGCGGCCTGCCGTCCGACACGGTGGCGTTCAGCCCGCCGCTGATCATGACCGAGCCGGAGGTCGACGAGATGCTGGACCGGATGGCCCGCGCGCTGGACGAGCTGACGGTCCAGGTCCGGCGCGAAAGCCTGGCGGTGGCTTAGCTCGCCCGGCTGACGGTGTAGTCTGCGACGGCGGCGAGGCTGCGCCGGTACGCCGAGTCGGGGAACACGAGCAGCGACTGCTTGGCGGACTGGGCGAAGCGGCTGGCGCGGCCGAGCGTCGCCTTGATCGCGCCGCATCCCTCCATTAGCGCCAAGGCATGGTCGAGGTCGGGCCCAAGCTGCACCTGCTCCTCGATCGTGCGCGCCCAGAACGCCCGCGTCTCGGCGTCCCCGTCCCGGAAAGCGACGATCACCGGCAAGGTCAGCTTGCCCTCGCGGAAATCGTCGCCGACGGTCTTGCCGAGCTTGGCTTCGTCGGCGACGTAGTCGAGCGCGTCGTCGACTAGTTGGAACGCGACGCCCAGGTTCATGCCGTAGTCGAACAGCGCCCGGGTCTCGGCCGCGGGCCGATCGGCCACCACGGCGCCGACCTCGCACGCGGCGGCGAACAACGCGGCCGTCTTGCCGCGGACGACATCGAGATATTGGTCCTCGGAGGTCGACAGATCGTTCTGGGTCACGAGTTGCAGCACCTCGCCCTCAGCGATCGTCGCCGCGGCTTTGGACAGGATCGCAAGCACCTCGAGCGAGCCGTCCTCGACCATCAGCTGGAAGGCGCGGGCGAACAGGAAGTCGCCGACCAGCACCGACGCCTTGTTGCCGAAGATCGCGTTGGCGCTGGCCAGGCCCCGGCGCAGCACGCTCTCGTCCACTACGTCGTCGTGCAGCAGGGTCGCCGTATGGATGAACTCGACGCACGCCGCGAGTTTGACGTGCCGACTGCCGGAATAGGCGCACATGCGAGCCGAGGCGAGCGTGAGCAGCGGACGCAGTCGCTTGCCGCCGGCTGCGACGATATGCGCGGCTAGTTGCGGGATAAGCGCGACCGGGCTGTCCATTCGGGCAACGATGGCTTTGTTGCAGGCTGCAAGATCGTCTGCGACCAAGTCGACGAGGGTCACTAGCGCGTCCTCGCCGGCGGCGCAGGTGGAATCGTGCGCCGCGGTGGTGGCGGGACGACCGGCGATGGGCAGGCTGGCTACGGCGCCCAAACAAAACTCCCGCTTGATCCGGTTGATGGATGGTTCACCATATCGGCGACCCCGAAAAACGGTCAAGCCGACGTGGCCAACCAGAGTGAAGCGAGCAAGTGAGGCCCATGCATATCGTCGCCGTGTCGAACGACTTGGTTCGCTTGAGTTTCCTGACCGCGCTGCTCACCGACGCGGGCCTGACCCCGGTTCTGCTGGATGCCCATGTGGCGGCAATGGAGGGCAGCATCGGCGCGATCCCGCGGCGGCTGGTGGTCGCCGCCGAGGATGCCGGCGCGGCGATGCGGGTGTTGCGCGAGGCCGGGGAGCCCGTTTGGAGCTGACGGCCTATGGAGAGCTGACGCAGGGCACGCTGCTGGGCGGCCGGGTCCGCTATGACCAGCCGGCGGCCGGCTTCCGCAACGGGATTGAGCCGGTGCTGCTGGCGGCCAGCGTCAAGGCCCGGCCCGGTCAGCGCGTGCTGGAGGCGGGCACCGGGGCGGGAGCGGCCCTGCTGTGCCTGACAGCGCGAATCGGCGGGCTGGACTGCACTGGAGTCGAGCGGGACGCCGGCCTGTCCGGCCTCGCACGCGCCAACGCGGCAGCAAATCGAGCGCCGATCGGGATCGTGACGACCGACATCACGGCCGGGTTGGCAGCAGCGCCAAGCTACCATCATGCGATCGCCAACCCGCCTTGGCACCAGGACGATGCGACCGCATCGTCCGACCTAAGGCGGGACGACGCCAAGCGCGGCCGCCCGGGCCTGGTTGCAGCGTGGGCGCTGGCGCTGGCGTCCGTCCTGCGGCCCAGTGGCACCCTGACGATGATCCTTCCTGCCGCCTGCATCGGGCAGGCGTTCGCGGCATTTGCGGCCTGCGGCTGCGGCAATCTTACCGTCGCGCCGCTTTGGCCTAAGGTCGGGCGTGCGGCCAAGATCGTGCTGATCCATGGCGTGCGCCGGAGCCGGGGAGCGGACCGGGTTATGCCAGGGCTGGTGCTGCACGAGCCCGGCGGGGCGTTCACTGCTGCGGCGGAGTCGATCCTGCGCGAAGGGGCGGCTTGGGCGTTCGATCAGCCAACCTCTTCGGGGTGACGCAATTGCCATAGCCGTTCGTGCGCCGCGACGAGGCTGTCCATGCTGCGGCGACGGTTACTGCCATCCGGGAGCGGGCGCCGGGTCAGCATGCGCTCGAGGATGCGGAGCAAGTCTTCGGCCACCTCGAAATCCGACACATCGCAGGCGTGGTGAAAAGCGACGAGGATTTTATCGGACAGGCGGCGCGTGTGTCGTGGGACGGCAGTTGAAGAATCGCGCTGCGACGCTTGATCAGTTACGGACACGGCGGCACCGGGCGCTTCGCGACGATTTTAGCCACGTTTGGTCATTTCCATTCGAAGTGCGCCTACCATCGCGTTCGGATCTTCATTTTGCGGCAGCATTGCCCGGAATTTGCCATCGGGCGCCATCAAAAAAATCGAAGATGTATGATCCATGATATAGGAAGTGCTTTTTGTCCCATCGACCCTCGCGTAAGACACGCGGTAGGCATGGGCGACGGCGGCGATGTCCTCGGCCGAGCCAGTCAGGCCCACGATCCGGTCATCGAACAGCTTCACGTACTGACCAAGGGCGGCGGGCGTGTCGCGGGCCGGGTCGATGGTGATGAAAATGGGCACCACCGCGTCCGCACGGGGTCCGAGCAGGTCCATCGCCGTGGCAATCGCCTGCAGCTCCGTCGGGCAAATGTCGGGACAGTAGGCGTAGCCGAAATAGACGATCATCCACTTGCCGCGGAAGTTAGTGTCGGTGACGCGGCGGCCGGCAGTGTCGGTGAGCGTGAACGGGCCGCCGATGGACGCCGTCGGGTGGAGATCGCCAACCCAGGTGACGGCCCATGCGAGAGCCAGGAGGACGATGAGCGCCGAGGCTGTCCAGCGGATCGTCTTCAGCATGGTGCGCTGGCGTTCGGTCGCCGAGTGGACCTTGGATTCGATTGCTCCTTGCGGCTTCTGCGTTTCGAACACGCCGTCGGCAAAGGTCTGTTTGCGGCCAGTCTGGATCTCACCACTTCAACAAGAGTTTTCTGGCCTTTCGGGACGGACAGAAGTTTCAGCAGAGCACTGGCTGGCCCTGTTTAGCTAGCGCCTCTTCCACTTCATTGAGCTACAATCCGATCTTCAACGTGATTGACAGCTGCCATGCCGAAGCTAGTCGGCTGAACCAGTCCACCACGGCTTCAGCTAAACAGAGCCCGGCACTGCCTCCTCCGCTGGCCTTCCACCGGCTGCCCCGGCGTAGCCTTTCGGCCAGTTCCACCCAGACCCGACCTGAGTGTCGATTACTTCTAGCCCTCCCAGATCGGGCTTGGCGGCACCAGCTCCAGACGAGCTGCGCACGATGCGCACCATCATGTCCCGCAGTTCCGAAATCCGCTCGCCCACGGTTGCTGCAAGTGCCCGCATTCCGGTGACTGCCGCATTGGTGGTATGGGCTTCGTCCAAAACCGAGCCAATCTGCTTCGACACGATGCGCATCGCTTCGGCCGCTTCTGCAACGTTGCGCGCGATCTCGCCGGTGGCGGCGCTCTGCTCCTCGACGGACTCGGCGGCCCCCTGAATGATGCGTTCAACCGCGGCAACGCGCTCGACGATTTCGCTTACCACCCGCACTGCGTCCTGCGTGGCGCGTTGGATCGCGCCGGTGTTGCGGGCGATCTCCTCAGTCGAGCTCGCCGTCTGCATCGCTAGCGTCTTGACCTCGTTTGCCACCAGGGCAAAGCCGCGTCCTGCTTCCCCGGCGCGGGCCGCCTCAATGGTGGCATTCAGCGCCAGAAGGTTGCTACGGCCGGCGATATCGCCGATCAGCCGTGCGACGACATCGATTTGCCCCACCGCGGTCGAAAGCTCGTCGATGATCTGGCGCGCGCTCACCAGCCCGCGCGGTGCCCGCGATCTCGGTGGCTGTGTTGCTGATTTGGCCGGCAATCTCGCGCGCTGACGCCGACAGTTGTTGGCTGGCGACGGCCGCCAACTCGCTTCGGTTCAAGGCTGCCGCGCTCGCCTCCGTCACTGAGCCGACGCTGGCCAGGACGCGAGCGGCCGAACCGGCAAGATCCTGGGCACGGCTGACCAGCAAGCCGCTGCTTTCCGCCGACCGGTCGGTGACGCCGCGGCTTTCGCGCTCGATGCTGTCGGCAGCTTTCCGCAACACCTGGACCTTCTCGGCTTCCATCGAGTCGCGCAGCTGCTCACGATCACTGCCCACTTGCGCGTTCTGCCGCATGGCGTCCTGGAACACTGTCGCGGCACGGGCAACCGCTCCGATCTCGTCGCGTCGGCGCAGCAGCCTTGGCGCGACTTGGTGCTGCAGTTCTCCTGCGGCGAGGCGGCCGATCAGGCTGGCCAACTGCACAAGCGGCCGCGACAGGTTGCGCCCGACCAACCATCCGGCGCCAAGGGCGAGGCATATTGCGGCCGCGACCTCGACCAGCACGATATGGGCGCTGTCGGCCGACGACGCCTCCGCTTCGTCACGCGCCTCCAACCCGTCAGCAGTAAACCTTTTGACCAGCTTGGTGATGGCGCCGTCGACCTCAGCCAAGCGCTCCGGCAGGCTGGACGCCGGCGCATCCGGCAGGGCTGCTAGCAAACCGCGCACCTGGCTGCCCATGGCGCGGATGTGCTCCGGAATCGCGCGTTCCAGTGCGATGTCGAGCCGGTCGAGGACTTTTTCCACGCCTGCCCGGCCCTCTGCATCATTCAGCGTCGCACCGCTTTCGCGATGGGCGGCTGCGAGACGCAGGAATTCCTCCTGCGCCTGGTCCACATACAGCATTCCCATGAAAGCATGGTCGTAGATGCCGACCGCGAGATGTCCCATCTCGGCGGCTTGCTGCCGTGCCAATCCGCCAACGATCGCGATGATCAAGACAAAGCCGAGGCACGCGGCCAGGATCTTGTGGCGCACGGTCATCAGGCTGCCCTGGCAGCTAAGCGAAGCAGCAGCCATGCCAAGCTACTTGACACTGACCGTCATTTTCATGCTCGGGTGGATGCTGCAACGTATCTTGAAGCGCCCGGCCTTGTCGAACTTGTAGCTCAGGCTTTGACCCGGCTTTTGCAGGCCCAGATCGGTCGCGTCGTCATCGCTGCCCGTGACGCTGATATTGTGGGTCACGTCGTCGTGGTTGGTGAACACGATGGCATCGCCCGGCGTCACTACGACCGATGTTTCGCTGAAATGCTGACCGGATTGCTCAACGGTCATGTTTCCAGCGCGTACGCCAGTTCCAACCACCGTGGATGCCATCATTGCAGCCATGACCGATCCGAGGCGCATGATGGAGTGACTTCGTGCCATTCTACGACCTTCAAAAACGGGCGGCTGCCCAAAAGCTGGCAAACAGCGCGTTGTTGGCCGAGGCGTTGTGAGTTGCGCCATCGAAGCGGAAGTAGCTCACGTACTGCACGGCGAAGCGGACGTTTCCCCAGGAGATCAATGAGTCCGGCTTGCCCCAGGGCACGTATGCGATCTCGGCGATGATCCCGCTGCTGTTTGGGCTCCCGTTCGGCGTCCCCCAGTAAGCGGCGTCGCCAGTGGCGCTGGTCTGAAAATATTGAACGGTCGGTGTGACGGTTGCGGCGATGCTGTAGGAGACGTCGGCCCGAAACGTATCCAGTCCATGCGAGCGCCTTGCGCCGTTGCTGATTTGGCTGGCCTCAAGCGAGGCGTCCTCGTGAATGAGGGTCGCGTGCGCCGACACCATGTCGCTGACCACGCTGCGCGGAGTGAACGTGAACTGATAATTGGCGTCGAGGGCCGTGTCGGTGAAGCGGTCGGCGCGGCCGGGAATGTCGACGCCGCCTGGCAACACGCTCGCGTTCAGGCCGTAGGCGCCGAGTTGAACGTAGCTACGCCCGAAATCGCGCTGCAAGGCAATGCGCCAGTAAGGGATCAAGCCGCGAGTCTTGTCGGTTTGGGCGACCGGCACAACTCCGGTTGCATTCAGCACGTCGTAGCCAAGGCCGCGGTAAAGGTCAGCTTCGGCATAGATAAGATCGTTCCACATCACGTAAGCGCCGCCGCCGAAGACCCGCTGTCCGAGTCCGCCGTCGATGAGGGAAGCGGCCAGCGGGGTCGGCGCCAGCGCCGAGCTGTTGTAAGGAAATCCCCAAGCCGGCGTGGAATTCCACAAATCGGTGACGGTCGGCCGGTTATTAGCGGAAAAGCCGTAAACCAGATCCTCCCCGAACAGCTCGCCGTCAAGAGCGTGGCGAATGTCGATGTTATACCCCGACTCTTTGAGAATCCGGCCCCGTCCTCTTGCCAAGTGGGTCCGAGTTGGACTCTACCGGCCCGATGATCTGACCTGGGTTCCTGGACAGCGTATCGCGGCAAGACCTGATCGAACTGG
>JAABUJ010004369.1_pt1 | contig 14909 bp, 14 predicted proteins | sample 5559131 | NCBI WGS metagenome assembly JAABUJ01 (sample SAMN10711875, study PRJNA513366) | rock metagenome | isolation source: Antarctica rocks | place: Antarctica: Victoria Land, Mt New Zealand nord | collected 2016-01-07 | reverse complement strand
CCTCGGTCGCGTCCGGGACCCAGAAGTGAGCGGGCACGGCGCCCGCTTCGAACAGGAGCACGGCGAGCACTCCCACGAGGCCTGCCGCCAGAGCCCCGAAGGGGGCGTCCCCGAGGCGGGCCGACAGGTCCGTGTAGAGCGTGCTGCCGGCCACGGCATACAGGAGCGTGATCCCGAGCAGGAGGGCGATTCCGAAGAGCGCCCCGAGCAGGTACGTCTTCATTGCCGCCTCAGCGCCGCGGGCCGTGCGGACGAGCCCGACGAGGCCGTAGAGCGGGATGCTGGCCAGGAGAAAGCCGGCGGCGAGGACGAGCAGGTCCCGCGCACCCCCGACGACGAGCGTGCCCGTCGTCGAGAACAGCAGAAGAGCGTAGGTCTCGCTCTCCCGAGCTGTGCCGGCGAGCTCGTCGGCGGCGAGGACCAGGACGAACAGCGTTGCGGCGCCACCGAGCAGGCGCACGACGCCGGTGCCGGTGTCGACCGCGAACGAGCCGTCGAACGCGGACTGGACGCCCCCCACCATGCCGACGACGGTGGCGACCAGACTGGCCACGAGGGCGGTGACCGCGACGGCGCGACTGACCCCCTGACGGTCGCGCGGCAGAAAGGACCCGCTCATCAGCGCCGCGAGTCCTCCGGCGAAGAGCAGCATCTCCGGGAGCAGCAGCAATGGCCGCATCTGCGAGGTGTCCACTGAACCGTCTACCGGCCGACGAGCGTGCTGACGGCGTTGGCCGCCGGCTCGATGAGGTCCAGGAGCAGCCGGGGCAGGACCCCGATGCCCAGGGAGAGCACGAGAAGGGCTCCCACGGACCACAGCTCCGCGGGGCGAAGGTCGGTGAAGCCCATCGACACACCCCGGGTCTCGCCGGTGAAGATCCGCTGGAGCGCCCGTAGGAACAACGCCGCGGTGACCAGGATGCCCAGCAGCGCAACCGCGGTGACGGGCGCGACGGCGACACTGCCGGTGAAGATCTGGAGCTCCGCGATGAAGCCGGAGAGGCCGGGCAGCCCCAGGGAGGCGAACGAGCCGACGGCGAAGAGGGCGGCCAGCCGCGGCGCGGGACCGGCGAGCCCGCCGAAGGAGTCCATGTCGTAGGTTCTGGCCCGGTCGTGGAGGACACCGGCGAGCAGGAACAGTGCTCCGGTGACCAGGCCGTGGCTGACCATCTGGGTGACGGCCCCCGTGACGGCCACGCCGCGCGCTTGGGCGCTGTCCTGGGTGCTGACTCCCGCGGCGCCCACCGCAAGGACGACGTAGCCCATGTGGTTGACCGAGGTGTAGGCCACCATCCGCTTGAGGTTGGTCTGGGCCAGGGCGACGAGGGCGCCGTAAAGCACGGACACCACCCCCACGACGACGACGACCCACGCCCAGGAACGCCAGGCCTCGGGAAGCATCGGCATGGCGATCCGCACGAAGCCGTACGTTCCCATCTTCAGCAGGACCCCGGCGAGGATCGCCGACCCCGTCGCCGGGGCGTCCGTGTGGGCCGGCGGGAGCCAGGTGTGGAAGGGGACCGTGGGGGTCTTGACGGCGAGACCGACGAGGATGGCCGCCAGGACGAGGCCGCCGATGAGGGGGTGGCCGGCCAGGGGGTTGGTGCGGGTCAGCTCCACCATGTCGAAGGTGTGCGGCGCGGCGGCAACGTAGAGGCCGATGAACCCGACCAGCAGCGCCAGCGACCCGAGGAAGGTGTAGAGGAAGAACTTCAGGGCCGACCGGGCGGCGTTCTCGTGACCCCATCCGGCGATGACGAAGTACATGCCGACGATCGAGAGGTCGAAGAAGACGAAGAAGAGGATGAGGTCCGCCGAGACGAACAGGCCGAGGGAGACGCTCTGCAGAAAGAGGAACAGCGCGCCGTTCAGGCGGGGACGGTCGGTCTGCCCCAGCGAGTACACGGCGCAGGCGAGGAACAGGGCGGCCGACATCACGAGCAGCGGAAGGGAGAGCCCGTCGACGCCGACGTGGTAGCTGCTGCCGACACCCGGGATCCAGGGAAGCCGCTCCTCGAAGGAGAGCGCCCCGGTGGCGGGAGCGTCGTAGCGCGCCCAGACGCCGATGACGAGCAGCAGGTCCACGAAGGCCACGGCCACCCACGCCCACCGGGCCACCGTGTCGCCGATGCGGGGGACGAAGCCAAGGACCAGTGCGGCGGCCAGGGGCAGGAAGACGATCAGGCTGAGCACGCTCACCTCACGACGACGAGCAGGAGTATGCTGGCGGCGAGGACCGCGGCGGCCTGGACGTAGTACTGGTGCAGCTGGCCGGTCTGGGGTCGGCGGGCCAGCTCGCCCAACGAGCGCACGCGGGCCGCCACCGTCTCGACGGACCCGTCCACCCCCGCATCGTCGATCCGGCCCGCCAGTGCCGCCCAGCGGTTGGTCGACCGGGCGATCCTCGTCACGGCACCGTCGAGCACGGCGTCGTCGCCGCGAGCGAGCCGCCGGGCCAGCTCCAGAGCGGCGCTCCCCACGGCAGAGACCGCTGCGTCGACGAGGTGGTCGTCGACCCATGCCAGGCCTCGGGCGAGCCGCACGGTTGGGCGGACCAGGGACAGATGGACGAGTCGTTCGAGGCCGAGCCACTCCTGCACCCACCGTGGTTCGGGCAGGCTCCACCGGCGGACCGCGAGGAGCACCAGCAGTGCGATGAGCGTCGACGCGAGCAGCTCCCCGGCTCCCGCCGCCGGGGCGCCGCCGTTACCGAGGGTCCGGGCGAGGACGGGCCCGACGGGTGGCAGGGACAGCAGCCCGAGACCTGCTGCGCCTGCGGCGAGGATGACGAGCGGGACCTTCTGCCAATGGTTCATGTGCCCGGTGCCCGGTCTCTCCTCATTTTGGTGGGCTCTCACCCGCGCAGCCTGCGCCGGCGAGGGGGTGCGCCAGACGACGACGATGACCTTCACGGCATACGCGGCCGAGAGGACCGCCGCGAGGAGCCCGGTCAGGTAGAGCCATCCCGAGGTCTCTCGGGCTGCCGTGAGGACCGCGTCCTTGGTCGCCCAGAGCGACAGCGGAGCGAGCCCGGCCAGGGAGGCGGCGCCCACCGTGGCCGTCCACCCGACGAGGGGCCAGCGCCGGGCCACACCACCCAGTCCGGCGAGGTTCTTCGTCCCGAGCGCGGACAGCCAGGCACCGGCGGCGAGGAACAACACGGCCTTGGTGGCGGCGTGGGCGACGAGCTGGGCCGTGCCGCCAGCGACGGCTCCCACCCCCGCCGCCATGACGACGAAGCCGAGCTGGGCGGCCGTCGAGGCGGCGAGCAGCTGCTTGAGATCGGTCTGCGCCACCGCCACGACCCCGAGTACGAGGGCTGTGAGGGCGCCCGCCCAGGCGGTCACCGTCGCCGCCCACCCGGTCACGGCGAGCAGCGGCGCAACGCGCAGCAGGAGGTAGCCGCCCATGGCGACCATCGCCGCGGAGTGCAGGAGCGCGCTGACGGGGCTCGGCCCTTCCATGGCCCGTGACAGCCAGAACGAGAACGGCAGCTGGGCGGCCTTGCCGAGCGCCGCCACGAGCACACCAAATGCGATGACGTGGCGCCAGCCCGCGGATGCACCCTCCAGCCCGGTCAGGCTCAGCCCCCCGCCTCCGGCGAGTGCTGCGGCCGCCGCGAGGTAGAGACCGAGGTCTGCAGTCCTGGTGGTGAGGAAGGCCGTCAGGCCGGCCGAGACGCGAGGGTCCTGCCGCCACCAGAATCCGATGAGCGCGTAGGACGTCGCGCCCATGACCTCCCACCCCATGAGGAGCGAGGGCAGCGTCGCGGCCGTCACCGTGAGGCAGGCGGAGGCCGCGAAGATCAGCATGAGCCCGTGGAAGCGGGCTTGCCCCTCGTGGATGTCGCCGACGGCGAAGACCAGCACAAGGAGGGTCACCAGGGTGACGGTCGGAAGGACGAGGGCGGAGAGGGCATCGACCCGCAGGGCGAAGTCCGTCCCCGCGACGAACGGCGCGGCGACGTCCGGACGTCGCACCGCGGCCACGAGCGAGAGGACAACGGTCACGGCGGCTGCCGCAAGGGACACGGGGACGGCGACGCGACCCGCCCGGTCGGGCACCGCGCCGCGGGCGCCTCTGCCCGGGTCCGCGGTGAGGGGGGAGAGCAGGAGAGCCGCGCCGACAACGGCGGGGACGAGGACGATCAGCCAGAGGGCGGCGGGAGCGAGGTCATCGGGGTGGGGACTCACCGGGACAGGTCCCCGGCCATGTCGGTCATGTCGGTCCCGTGCTCGCGATGGAGCAGGGCCGCGACGGCGAACCCCATGGCCATCTCCACCGTCATGGCGGCGATGACGACGACCAGCAGGACCTGACCCGTCGGGGCCGGTGCGAGGAACCACCAGAAGCCCGCCGCCGCGAGGATGACGCCGTTGACCATGAGCTCGAGGCCCATCATGACCATGACGACGACCTGCTGGGAGAGGGCGCCGTAGAGGCCGACGCTGAAGATGGCGGAGGCGACGAGCAGGACGGTCTGCAGGGTCATCGTCCGATACCCCCGGGCTGGGGGTCGTCAGGAGTTTCGCGGCGCAGGTCGTCGCCCAGCCGGTCATAGCGGGAGCGCTGTGCGGCCAGAACGACGGCGGCGACGATGGTCGCGACCATCACCGGGCTGATCACGGCCATGACGAGCATCTTGGGGCCCATGAGGGCCTCTCCCAGGGCGTATGCCGTGTCGACGGGCGGCGCTCCACGGCGCGCGGGCCACGGGACGAGCAGGGCGCCGGCGCCGAGGAGGACGAAGGTGGAGACTGCGGCCACCAGCGCTGGGCGCTTCCCGTGGACCATGCTCATCGGCATGAGGGCCGGGTTCATCCCCATGAACATCACCATGTAGATGGCCATCACCGCCATCTCCATCACCATCATGAGGATCGTCACGAGACCCACGTAGTCCTGGTGCAGGAGCAGGACGACGACCCCGACCGCAATGAACGACACGGCCAGGGCGTAGGTCGCGCGGGCCATCGAGTCGACGCGGAAGACGGCCACCCCGCTGAGGACGGCGAGGACGGACATGGCCCAGAAGGCTACGTCGAGCATCACGCGCTCCCCCGGTTTAGAACGGCCACCAGGCCACGACGAAGTCCTGCACCACGACAGCGGGCAGGATGACGAGCCACGCGAGCTCCATGAACATGTCTGGGCGCAGGGCGGGCAGGCGCCGTCGCACCAGGACGAAGACCCCCAGCAGCACGGCGGTCTTGAGCAGCGTCCAGGACCACGCGGGCAGCAGCGGGCCGGCGCCCCCACCGAGGAACATCGGCACCGCGAACGCCGCTCCCGTCGTGAGGAGCAGGTATCTGCCCGCGGTGAAGAGAAGGCGGTCCAGGCCGGACAGGTCGGCGGCCACTCCACCGGCCAGGTCAGAACCGAGGGCCGGCGAAAAGGGACCCCAGACAGAGAAGGCGAGCACGCCGACGCCGTAGACAAGGAACGCCACCGGCATCCAGACGGCGAACCAGAGGTTGTCCTGAGCAGCGGCGACCGCGCCGACGTTCAGTGACCCGGCGGCGATCGGCGGGGCGACGAGGGCGAACATCAGCGGCAGCTCGTAGGCCAGTCCGTGCGCGAGGAACCGGTATCCCCCGACGAGCGAGTATGCCGAGTTGGGCCCCCAGCCGGCCAGCCACACCAGGGCCCACACCACCACGTCGACCGCGGTGAACCAGACGACCCCGACGCCGAGGTCGAAGATCGTCCACTGGCCGAGCGGTACCACCGTCACCATGAGCATCGCGGCGACGACCAGTCCCCAGGTGCCCACTGCTGCTAGCAGCCGGTCGGCCTGGACCGTTGTCCTGCGACGTTGGCGCAGCAACCGCGCCACCTCCAGGACCGGCGTCATCGCGCCGCCGGACGTCCGGCCCTCGGCCCGGGCGGTGAGGGCCCCGTCGAGCGCGGCCGCCGCCAGGGCGAGGAGCCCGACGACGGCCGCGGCAGCGACGGCCCATCCGGGGCCCAGCGTCGTGACGGGGGGCTCAGCCATGTCGGGCCGGCTCGCGCGACGCGGCGGTGTCGAGCCCGAGGCTCGCGACAACCAGCCGGGCGGTGGCCAGGTCGAGCCCCGAGAGGAGGAGCGGCACGGCGGCCTGCTGGGCCAGGGACCACCTGGACCAGCCGGACGCTGCGCCGTGGCCGCGCACCGCCTGCTCGCGGACGAGCGCGGCCTTCGCCAGCAGGCGGTCGTGCACATCCCCGCGCCAGTGGTCGGGGAGGCCGTCGGCAGCCAGGCGCTCCACGGAGAGGCGGCCGAGACCCCGCAGGGACCACCGCAGCCCGGGTGACCGGCGGATCTGCTTTTCGAGATGGTGTACCTCAGTCACCACCTCGTCCGGTGAGGTGCGGTCGGCCCCGAGGAGCAGGTCACGCACGCGGCGCCGGACGGCGGCGCACCGGCGTCGACATCGGCGGCCGCTTCGGTGGGCGAACGGGTGCCGCTGTCGACAAGGGACGCCTCGACGTCGGCGAGGACATCCCCGTGCAGCGAGCACCGCAGGACCAGCCCGGCCGGCCACCTCCGCAGGACCGGACCGATGGTCAGGTGCAGGACGTCCATCTCCAGACCATCGCGGTCCTCGCCCCCCTGCGCGAGGGGAATGCCACCGGGAGACATCTCCATGTCGCCGTGGTCCATCCCGCCGTGGTCCATGTCGCCGTTCTCCATGTCGCCGTGGTCCATGTCGCCGTGGTCCGTCCCGCCGTGACCCATCTGGCTGTCGCTGCCCTCTGGGAGCGGCGTCGAGGAGCCGGGTCGGTCGCGAGCGTCACGCACGTGGCGCGCCGTGTCCACCAGCTGGCTCGTCGCCTCGTCCAGACAGTCCCCGACGTCCCCCGTCGTCGTCACGCTGACCCGCACCCGGGGGCCGGGAAGCTGGTCCCACACGGTGTCGATGAGCGAGCGCATCTCGGCGCCCGGGACACCGCAGACCACGAGGACGTCCGAGGCGGCCGGGGAGTCGGACAACGCCCAGCCGCGGGAGAGCACCTCCCGCTCCACGCTGGCGCGCAGTGCCCACTGACCCGGCAGCTCCACGAGCAGGACGTGGGCACGACGCACGGCCAGCGCGGCAAGACGCTCCGTCAGACCCATCTCAGGGCTCCTTCGCGCCAGGCCCAGAAGACCGCGACGAAGAGGGCAGCAAGGAACACCAACATCTCCACCACGGCGGTTGTCCCGACCTGGGCAACAACGAGGGTCCACGGATACATGAAGAGCATCTCGACGTCGAACGGCAGGAAGACGAGCGTGGCCAGATACCACCGCGCGTGGAACCGCGAGAGAGCGTGCTCCTGCGGAAGGAAACCTGACTGGAACGGCAGCGACTCGATGGGCGCCGCCCAGACGGTCGTCAGGCGGTGCAGGACCCAGAGGGCGCCCAGTCCGAGCAGTCCCAGACCAAGCATGGCGACGGGCCCGGCATACATGAGGCACCGCCCTTCGCAGCCGACGTGAGTTTAACCCCCTAGGGGTATCTTTCTAGCAGATGTGCGGCGAACAGCGTGGCCGAGGCATCCGGGGAGGCAACCGTGCAGCGCCCCGCTCGGAGCGGTGCTGGTGCTGACCCCGTCATCCCCGCGGATCGGCTCGAGCAGCGGCACATCAAGACCACGAGTGGTCCCCGAAGTCACTTGGGGACCAATGGCCCCACTGGCTTCTGGAACCTTCGAAGAGACTGTGGAAACCGAGAGTGCGACAGAGCTGGTCCGAGGTGAGGAGATGACCGATGAACGTGGATCTCGCGACCGTGCTGGTGCTGGCGATGGGCGGGGTGCTCGCCGCGGCCTGGTCCGTGAAGCTGGTCCGGCTTGCGGCGGGACTGAAGCGGGCCTCCATCTACTGGTCGCAGCCGCAGGGCGAGGACGGTGAATTGCTGTATGTGTCGATGGGTGACTCGGCAGCTCAAGGCGTCGGAGCGAGTCGCCCTGAGCGCGGGTACGTCGGCCTTCTCGCCGAGCGGCTGCGGACGACGTCGGGCATGCCCGTGCGGGTTGTCAACCTGAGCATGAGCGGCGCCAGGATCAGTGACGTCCTGGAGCGCCAGCTGCCCCTGCTGCGTGGGCATCGTCCCGATCTGGTGACGGTGGCCATCGGTGGAAATGACTTGTGGGGCTATGACGCCCACCTGTTCGCCTCGCAGGTCGACCGGCTGACCGCAGCACTCCCGGTGGGTGCGTTCATTGCGGACGTGCCGTACTTCATGCATGGCCACTGGGAACGCGACGCCAGACATGCCACGGACGCCGTCACGAGCAGCGCGAGAAGCCGCGGGCTGACGGTCGTGCAGCTGCACGAGGCGCTGCGCCGGCAGGGCTGGTCGGCAATGCTGAACCAGTTCGCAGCCGACTGGTTCCATCCGGAACGACCGCGGCTACCGCGTCTGGGCCGATGCGTTCTGGGCGCAGATCTCACCTGTCGTACCGTTTCTGGCGGCCCGATCACGTCACGGGCAGGACGCCGCATTTGGTCTCCGGGGAGCCGCTCCGTTCAGCGGACCTGCTCGGCATCTCACATCCCAGCGTGAATCCGTCGCCGCGCTCTCGCGGGGACCAATGGCCCTACCGGCCTCCGGAGCCTCCGACGAGACTCATGAAAACAGAGAGGTGTGATCCGACCCGATGAACTGGACCAGCAGCTGGCTCACCATGGGCCTGATGATGGTGATCGTGTCCGCCGTGATCACCATCGCGGTATTGGTCCCGATCTACGCTTCGCAGCGGCGTCCGGGATCGAGACGACCGTGATACCCCACCTCACTCGTCGCACCGTGCTGTTAGGGGCTTTCGGCGCGGTGGCCCTGGGGGGTGTTGCTGGGTGCGGGTCGTCGGGTCCGCCGGTTACGGCGAGCTCGCAGGCGGTCCAGCGGGCGGAGAGCGCCAGGCGCCGTGCCGGCCAGAGGACCATCACGGCCAGACTGACCCCGCAGGCGACGGCGGTCGACCTCGGTGGCCCGATCATGCAGACCTGGGCGTACGGCGAGAGCGTGCCCGGGCCGCTGCTGCGGGCCAGTGCGGGGGACTTGCTACGGGTCACGGTCGACAACGCCCTCCCGGCGGAAACCAGCGTCCACTGGCACGGGATCGCGCTGCGCAACGACATGGACGGGGTGCCCGGCATCACCCAGGCCGCCATCGGCGCGGGGTCCGCATTCACGTACGAGTTCACGGCGCCCGACCCGGGGACCTACTTCTACCATCCGCACTCCGGCGTCCAGCTCGACCGCGGCCTGCACGGGGTTCTGGTCATCGACGACCCGGCCGAACCGGGAAGCCACGACGCCGAATGGGTCGTCGTCCTCGACGACTGGATCGACGGAACCGGCACGACCCCGGACGAAACTCTCAAACAGCTGCAGTCGGCCCGCGGACAAGGCGACACAGGAATGGGCGGAATGCCGGGGATGGACCACGGCTCGGGCGGTGGGATGGGCGGCAGGGGTGAGGGCATGCAGTCCCCGCTGCTGGGCGGCGCGTGTGACATCAGTTACCCCTACTACCTCATCAACGGCCGCACCAGCGCGAGCCCGACCACGCTGAGCGGAAAGCCCGGGCAGCGAGTCCGGATCCGGATGGTGAACGCGGGCTCCGACACCGCCTTCCGGGTCGCCCTCGGCGGACACCAGATGACGGTCACCCACAGCGACGGCTTCCCCGTCCAGCCGGTCACCACTGACGCCCTGCTGGTCGGGATGGGCGAACGCTTCGACGTCCTGGTCACCCTCGCCGACGGGACCTTCCCCCTGGTTGCCTCGGCCGAGGGCAAGAACGGGCAGGGACTGGCCGTCGTGCGCACCGGCGCCGGCAGCGCTCCGAGCGCGTCGGTCGCACCCGTCGAGCTGAGCCGCCACGTCCTGCTCGGGACCGACCTGACCCCGGCCGAACAGGTCCGGCTACCTGCCGCCAAGCCAGACACCAGCCACCGCCTCGTCCTCGGCGGCTCGATGGCCCCCTACCGATGGACCCTGAACGGCAAGACCTTCCCCGACACGGAGCCACTCGAGGTCCGCCAAGGACAACGGGTCCGGCTGGCCTTCCAGAACATGACGATGATGTTCCACCCCATGCACGTCCACGGCCACACCTTTGCCCTGACCACCGGCGGAGCCCGCAAGGACACCGTGATCGTCCGACCCATGCAACGGGTCGAGGTCGACCTCCAGGCCGACAACCCTGGTCAGTGGGCGACCCACTGCCACAACATCTACCACGCCGAAGCCGGCATGATGACCACCCTGTCCTACCGGAGCTGAGCACACAGATGAACCGACCGCTTCACTCCGACCAGACACCCACGGCGGATGCACCCGAGACGGCACCCGCCGGGGAGGGCCCACGGGACACAGCGAAGGCGTCGGCACGTAGTGTGGACACCAACCAACGAGGAGAGGACACGCACAATGACCGTTGACCGAGGACTGCTGGCGTTGCTCGAGGCCAAGCCGGGGAAGGGCGACGAGCTCGCCGACTTCCTCAGGCAGGGCCGTGAACTGGCGGTCGCCGAGAGCGGCACCGTCACCTGGTACGCGTTCAGGCTCAGCGAGACGACCTACGGCATCTTCGACACCTTCGAGGGCGAGGAGGGCCGACAGGAGCACCTCAACGGTCAGATCCCCGCCGCGCTCGGCCAGGTCGGTCCGGACCTGCTCGCCAGCGACCCGGACATCCGCACGCTCGACGTCCTTGCGGTGAAGTGAGCACTCCGAGACTGAATTTCGAGCGGCGCGGCCGCGGCAGTCCTCTGTTGCTCGTTCACGGACTCGGCGCGAGCTGGCCGTCGTGGTCACCCATCCTCGACGAACTGGCCCGGCACCGGGACGTTGTCGCGATCGACCTGCCCGGCTTCGGCGACAGCCCACCGTTGCCCGGCGAGGTCACCATCGCCGCGCTGAGCACCACGGTGGCCGACTTCATCCACGCGCAGGGCCTCGTCGGCATCGACACGGTGGGCAGTTCCTTGGGGGCCCGGATCGTGCTCGAGCTCGCCCGGCGCGGAGTCGGCGGCGACACTGTCGCGCTCGATCCTGGTGGGTTCTGGACCTCTGGTGAGCTGCGCTACCTCAGCATCTCGTTGAAGGCCTCGGTGGCGCTCGTGCTCCGCCTGCAGCGGGCCATGCCGGCACTCACTGGCAACGCGGCCGGACGCACCGTCCTCCTCTCGCAGTTCTCTGCCGCCCCATGGCGGCTCCCCAAGGACGTCGCGCTGCACGAGATGCGGAGCTTCGCCAGGGCCACCTCGCTCCACGAGACGCTCGAGGCGCTCATCGGCGCCCCGCCGCAGGAGGGTGCGCCGGCCGGCTCGACTCCCGGACGGGTGACGATCGGTTGGGGTCGTCAGGATCGGGTCACGCTACCCCGTCAAGCGGCCCGCGCCCAGCGGCTGTTTCCCGATGCCGAGCTGCACTGGTTCGAGCGTTGCGGACACTTCCCGATGTGGGACCAACCGCGTGAGGCAGCCGAGCTGATCCTCACTCGCACGGGATCTCGACACGAGGTCCGGTAGCGACCGAGTGAACAGCTCTCCCTCTTGTCAGCCGTTTGGATGGGTGTCGCTGTGGGCAGGTGTCCAAGGAGAGAAGCGCACTTCACGTCGCTGACACGGCCGTTATCGAGGTGCCCGCCAAGCATCGATCGACGATCTGAAGGAGCTGGGATGTTCGACAAGAAAACCAACGTCGCCGCGCAGGAAGCGTTCGGCGCGGCCGTCAACAGCGGAAGCCTGGACGCGCTCGATGACCTGGTCGCAGCCGACTCGGTCGATCACGATCCCGCACCCGGGCAGGCCCCCGGTGCGGAGGGTTACCGCGCCATGTTCACCGAGATGCGCACGGCCTTTCCCGACCTTCACATCGAGGTCGAGAACCTCACCGCCACCGACGACGACGTCGCCATCGCCTACACAGTCACCGGCACCCACGACGGACCCTTCCAGGGTCACGCGGGGACCGGCAAGACGATGAAGGTTCGCGGCCTCCAGATCGGTCGCTTCGCGGACGGCAAGCTCGTCGAACACTGGGGCAGCAGCGACCAGCTCGGCATGATGACCCAGCTCGGGATCGTCGACGCATGAGCAGGTGGCGCAGCGTCCTGGCTGGGCTGGCGGCCGGCGCTGCCGGGACGACCGCACTGAACGCCGTCACCTACCTGGACATGGCGGTGCGCGGACGGCCGACCAGCAGCACTCCCGAGGACACCGTCGAAAAGCTCACCGATCGGGCCGGGGTCGACATACCAGGGGACGGCGACACCCGGAAGAACCGGCTCGCGGGCCTGGGTCCGTTGACCGGACTCGCGACGGGAGTCGGCATCGGCGGCGCCTTCGGGCTTGCCAGGACGTTCGGCTTTCGTCCCAACGTGCTGGTCACCGGCTTGGTGATCGGTGCGGCAGCCATGGCCGGCACGGATGCGCCGATGGCCGCTCTCGGGGTGAGCGACCCCCGCACCTGGGCCGCGAAGGACTGGCTCAGCGACGCCGTGCCGCACCTGGCCTACGGCCTGGTCACCGCTGCCGTCGTTCGAGGTCTCGACCGACGCTGACCTACGCATTGACTGGCAGCCTTCTGACGGCCTCGGGCAGCATGGGCTGCGCCAGCCGAGTGCGAGGAGTGGTGGACCGTGAAGTGGGGTGACGGAGGTCGCCCTGCGCCACGTGCGCCACGTCCGACCCGCTCGGCTCCGCGGTGATCCCGTTCCATCGGTCGCGCCACCGCAGGCAGAAGACGCCGGCTGCCGCGCCGCCCGTGGTCGGCGGGTCGGTGACGGCCACGTCTGCGCGCGGTCGTGGCCCGTGAAGACGCGACCCGGGTGCACGCGACCGGAGCCGAGGTACATCGACTGGCTCTGGCCCGCGGTGAGGCACGTCCCGCTTGTGGCGAAGCCGAACTCCCCAGCCTTCGCAGCCGGCATACCGGCGGGGTCGTGGAGGTGCCACGAGCGGCGCCGTATGCCGGGTCGGCCGGGCGGCGGCCGAGGTCGCCGTCGGCACGGCGAACAGAGCTGGCGAGCAGGCCACGGCGAGGAGTGGCAGTCGTCAGTCGTCTGAACGAGCGACGAACCTGTGTCGTTACCGATCGGTAGCGGATGACCGGTTGCTCTTCCGTCCGCCGCGAGTTGCTGGCACGCTCAAGCCATGAAGAGCACCATGCAGCAGACGCCCCTGTTGATCTCCACACTGATGCGCTACGGGACAACGGTCCACGCCGACCAGGAGGTCGTCACGTGGACCGGCGACGGGGCCCGGCGGATGAGCTACAGCGAGGTCGGGACGCGTGCTGCGCAGCTCGCCGGCGCCCTGCGCGGCTTGGGCATCACCGGTGACCAGCGGGTCGCGACCTTCATGTGGAACAACGCGGAGCACCTCATCGCCTACCTCGCGATCCCCTCGATGGGCGCGGTCCTGCACGCGCTGAACATCCGGCTCTTCCCCGAGCAGCTGATCTACACGACAACGCACGCGGGCAACGAGGTAGTCATCGTCGACAACTCCCTCGCCAAGCCGTTCAGCCAGCTGCTGCCCCACCTCAAGACCCTGCGGCACGTCATCGTCAACGGCCCGATCGACGAGGACACGAGGGCGGCCCTCGGGGCGGTCGAGCACATCGAGGGCATCCACGACCTCTACCCGCTGCTCGACCAACAGCCCGAGACCTTTGACTGGCCCGATGACCTCGACGAGAGCTGCGCCTCGTCGATGTGCTACACCTCGGGCACGACGGGCAACCCCAAGGGAGTCGCCTACTCGCACCGGAGCAACTACCTCCACTCGCTCACCGTCGCCCAGTCCCTCGGCGTGCGCCAGGGCGACCGCAGCCTCGTCGTCGTGCCTCTCTTCCACGCCAACGCCTGGGGCTTCCCCTACATCGCCATGATCGCCGGGGCGTCGATGGTCATGCCCGACCGGTTCCTGCAGGCTGAGCCCTTGGCGAACATGATCGTCGCCGAGAGGGTCAGCACCGGCGCCGGCGTGCCGACCATCTGGAACGAGCTGCTCCGATACCTCGACGAGCACCCCACGGACACCTCGAGCTGCTGCCGCCTCATGGTCGGCGGCTCTGCGGCTCCCCCGGCCCTGATGCACGCCTTCCAGGACCGCCACCAGATCGAGATCATTCACGGCTGGGGAATGACCGAGATGTCTCCCGTGGGGACTCTCGCCGTGCCCCCGAAGCTGCTCGAGGAAGGCACCGACGAGTACTGGTCCTACCGAGAGAAGCAGGGACGGCTGCTCTTCGGCGTCGAGGGCCGTCTCATGGGTCCCGACGGGAGCGAGCAGCCGTGGGACTCCGAGAGCGTCGGCGAGCTCGAGGTCCGCGGACCCTGGGTCACCGGCAGCTACTACCTCAACGGTGCCGAGAGCGACTCCGACCGCACCGAGATGCAGGCAAAGTACAGCGACGACGGCTGGCTGCGCACGGGCGACGTCGGCGCCCTGACGAAGGACGGCTTCCTGGCCCTTACCGACCGGGCGAAGGACGTCATCAAGTCCGGCGGCGAGTGGATCAGCTCGGTGGACCTCGAGAACGTCATCATGGCCCACCCGGACGTGCGGGAGGCCTCCGTCGTCGGGGTCCCCGACGAGAAGTGGGGCGAGCGCCCGCTGGCATCAGTCGTCCTCGTCGAGGGCTCCTCGGCCACCGCCGACGACCTGTCCGCCTTCCTCGACGGCAAGGTCGCCAGGTGGCAGGTACCGGAGCGCTGGGCCTTCATCGACGAGGTGCCGAAGACGTCGGTCGGCAAGTTCGACAAGAAGGTCATCCGTCGGCGCTACGCCGCGGGTGAGCTCGAGGTCACCCAGCTGCGCTGATCCCGTCACTACCGCCGCACCCTCACAGTTGGGGATCCGAACCCGCCCAAGCTTCTGGAGCTTGTAGCGCCTGCGAGGCGACACTCTTGCTGCTCGGCCACAG
>JAABUJ010004365.1_pt1 | contig 14921 bp, 13 predicted proteins | sample 5559131 | NCBI WGS metagenome assembly JAABUJ01 (sample SAMN10711875, study PRJNA513366) | rock metagenome | isolation source: Antarctica rocks | place: Antarctica: Victoria Land, Mt New Zealand nord | collected 2016-01-07 | reverse complement strand
GCGCGGCGTAGAGGGCGCGCGCGGCGGCGAGCTTGAGCTGCACCGTCGCCGGCTTCTTGCCCGCGTCCTCTAGCGCGCGGACCCAGCGCGTCGCCGCCCGCCGAGAGGGGTGCAGCAGGTTCTCGCCCGGCCACGCGGCGACGAGGTCCAGGACGCCGCGACGGTAAGCGCGCAGGGTGTGCGCGCGGGTGCGCCCGCCGGCCTTGCCCTCCTGGATGAGCCAGGCCTCGGTGAGCGCCCAGAGCGCCGCGGGGTCGCGCCCATGGGCGGCCGCCGCGGCGCGCCGGCGCAACTCGTCGGGCTCCAGGCTGGCCCACGCGTCGCTACGTGCGGCCGCCGTCCCGCCCGCGTGCGGCACCAGTGCGCGCTGTGGTTCCGTCCCAAGCGATGGCGGGGGCACGTCAGCGAGATCTCCACCGGGGGAGAGGGATGCGGCCACACCTCCCGCCGCCCGCCCCGCGCGCGCGTCCAGGTAGGCGGCGAGCGACGCGCGCGAGACCTGCGCCCGGCCCCGGCCGGGGTCCCCACCGCGGCGGGGTGGACGGCGCGCGTCGAGGACGCCGCGCGTGATGAGGCGATAGGCCATCGCCTCCGTAATGCCGGCCGCCCGGACGACCTCGCCGACGGGCACCCATCCGTCGTCGCCGAGAGGACCGGACGCGGGGTCGCCGCCGCACATCGGCCTGTGGTTCTCCCCATCGGGTCCATCCCAGCGAACGACGGGCTGGCCGTCGGCCCCGCGGGACGGGCGCGGGACCTCGCCCCACCGCTCTAGCGCGTCCATCCGCCCCCCACGCCACCCGCTCCCGATGGTGCGGGCGACGCGCCGGTCGCGCGATCCGGCGTCCCGCGCGTGTCGAGCGTGCCATAGGCTAACCAGTCGCCGTGGCGTCCCCGCCGGGACGAGCGGTCGAGCCGCACGCGGTCGCCGAGGGCAGTCGTCGGCGCCACGATGGCACGCTCGAGTTCGTCCGGTGTATCCGCGACGAGCCGTATCCGCACGAGGCCCATCTGCCCGCCCCCCCCATCGTCCGTTTCCTATTCCCATTCCTATATTTGCGTGCCAGGCATACAGGCGCCGCATCATAGTGACGGCTGCGGCAGTGCGGTGGACTCACTGGAACATGACGCGTGGATCGCGTCGGTGATGACACTGGTCGATAGGCGTTCTCGGCACGCCTGCTCCGTCAGGCCCGCCGGCGTCACGAACGCCACGCCGCGACGCGGCTACAGCATGTCGGTCTCCGCTAGCCTGCTGTCGGGGTCCCACACGAGGCGTGGGTCGTCGGCGCGGTCGCCCATCGCCGAGGATCCGGCGGTCGTCCTCGAGCGACCAGTCGTGGCCGGTCTGACGGCCGCCGAGGTTGAACAGGTGACGCCGCGTCGGTGCGGCGACCCACGCCACCGTCTTGCCCATATTCCCCTCGATGAGCCGGGCGACGGTCAGGGCACCCGTTTCCTCGCGGGAGGGGCATGGGCGGTGTAGGGATCTCCGAGGATGCGTCAGGATTCAGAATCACGGGTGGTCGATAGATGGCCAGTCGGGTATCCTTCTCCTTTATTAGAGATGCACGGAGGAGGAAACGATGGCCTGCCCGTATTGCCAAGGGAACGCGACACAGGAAGTGGAGCGGAGAACAGCGTTGGGGTACCGCCTGTTCCGCTGTCGTCCCTGCCGGCGCACCTTCAACGAGCGGACGGGCACGCCGTTCAACCACCTGCAGGTCCCCACCGACATCGCCTTGCTCGTGGTCCTCTGGCGCTTGCGGTACAAACTCAGCCTGCGCGACCTAGCCGAGATGTTCCTCACGCGGGGCTTTACCTTCACCCACGAGACCGTCCGGGAATGGGAGGAGCGGTTCGCCCCCCTGCTGACCGAGCGTCTGCGTGCCAAGCGACGGGGCAAAGCGGGGGTGAAGTGGCACTGCGACGAGACCTACGTCAAGGTGGACGGGCGCTGGTGCTATCTCTACCGGGCGATGGACGCCGACGGGAACCTCGTCGACTCGCTGCTGAGCGAGACGCGGGACATGGACGCCGCCAAGCGTTTCTTCCAGCGGGCGCGCACCGTCGTTGGCCACGCGCCCGAGAAGGTGACCACGGACGGGCACGACGCCTATCCGCGCGCCATCCGCGAGACGCTGGGGCCTGGCGTGCAGCATCGCACCAGCCGCTACATGAATAATCGGATGGAGCAGGACCATCGCGGGATCAAGCAACGCTACTACCCGATGCGCGGCTTTGGCTCCTTTGACGCGGCGGCCCGCTTTTGCTCTGCCCACGACGAACTGCGTGACCATTTCCGTTATCGCCAACACCTGAATGAGACGGTGTCCTTGGCCGATCAGCGCCGCCTCTTCCAGGAGCGCTGGGGCGAGGTGTGTACGGTGCTGCAGGCGGCATAGGCGACATCAGGCCGGGGCCACCGCCGGCCGACGCGCACCATAGCCCGATTGCGTTCCGAATCCTGACGCATCCACGGCGAGTGCCTGAACATCGCCTCCTGGGGCAGGACGACAGACACGAACGAGGTGCGCGCTGCGGAGGCCGGCATGGACGCGCTCGTGCATGGGAGCAACCGTGCCGGCCCGCTCGCGCGGGTTCCCGTCCGCTCTCGGCTAACCCCGCATGTCCCCGCTCGCTGCCGTCCCGACCGCCCATTATTCATCACGCAGATGGAGGATGCCCAATTGTAACGCCTTGCGCACTGCTTGCCCGCGGCTACTCACTCCCAACTTCTCGCAAATCTTGGTAGCCTGGCAGCGGACGGTCCCATGCTCCCGGCCCAATACCTCGGCGATGTCCTCGTAGGTCTGCCCGTCCAACATTCCGCGCAACACGTCGAGCTCGGCGCGCGTGAGCGCTTCCGATCCATCCGTGTAACGCTGGAAGCGGCCCTTGGGGCTGTAGTACTGCTCCTCCGCGATGGCCGCGATCGCAGGCTCGAACACCTTCTTGCCAGCCATGACCTGGTGGATAGCGTCGCGGAGGCGCTCTTCGTCGCAATTCTTGGACATGAACCCGGCCACCCCCAACTCACATGCGCGGCGGATGTACTCCTCGTCCTGGAAGGCCGAGAGCACGAGCGTGCGCGGTGGCCGCGCCGCGTGCTCCCGCACGGCGCGTAACGCCGCCAGGCCGTTTTGCCCCGGTAGGTCAAGATCGAGCAGCAGGACATCGGGTTGATGCTGCATCACCAGCCCGAGAATTTCGTAACCAGTCCCCGCCTCCGCCACCACCACCAGACGCTCATCCTCGGCGAGCAAGCGCCGCAGACCCTGGCGTACCATCGCATGATCCTCCGCGACCAGAATGCTGATGCTGTCCTCGTTCCGCATTGCTCGTTCCTCCTCTATACGTCGCGCACGCGCCACCAGCGGCACGCGCGCGCGAATCATTGTTCCACCGCTCGTGATCGTTTCAGCCGTCGCCGATACCCCATGGACCGTATGCGCCAAGTCCAGCGCGTCGCGCAGGCCGCGGTGATCCACGCGCACCCGCGCCCAGCCGGGAGGCAATCCGCAGCCGTCGTCGCACACCTCCAGCACTACACCGCCCTCCTCCACGCGCAGATGCAGGGCCACCTGCCGGCAGCGACTATGGCGGATGGCGTTGGCCAACGCCTCGTGGGCCAGTTGATAGAGGACAAACGACTCGTCGTCGGCCAACACGCCTGCGGCCTCATCCACCTCCATCGTCAGGGCACAGCACTGCTCACTGGCATAGGGCGCCAGATAACTCACGTAGGCGCGGATGGCCGCGGGCAGGCCGAAGTCGCGCAGCAAGGTGGACGCCGTTTCGGTGAGGATAGCCCGCAACGACGTTTCGAGTCGTGCAGCGTCCGCAGCGGCGGCGCTCTCGGTCGGCAGCGCCTTGTGGAGGAGCACGACCTCCTGCAGCGGCCCGCGATGCAGACGCTGGCTCAGCCGTTCGCGCTCCCGGCGCCGCGCCGTGAGCAGGCGTCGCTGCGTTTCTTCCAGGTGGTCGACCGTCTCGCGTAGTTGCAGTAGCAGCCGTTGCCCCACCAGAAAGGAGCCCAACTGCTGGCAGAACATGGCCAGAGCCTCGTGATCGGCGGCGAGCAAGGTGTCGTGATGCAGTTTCTCGCCCACCTCGAGCGTGGCCAGCGCTTCCCCATCATAATGCACTGGTAGTCGGCAGGCGTGGGGGGCATCGACGGCGCCTGCCCGCGCCAGCAGCGTGTCCCCGCGTCGGAGACATAAGGCCGCTAGTCCAAGCCCCCGGCGCATCGCCGCCAGGATCGGGCCAAGGTCATCGGGCACAACGGCTAGGGTGAGTTGCTCCCCGCTTCGTTGCACGAGCGCGGCATAGGTGGCCTGACTGTCGGGCAATAGGCGGTCGGCGACGCGTTGTGTGATCGGCACGCCCACACCGGCTAGCAGGACGACCACGATCATGCCGACGCCACTCCCGCCACCGGCAGCCAGGGCCAGCCCGAGACACAACGCGGCGCCCAGCAGTGCGACCGTAATCGCCGTCCGCTGCACCGTGCGGCGCAGATCGAGCAAGCGATAGTGCAGGAGCGCCCAGGACAGGCTGGCAGGGAAGAGCAGCAGCACCAGACTGTCCCCTTCCGGCGGCCATGGCAACCGCCAGCGCAGCATAGCGGGAAGAACGGCCAACACCGCAAAGCCGCCGAAGGAGCCGCCGAGGCCGAGCAAAACCAGCCGATACTCCGGCCAGTGCGGGCCGTCGCGGGCCGGCCATGCGCGCCAGACCCAGATGCCGATGGCGAGAGCCTGGCTGAGTACAAAGAGGAGGCCGCCCACGACGCGCGTGGGTGTGTAGAGCGTGATGTCGATAAACCCGATCGTCAGGAACAGCACAATAAGGCCGGCTACCGCCGCCAGCGCCGCCCACGGCAGGGCCAGCGTCCGCCCGCCAGGAGGCAGGGCGGTCGCGAGCAGGGGCGTCAGCGGCGGGAGCAGCGCGAACCAGCAGGCCTCGAAGAGCACGCTCCCCCAGGTGGCCCCATGCGCGAAGGCCGCCACCCCGCAGAGCCCCACGGCGACCGTGAGACAGAACGACAGGAGGGGCGCTGCGGGAACACGCGCCCGCGCAAAGAGCAAGGTGCCCGCCCCGATGCCAAGAATGACGGTCGCGACCGCCAGTTCCAGCCAGGCGAGTTGCGGCGCCGAATCGCCACGCGGTGGGACGCTCACCACGCGACAGCAGCGGCCGGTCCACATGCGCGCCGTCGTCGATCCTCGTGTCGTCGGCGGCGCCGTGCTGTAGAGTAACGTGCCTGGGCGCAGGCCTGCGTCCCAGGCGAACGACGTCGGCCAGACCGCGGCGACACGCCACCAGTGGGCACGGGACGTCGGGGCAACCTGATACCCCAGCAGGCGCGGACCGTGCAGAGCCGCCACGGCGCCGGTCAAACTGACCAGGAAGAGGCTCAACGCCAGGAGCACCCCTATCAGGGACCAATTGGGTCGCCAACGCTGCTCTGTCGTCATGGCGAACACGGCGGCCTCCTCCCGCGCCGACGAGGCGTCCCTCGTCAGCACCAGTCTAGGGCACAGGCGCGGCGAAAGCAATAGGCGCGTCACTATTATCCAGCCGGGCGGCGCGTAGCTCGGGCGAAAGGGCCAACAGGGGGACGAGAGGCGCGGGATCGCCCCCGGCGCGGGCGAAGCGATCCAAGGCGTCAGCCGCCCGGAGTCGGTACTGGTCGGCGTAGGCCCAGGCATAGTGCAGCGCGCCACTCTCATGGATATGGCGGCGGAGCGTGTCATCGTCGAACGCAGCCCCGTCGCGTCCGATGGTGAGAATGCAATGCTTCCGCACGACAGCCAAGGCCAGGTTGCAGGTGGGCCGGTGCAGGTCGTGGGACGAGCGTTCACCGGGCCAGAGATCGTGTATGTCGTGCAGAAGTTTCTCCGCCGTCCCGAGATGCTGACCGAACTCCATGAGCGGGGCACGCACGTTGTCTGCTGGCCCGGCCAGCAGCGCGCCGGCCTCTATCGGCCAGCGCGTGAACAGCCCACAACCCTCAGCCACCGCAACCGCCTGCTCCACGGTTAGATCCCGGCGCCCAGAAAGGGCGACATCCCGCGCCTGGGCGGCGGCGCAGCGCATCCACAGGTCGCCCCAGGCCGCGATCAGTGGGGCGGCGCGCGGTGGCGAGAGGCGCGCGAGGAGCGCCGTGCTCTCGCCAATGAAGGCCAGGGCCAGATTGGGCGCCTGTTGTCCACCGTCGGGCTCATCGCCGTCCACCAGATCATCAAAGATTTCCAGCGCGCCCATACAGGCTGCGAAGGCCGCTACGGCTGTCACCAGGTCGTCACGCGCCATGGGCGCGTCCATGTGTCCACCGCAGGCCCAGTAGGCGCGGATCATCGACTCAGCCCAGGGCCGGAGGGATCCCTGCTCCACCGACGACGGTCCGGCGAATCGCCGCAGCAAGGCGTCGAGTACCGACGGTTGGCGTCGGCACAGGAGGCGGTGCTGGGCGAACAGACGACGTCCAGCACCGTGCAGCAGACCGGCCAGCGCAGCCGCGTCATGCTCCTCCATTAGATGGCGCGCCCGTCTATCCTCACGGGAGGGTTCCCTCCCCACCAATAGTAACAGCGCGGCGGTAACGCCCCTGCCTCCAGGCGGCGTGCGGCCAGATGCACAAGGCGCCGGTGGAGTGGGCATGCGTCCAACGCGGCTAGCGCGGGGAGCGTGGGCGTGTTGTGCGCGACCACATAGGACTCCACGGCGGTGGAGCAAGCAAAGGGAGCCGGTGACATGTCTCTATCCTTTCACCACATAGCATATAGCCCTGATCCAGACACTCAAGCCTGGCATTTGAGCTTTGCGAAAATGAGGATAGCACAAACGGAACGCCGAAACATCTGTCAAATGATAGATGCTTTTTGCATCCACCTGTGATAGCGTGGCGTGGCTTGTCGTGGTTGGGCAGAGAGAACGGAGTGCCTGACGGTGGCGTCGGCGACCACTCATTCCGGCACCCACACTCCCCGTCCCGTTGTTACCGCGTCCGCGTCGTGCCGATACACCTGATAGGGAGGCGGGCCACGATAGCGTCCGCACCGCTGCGGAAATATATAGCAAACAGCAGATGCCCCACGCTTCGCCGTGCTGTAGAGTAGGAACTATGCCACCTGTCGCCGCGAGGCGCCACGGCGACAGGGAGGGCGTGCAGCATTGCTTGAGAGAAAGGGAAGCCGACCATGCATTGGCCACACTCACGCGCACGTCGCGTTCGCCTCCTGGCCCTCCTCGCGGTAGGCGCGGCCGCGAGCGTCCTGATGACCCCGCGACCCGCGCACGCGTATGTCCTCTGGAACGTGTACTGGCAGAACAACGGCAACATTCAGTACTGCGAATCCTCGATGACAGGGAACGATACGACGGCGTTCAACAACGCGCTCGGCAACTGGAACGGGCAGGGCTTGCCGATTCATTTCTCGGGGGGCTCGTGCGGGGTGCACATCTTCGACGAGAACGACGGCGCCAACGGGTACACCGGCTACACCAGCTACTCGTACGGCTCCACCGGCTGCAACGGCTGGGGGCGGCTATCGAGCGTGTCCTCGAAGCTGAACCCGTACTATACCAACAATGAGGGCGTCCAGGAGGTCCAGAGCACAGCGGCCCACGAGTTGGGCCATGCGCTCGGCCTGGGCCACACGAGCGACCAGGGCACCCTCATGTATCCCAACGAGTACCGCTACATCAACCGGGGCGTCTATACGCCACAAGCCGACGACCGCAGCGGGATCAGCTACATCTACAACAGTTGCGGCGGCAAATAGGAGGCCACCGATGCGACGGATCATTGTCATGGGAAGCGCGGCCATCGTCCTGGGCTTGGCCGCGATCACGAGCGGACCGGGAACAGCCCTCCTCGGGGCCACGAACCACACATCGCCGCACATGGTACACGTCGACGGCTCGCTGGCCGATGGCTTCGCCTCCTGGGGGAAGCTGAAGGGGGCGTCCACGTTGATCGTGGTCGGCACGGCCGGCGCGCAACAGACCACGGTGAACAGCTATGGCGAGCCCTGGACCGCGACGACGGTGCAGGTGGACCGCGCGCTCAAGGGCGCAGGGACGGGCCCGCAAACGGTCCTCATCCGCCAGATCGGCGGCGCCGCGTCGAACGGGGTGTGGAGCATGGAAGGGTTTCCCCTCCTCACGCCGAGTAGCCGGTACCTCTTGTTCCTCACGCCGAGCCCCGTGTCCGGCCAGTTCTACCCTGTGGGTGGCCCGCAAGGAGCCTTCCCCGTGAGCGCCACGGGCGCCGCATCGTCGTACTCCGAAGATGCGGCCACAGTCGGCATGTCCCTACACGGCCGCGCGATCGATCAGGTCATCCAGGATATCCAGGATGCTCCTGACATGGCCGCGCGTCCATAAGGGTGCCTGTTCGCGGCGTCGACGCCGCGCCTGCATAGGCCGCTGCACACAATCACATCTGATCGGCGTGCGGCGGCCTATGCAGGCACCCGTTTTTCGTGGCATGCTTGGTCTTCTACGCGCGGCATTATTGGTGCGACTCCCTTCATACCACTGTAGTAAAGGAACGATCCGATGCGCAGCATACGCGACACACACGACAAACGCTCCGTGGCGTACCGGGGCGCCCTGCTTCTCGCGACACTCGTGGCCGGTTCCTCCCTCTCCGCCGTGGCGCATGCCGCGCCGGCGCATGTCACATCCATGACCATGCAGGGGCAGCGTGTCGGGGCCAACGTCAATGGCGCCCTGGTCGTTTTGGCGACAGGGTCAGCCGGATCGGGGGGGCCGCCGGCCGCGACGCTGGTGACGACGCAGCAGGGCCGCGTTCGCCAGATCCTGGCGCGCGGGCTGCCGTTCCCATACACCGGTGGGCTCGCGCCCTCCCCACGGGGCCGGTACGTGGCCTTTGGCGAGGACGCCACGATTGGTCCGGGCACACCCCCCCAAACACAAGGGTTGTGGCTGGTCACGAGCGCGGGCACAGGCCTGCGCCGCCTGCTCTTGCCGCCACGATCGGTGGAAGGTAATCAACTGGGCATTGGCGCCGTCGCCTGGTCACCCGATCGCTACACGCTGGCCTACGCGGTGAACCCGGCTGGCGGCGGGATGAATACGTCCCGGCCGGAGCCGGCGTTGGGCATCTGGCTCACGCGCTATGATCAACCCCGTCCGCGCCTACTGGTCACGCCCACCCAGCTCGGCGCCGTTGAACTCGGCGCCACGAAAGCGCCCCTGTTCATCAATGGGCTCTCCTGGTCGCCAGACGGTCGCACCCTGGCGGTTAGCACGTTTCGCCCCGCGCCCCGAGCGACACAGGCCGGCCAGACGATCCCCGTCATCCTGGCCGTAGACACGTCGACAGGGAGAGTTCGTGTGCTCGTCAGCGGCGCACAGGACGGCGCCTTCGCACCCACAGGGTCGGCCCTCGCCTACACGACGAGCGGGGGGAAGGCGTCAACCACCGAGGTGTTGCGCGTCGGCGACGCGCAAGGGCGGCATGGCCGTGCGCTCGCGGCCGGGAACTTGGTCAGCCCCGTATGGGCGCCCGACGGCCGGACGCTTGCCTACATCGATGGAGGCACGACGCTCCGCACGGTTGATCTGGCTACTGGTCGCAGTCAAGCGGTGCTCACAACGACAATGCGGGGGCAGCGTCTGCTCCCAGTAGGCGGCCACTTCGTCCGTCTCGCCTGGCTGCGCATGCCGGTATGAGGGTGATGGTGCGTATGGCAACGGCAAGAGACAATGGCATCGCCCCGGTGTACCTTCCGTGGGCGCGCACCTGGATGGGCGTTGCCGCCCTGCTCCTGGGTAGTCTCCTTGGTGGGCTGGTGTGGATGGCGCGGGGAGAGAGCGGGGGCGGCATCGTCGTGCGCACGATTGCGGTCGGCCCGTCGCCCTTGGCCGTGGGTATAGACGAACAAAATCATCGCGCGTTTGTCGTGGGCTTTGCCCCAGGTAACCCGTATGCGGCCAGGGTCAGCGTGATCGATACGACCACAGGAATGCCCCTCCTGGGTGTCACCGTCGCCCGCGTGCCACAGGCGCTGATCGTGGACGCGCGCAGCGATCATGTTTTCGTCGCCAATGGCGACAACACGGTACGTCTTCTCGACGCGCGCACCGGAGCGCTACTACACAGCAGCGCCGTGCGCGTTGCCTCCACGACGCGCACGGCGCTGGCCGTGGACGCGCGCGCCGGCCGCGTCTTTGTCACGGACGACACGCGCGTGAGCATGCTCGCCGCAGGCAGTGGCCGTGTCCTACGCATCATTGGCCTCGGCATCTTTGTCGAGGGGCTGGCCATTGACGCGCGGAGACATCATGTCTTCGTCACAGGCTACGACGGAGCGAGCGGCGCCGGGAAGATGTGTATGCTCGATGCGCGGAGCGCCACGCTCCTATCCACGGTCACCGTGACCCGCAGTCCCAGCCCGGGCCCCATGGCCGTGGACGAGCAGACCGGTCGCGCATTTGTCATCGACCGCAGCAATGATAGTATGAGCATGGTGGATACGGGAAGCGGGCGCATCCTACAAACCGTCGCCGTCGGTATGTTCCCGCAGGCTGTCGCGGTGGATGGTCAGACCGGCCGGGTCTTCATCGCGGTCTATAGTGGACGTGGCTCGGGACATGTGCGTGTGTTGGATGCGCGGACCGGACAGACGCGGCGTACGGTTCCCGTGAACGGCGATCCCATAGATGTGGTCGTAGATGCTCGGGCGGGACGCGTGTTTGTACTCGACACGCCAACCGAGGGAGGACGGAATCCGGGCAGCGTCAGTGTGCTGGACGCGACAAGTGGACGGGTGCTGTCGACGGTGCAGGTGCGCATGAGGCCGCGCGCCGCGGCGGTGGATCAACACGCAGGCCGCCTCATTGTCGTGGGGGACGCGGATAGAGACGCGCGGCATACCCCCGACCCATGGGCGTGGGCGCCATCGTGGATGCGGCGATGGGTACCGTTTCTCCCCGCGCCGTTGCGGGACCCCACGCTCGGGACAACCGGCAGAGTGAGTGTTCTTGACGCCTCGCGCTGACGACGAGGGATGGGGACCCAGAAGAGCCGTTCGTGCGACGCGTCATGCCCGGTGATCTCGCCCGGCATCCCGTGCAAAGATGCAGGATACAGAGGGACGGGGAGGGGCGTAACCTTTGTCATCGGCGCCCCGTTATTCATATGGATGGGAGCTCATACCCCGACATCTGAAAGGAAGAATGGTAGCTATGATCCGCCCTTATCGCCGCCCCCTCGCTCTTCTTGCCCTCCTGGCGATCTTTGCCAGCGGCCCGGCACACGCGACCCTTGCCCAAGCCAGCCCGGTACAGCCAGCCCGGCGTTACGCGTCATCCTGTGCCAGTGGGGTCGTCGCCCCGGCCGTCTGTGACCGCGCGCTCGGCGTGGCGCTGACCATCTCCGCTGGCTGGTCCGTGACTCCCCCCGGCCACTTCTCTCCCGGCGCCCTTGCCTTCTGGACGGTCCTGCCGGGGCGGCAGGACGCGACCCTCCATCTCATCGTCGAGCCCGTCGGGCTGGCGCAAAACTGTAGTGACGCGCAGGCCGCGACGGCCGTGGCCGACGCGCTCACGGCGGGGACCAACAGTTCCCGGCCTATCCTGCGCGACCAGAACACCGTCGCGGGCGCCCCCGCCGTGTTCCTCAGCGGCCTGCCCGGTGCCGGGCCGAGCATCCAGATCATCGTGGCCCACAATGGAGCGGTCTACCACCTGTTCTTCCCCGGTACCGCGCTCCAGCCCGACCAGCGTCTGGCCCTGGCCAGCCTGCTCTTCATCCCGCGTGTTGGCCCCTTCCCAGGAGTGGTTGATCCTGGCCTCACTCCCGCGCTGCGCGCCTGTGCCACGGCCCAGACGGGGCGTCTGTCGCTGGCCGACGCGCTTGGCACAAACCCGCTCACGCTCTACGCCGATGGCGCCGGCTTCCCCGCCTCGCGGGCCGTAACGGTGCGCCTCTCCTGGCAGGGCACGCCCCTGCCGCGGCAACGGCCGCGCTACACCTCCTATACGATCTATCAGACCGTCCGCGCAACAAGCGGGGGTACGCTGACCGTCCGGCTCTCCGTCCCGGTACGGGCGACAGCGTTTGCCGCGTTCACGGTGCGCGTCGTGGCGACGGACGCGCGGACGGGGACAACCCTTGCCACGGTGGCGCGCACGTTCAGGAATAGTAACGGCATGCTCACGCCGGTGCCAGTGGTCGCGCCGGCGTAGCGTCGCAGGCGTGACCGTCTTCCGCATGAAACGGCCGACGAAAGGGCGGATCGTGTTGATCCCCCGGGCGGGCGATGTGTCGCCGTTCACGCGACGCGTCGTCCACGCGCTCCTATGCGCGCCTGCGTGCTCTTGCGCACGCACCTCCTGCTGCTCCGCCACGTCGCAGGATCCTGATCGTGCTCTTCGGACTCACACGGCCGGCCTCCCGCATCGTTCCTGGTTGCACCGGGCGCGCCCGCGCACGTCGATCCCACGATGGGCGTCGGCCTCGGGCGCAGTGCCGCCCTCGGCCTAGCGTTCGCGGCCGGGTGGTCGCCGTGTATCGGGCCTATACCGGGATCCATTCATCGCATGCGGATCACGTCAGGGCCAGCACGCACGCACGCACCCCGCACGATGCGGTCGGGAGGCATACACTGAGAAGGACGGATACGGTCCGCGCCAGCTGACGTGGCTGTCGCTGAGTTGCGCGAGGTGCCCCACGTCCTCGTCGTCGGCGTCGAGACCGTGGAGGGAGGCGCGCCCATGGAGATCAGTGGCGAGCACGCGCCGCACACACCCGCGCGGGGGAACGCGTCACCCGTGCGCCCAGAGATGGCGCCCCGCCGCTCGTGCCGATCAAGCTCGCCCGGCCACGCCCGCGGCCGGGCGCCGTCGCGCGGCCGCGTCTGCTGGACCGGCTTGCGGACATCGAGCGGGAAGCGTCAGAATTCGGAACGCAAATGGGCTGCGGCGCGCAGTGGCTGGCGGGGCCCCTGCCTGATCGTGCCTACGCCGCCTGCAGCAGCACACACACCTCGTGCCCCTGTGCTGGCTACTTCACGCATCCGTGCAACGCTTCACGTCTATCGTTGCGCGGATGCGTGAAGTAGCCAGCACAGGCGTCAAGCCCCAGCCGGAGCGTGTCTACTCCCACCGGACACCTCCAGCCTCTTATGTCCACACAGGAGAAGGACATTTTTATTTACCCCTTGACATAGAAGGTCTGTCTTGGCGTTAAGCGCGAACAGGTCCTAGCCGATGGGTGTGCCTAGCGACGGCAGGACCGTGTACTTATCGGAGGTCGCGCCCTCGATGTAGACGAACCCATTGGCGACGGCGGGGGTGCAATCGTCGGTGCGCCGATGCCATGCGGTAGGTCCGTTTGCCACGCGATCTTTGCGTGGTGAGGTCGACCGCGTAGACGGCGCAGGGGTGCAGGCCGTCGAAGTAGACCATGTTGCCGGAGAGGATCGGTGACGACACGCTGTCGTAGGATGGAATGGACAACGTCCACGTAAACTGTCCCGTCGCGGTGTCGTAGGCGAATAGAGGGTCAAGGGCAAGAGGACCACCGGGCGCCAGAGCGACACCCGGCATAGACGCATCACGCCACCACCGTCGTCGACGGTGCGAGCGCTGCGAGCAGGCAGCGATGCGCATGCCACCCGGCCAGGGTCGGATCAGGCTCCCCGCCGAACGCATGGGCGCCATTAGGGGGGGCTTGCTCGAGGTCGTCGGCCATGCCCCGGCGAGCCACGATGACGCAGCCCACGCGATGCCGGGTCGTCATCACACACATACGTGCGGCCGACAGGAGGTGAGCGGACGAATCCGTCGCACGGCCGGACAGCGGGTGATACACCAGCATCAGGGCACGCTCAAGGCCTTGCCAGCGCTCGGCCGTCTCGACCAGGATCTCGCAGAGCGCGGGCGGCAGGCCCTGCCTGACCGCCGCGACCTGCGACACATGCGCGCATACGATGCCGATGTCGCGGGGCGTGATCGGCGTGTCGCACCCTCCCTCGTGCACGGCGAGTCCCCGCTCTAACGAGCGCACCGCCAGACCGACCAGGGTCGCGGCGAGTTCGCGGTCAACCTCCCCGGTCTCCCGCGCCGGCAGCGTCGCCAGGCTCATCCCACGGCCGGATTCCAGTAGATCGAGTGGCCGGTCGAGCGCCGATCCGCCTGGGCGCGCGAGGGTGAGGCGGCGGTGTCTTTCGTCGTGCAGCGCCTCCATCTGCATCCCAGGGTAGTAGATGGACGCGATCACGCGCACGGTGTCCGCGAGCAACCGGCGCGTGACCGGCAGGCCCAGGGGTTCCGTTGGGGCCTGCTGAGATGGATGAAAAGTCTTCGGTATGTACTCCGAGGCCCACCCATAATGAGGCTGATCGACGGGTTCCGTGCCGAACCGAGGGCTTGATCGGGCCGAAGTGACCGGCACATCCGATGATCTTTCGGCTAAAATGTGCCATCTCAGCAGGACCCAACGGAACCTGATGGCGTGGCGCGTTCGTCGGCGCCTGTCCATAGCAGGAGCGACGGCCGGCTGTGGGTCGGGTCGGCTGATCATGCACAGGTGCGGTGAAGGTTATGTTTGCGGCATGTGGTCGCCGTCAGAGGCTCGTGGCGGTCTCGTCATCACGCCCTGAAGTGAGCAGGCAGCGCGCATCTCACGCGTCGCACGGGTTTAACCACGCTGACGTTGCGCATCAGGAGAGCCTTGATGCGGGGTAGATGGCGCACAGAGCAGAAACAGCGCGCCACCGCGTCTGGCCGCCGGTCCTCAAGGGGTCCGCCGCGGCCGACGTGGCCGCATAGGTGTGCAGGCGGCACGCCATCACTCATTTCGCCCTCGCCCACGGAGCGGTGCGCTCACGCACGGGTCCTCATGCCTGCATGCAGGCCGCGCAGACGCGCTGGCCATCGGT
>JAABUJ010004364.1_pt1 | contig 14923 bp, 11 predicted proteins | sample 5559131 | NCBI WGS metagenome assembly JAABUJ01 (sample SAMN10711875, study PRJNA513366) | rock metagenome | isolation source: Antarctica rocks | place: Antarctica: Victoria Land, Mt New Zealand nord | collected 2016-01-07 | reverse complement strand
GTCGACGGCGACCGGGGTGGGGGCGGGAGTGGCGCTAGCCGCCATGACGCCGCTCCCGGCGCGCGCGGCGTCGGCGGCCGTCGCCGAAACCTGTGGCGAGAGCGTGCAGGAGATCATCAACACGGCGCTGGTCGCGGAGCGCCTGGCGACAACTTTCTACTACACAGGGTTGACCACGGCGGCGATCGCGGGTAGCGCCAAAGTGGCGGGCTACGGAGCCAATCCCAACGCCGTGTCGCGCGACGGTAATCAGGCCAACGTCGCGTATTTGCAGGCCGCGCTTGACCAGGAGCACAAGCACGCACAGATATTGGCGGAGGCGGGCGCTACGTCGCCGGTCAATCGATTCTACTTTCCGGCCGCCACTTTCAGCGAGTTGGGCTATACGAGCCATCCGGGCACGTTCTTGTGGGCGATTGACCATCTCGAAACGGCCTTTATTGGGGCTTATCTCGCCGCGATACGGCGCTTTGGGGCGCTCGGCCGCTTCGACCTCGCGTTGCTGTCCGCGCGCTTTCTGGGGGTCGAGTGTAAGCATCGCGCGCTGTACCGTGTGATCGCGGGGGACGACCCGGCGGACAACGTGACGTTGGAGGTCGCCGACTTCGGCTGCGTCGCCGACGCCACGACGGTACTGCGGCCGTTCTTGACCGGCCACGGTTTCCCTGGCGGCGCCACGCGCGCGATCTCCCTCCCGTCTCCCGCGCACGTCGCGCGCGTCGTCGGAAACAACAGGAGCGCGTAACAATGGCGTTTATGTCCGGGTCGCGTACGCGCGGCGACACAGGGTATGACACAGGTCTCTCTTTGACAGGAGGGCGTCTTGCTACGCGTCGAGGGCGTACGCGCGCGCTCCTTCTGTCCGATGCGGCGCGGCCGCTCCGTTTCGCGTTCACCGGCGGCAGTTCCGCGATTGTCCAGCTCGTCTTGCTCGCGCTTCTGACGCGCCACGGCTGGGACGAACTTCTGGCCAACGTCGTCGCTTTCGCGGTCGGCGCGCAGGCAAATTTTGCTTTGAGCTATACGTTCACCTGGCGCGGCCGGTCCGGTCGGCGCGCGCTCTGGCGCCGCTGGCTGATGTTCCATGGATCGATCGCCGGGACGGGCCTGCTCAACATCCTCATCTTCGCGGCGGCGCGCCATGTCCTGCCGGCGCTCGTGGCCTCGGCTTTGGGGATCGGCGTGGCCTCCATCGGCAACTTCGTCGTCGGCGACCGCCTCGTCTTTCATGGGCGCGCGATGCTCGTGGCAGACGAGGCGGTCGGTGGGTCGGAATCCGCGGCGTGAGGGTAACCGGGAAAATATAGGGACATGTCGGACTGGATTAGGCCGGCCGCGGGGGACCGATACGCTGTGCGGCGTGGTAAACAGCGACTGGCAGGAATGAAGGATAGGGCTTTACGGTGGCCGCGAGCATAGGGTCCGCCGTAGCGCCGATAGGGGGATATGATGGTCGCGCAACTCAGGGATGCGCCACGGATAGAGACGGCGCGGCCCGTCTTCTCGGTCGTGGCGCCCATTTACAACGAAGCGGAAACGCTGCCGCACTTTTATGCTCGTGTTGCCGCGGCGATGGAGAGCCTTGACGAGCCGTTCGAGCTCGTGCTCGTCAACGACGGCAGTCGCGATGATTCTATCGCCGTCATGCGCGCCCTCCACGAGCGCGACCCCCGGGTCCGTGTCGTCGATTTTTCGCGCAACTTCGGGCACCAGGTCGCTATCTCCGCCGGGCTCGACCATGCTCGTGGTGAAGCCGTCGTCATCATCGACTCGGACCTACAGGACCCGCCCGAGGTCATCCTCGAGTTGGCCGCGAAGTGGCGGCAGGGCGCTGAGGTTGTCTACGCCCAACGCCGCACGCGCCCCGGTGAGACGCGCTTCAAGCTGCTCACGGCCGCCGCCTTCTACCGCCTGATCCGCCTGCTGACGTCGGTCGATATCCCGCGCGATACGGGGGATTTTCGCCTGCTCGACCGGCGGGTGGTAGACACGCTCGTCGCCATGAAGGAGCACCACCGCTTCATGCGCGGACTCTCGGTGTGGGTCGGATTTCGGCAAGAGGCGGTGCAATACGACCGCCAGGAGCGGTACGCGGGCGAGACCAAGTATCCCCTCACGAAAATGATCCGCTTCGCGCTCGACGCCATCACGGGCTTCAGTTACGCCCCACTGCAATTGGCCACGACGCTTGGCTTCGTCCTGGCGGGACTGAGTCTGCTGGGCATCGTGGTCGCGGTGATCCTACGCCTCCTCAACGTGGCGATCCAGGGTCAGACGACGACGCTCATCGTGGTGTTGCTGCTCGGCGGCATCCAATTAATCTTTTTGGGAATCATCGGCGAGTACCTGGGCCGTATCTACGACGAGGTGCGCGGTCGCCCCCTCTATGTCGTGAGAGAAACCTTGGGGGAGCCGTAGAAGTGCTTGGAACACGGCTTGCCGCCTTTCAAACTCGCGGCCCACAACACCCCTTTCCATGTCCGCATTTGAACAGGTAGGAACAGCTAATGCAAATGGTATCTGGAAAAACGCGTCGAGCCCTACGAACCATCGCGATCGCCGCGCCTATTCTGGCGTTAACGGTCGCGCCAACCTCCCGATCCACTGTCCATACCAGCACGCGCTTTACGAAGTCGGCGACGCTCACGACCGCCGCGGGTCCGGCATCCATCACGACGGGGGATTTCAACGGCGATGGGAAAACTGATGTCACCGTTTCGGTCCTCGGGAACGGCGGAGGGGTGGACATCTACCTCGGCCGCGGGAATGGAACGTTCGATAGTCCGACCTTTATGGCGACGGGGGCGGGGGCGGCCAAAGTCGCCGTCGCCGACCTGAACGGCGACGGGAAGCTGGATCTCGTGGCCGCCAACGCCCAAGCTGGAACCGTGAGCGTCCTCTACGGAAACGGCGATGGAACATTCCGCGCCGGACCCTCGCTCGCGACCGGCCCTGATATAGGGACCGTCGTCATAGGAGACTTCAATCGCGATGGAAAGCCCGACATCGCGGCCACCTACGACAACGGCCAACCACTGCCCCAGTCTGTCAGTAGCGTCCGAATTTTCCTCAATCAGGGCAACAACACCTTTGTCGCCGGCCAGTCATATCAAATACCCGTTACCTTCTACACTCAGGTGTGCTGCGCCGCCGTTGGCGATCTGAATCGCGACGGAAAGGTAGATCTCGTTTTCTCCAGCGGGCCCAACGCGTCGGCCCGCGAGGGGTCGAGCACCGACGTATTCTTCGGGAACGGCGACGGCACGTTCGGCGCGCCCCAAAGCGTGAATGGCGGTCCCAACGTTCCCTCGGTCATCTTGAGCGATCTCAACCGTGATGGCGCGCCGGAGCTTATTTTCGCCGACAGCAGTTTCCACGCCAACAACGGGGGCGTCTATGTCGTGTCGAACACGGGAAACGGTTCCTTCGGTCAGCCGACGACCTATTTCGGGGGACATGATGTCGTCGGGGTGGCCTCGAACCACTTCACCGGCGTTACTTTGCCCGATATCGCGGCGGTGACCGGCGACGGGACGGTCGCTATCCTCTCGACCAGTTCCGGTTACGGCGTCGACTCCACGTTTTCGTCGGGTCCCAGCGCCTCGGCCATCATCGACGGCGACTTCAATGGCGACGGACTCCCGGACCTCGCGGTGGTCGACCGTCAGGACGCGCAGGTCAACGTTTTTCTGAACACAAGCCATGAGTCATCAGGTGGGTCCGGAGGGGACGTCACGACGACCCCAAGCCTTGCATCGTCGAGCAATCCCTACTACTCCGAGGAGGACCTCAAGGTCGCCAACACCGCGCCCCTGACGTCCCTCCACGCCACCGTGACCGTGCGGAAGACGGCGGGCATCTCGTACGCGGGCCAGTACACCACGTTCCCGGCCGGCGCGGTGACGAGCAGTCACACGGACACGGGCGACGCCATCGTCTACAGCTACGACCTCGTCCCTGGTCACACCATCCCGGCGGGGACGTACACCATCGGCAGCCAGTTCGGCGGTGACGGAACGTACCACGCCTCTACGGACGATACCTACACGGTAGCGGCGGACGCCGGAGCCGGCGTACAGACAGCGTCCGGCCAATTCTCCGCCTTCGGAAGCCCGCCGCCAGCGCCCAGCGTCAGCGCGACGGGGAGTATCGCCGCGGGGAGCGGCCCCTACTATACCGAGGAAGATGTCAAGCTTTCCACCACCGCGCCGCTTACCGCGTTGCACCTGGCGGTCACCGTGCGGAAGACGGCGGGCATCTCGTACGCGGGCCAGTACACCACGTTCCCGGCCGGCGCGGTGACGAGCAGTCACACGGACACGGGCGACGCCATCGTCTACAGCTACGACCTCGTCCCCGGCCACACCATCCCGGCGGGGACGTACACCATCGGCAACCAGTTCGGCGGCGACGGCCAGGCCCATGCGTCCAATCAAGATAGCTACAGCGGCTCAGCCACCAGCGGCGGCGCGGCCATCGCCCTGTCCGGCCAACTCCAGCCGTAGCAGCGGATGTAACTCTACTTGCTAGCGCGAAAACAAGATAGAGGGGCCGGCACGACGCGTCGTGCCGGCCCCTCTATCTTGTTTTCGCGCTGTTCCCGATGGCGCGTGCGGCTAGTTGTCCTACCGGCTGGCCTGCGTTATTCACGAAGGGGGGACGTGCGCCGCCAACGCGCCGGTCATGAATCAGCCAGGCTAGTAGTCTGTCAAGCGAACTTTAAACAGTAGAGATGCATGAAAAGCCACCCCATCAGGCGACCTGTGTGTCGCACTGTTCGAGGTCGGCCGGTGCGGTGGCCTGATCGTGGGCCAGCAGCGTGGTGACGGGGTAGAGATGCGTGAGCTTGATGCGCGCGTCGGCGGTGGTGAAGCGCCCGTCCATGGTAGCCTCGTGGCTGTTGCGTGGCACCTCCCACGCCGTGATCTCGCGCACTAACGTGTCGTGATCGGCGATGCGCCGGTCCAGGCACTGCCGGCCAAGGACGCTCAATTCGATCTCGGCCATATTGAGCCAACTGCCGTGCTTGGGCGTGTGGTGCAACTCCAGCCGATCCAGGATGCGCCGTGCTTCCTCCGGCGTAAAGGCCTCGTACAGCGACCCAGGGTCGTGCGTGTTCAGGTTGTCGGAGACCACGCGGATCTTTGTGGCCGTCGGGAAGTGGACATCGACCAGATCGCGCATCGCATAGGCCCAGTCGACGCGCGTGCGGCGTTCCGTCACCTGGACATGCCGCCAGCCGACCAGGGGCGCGCAGAACATGAACAGGTTGGCGACCCCGTTGCGGACGTATTCATAGTCCTCGTGGGCGTTGTCACCTGGTCGCGCGGGCAGGGGCGCGCGTGTCTCGCCGACCAACTGCTTGCTGGCCTCGTCCATGCAGACCAAGGGAACGTCGGGGTCCTCCGGCAGCATATACACGTCCAAGACCTCCTCCATCTGGGCCACGAAAGCTCCGCTCGCCCGCGGCGGGATGCACCAGCAGTCTTTCAGCCAGGGCTGCAACTCGCTTTTTTTAAAGTCCGACGCACGGTCTCGTGGGAGAGCGCCTCGACGTGCCCGAGCGCGACGAAACGGTCGGCCAGCAGGCGTGTGCTCCAGCGAGCGTGTCCCTCCGGCGGTGCACCGCAGGTCAACGCGATTAGGTGCGCCTCACCCGCCCTATCGAGCTTGGTGGGATACGCCCGCTGGGCCGGGCGCGGGTTGAGCGCCAGGTCGAGCCCCTCCTCCACGAAGAGCAGGCGGAGGCGGCGTACCGTGCTCGCGCTCACGTCCAGCGCCCCGGCGATCTGCTCATCCGGCCAGCCGGGGCCACCCGCCGCGACATCAGCCTTGAGCAGGACGCGCGCGTGCGTTAGCTTGCGCGCCGCCGCTTTTCCGCTGCGGGTCATCTCCTCTAGCAGGGTCCGCTCCTCAGCGGTCAGGGTCACGATATACTTCTTATTCACGACGTATCCTCCTCCCAGGTGTCCACCTACGGCTCTTGGTAAGAGGATGCCCTATTCAACGGTCAACTGTCAAAAAGACAGGTGACGGACTACTAGTGGGTCACGCCCCAATTAACTGGGATTGATGCGTAGCGGCCCATCGCGGCTGCTACCCGCCCTGTGACGCCCGTTGACTAGCCAGGGGTGGCACTTGCCCAACTCCAGTTAAATGGGGCGTGACCCACTAGAACCAGTCTGGTGGCTGGCCCGGATGCTGCCACGGCTTGCTGACGTAGTAGTTAAAGACGCGCGTCGCGTAGTTGCCGCCACCGTTGTAGCCGCAGCCGCATTCCCACGCCGCGACGGCATTGCGGAGATTGCCCTTGGTCCCCGCGCCGAGCCAGGAGTTGCCGTCGTAGTGCATCCGCACGACTGCCATGGCGTAGTCGGCGTCGAAAGCCGTGCTCTGCTGCGCCTTTTGCCAATCGGCCCAGCAGCACGGGTTGACCTGTAGAATCCCCACCTCGCCGTGCGCGCCGATGGTGGATTGGTACCACCAACTCTCGACCACGGCCATGGCCTTGGCCAGGTCGGGGTACCCCAACTGGTCGAAGCCCCATTTCTTGGCCGCCCATTCCAGGATCTGTTCGGTGGTGTACACGGCGACGTAGAATTGGCTGTTGGGCGCTTTTGATGATGCTATTCGAGAGGGAAGTTCGCACCATAGTGATAAGAACCAGAACACTTGTCTGCGCGAATGACGGTGACCACTGGTTAGACAGCCGCAACGGTCAACCGGCCTTGCACTATTCCGACCAGGCATGCGGCGACGAAGCCCAGCAACAAAACGAGTGGTCGCGAACTTCGAGAACCGCGTTGCTCCTATTCCTGTTGTTCATGTGCCACGTCGATACGACGAACGCACCAACGACCAATCCCATGACTTCCCGTCGTTACGCCGCACATCGACACAAAATCGGCATCATCCAAAGTGCCCAACACCCGTAGAATTGACCCATCTGCGCCGAGACTTCGTAATTGACGTTTGCGGCTGTATAGACCTATGTGCTGCTAGCCAATCAAGCCGCATTGCATCACGGTAGATCTTACTTTCAGGGAGATGTTGCCTCACGAATAAGGTAACCCGAAGCGATCGTGCCACCGGCACAGTGGAGGGGAGAAAAAGTGAGGTCCAGCATGAGTTTCCAGGCCAAGCGCGAACTCTTAGGGCAGGTCGCCCCGCGCTACCGTGAGGCGAGGGGGGCACAGAAGTGTCACATCCTCGATGAATTCGTCGCCGCGACGGGCTACGCGCGCACATACGCCATCCGTGTCCTTGGGCAGCCAGCCATTCCCGCGGCCCCATCACGCGGCCACGGGAGCCGCGCTATGGTCCCGCGGTCGTCGCGGCCCTCGAGGTCGCCTGGGCGGCGGCCAACTTCGTCTGCGCCAAGCGTCTGGTGCCTTTCCTGCCGGAGTGAGTGGTCTCCTTGGAGCGCCACGGGCATCTCGCGCTCCCCGCCGCGGTGCGGGCGCAGCTCCTGGCGCTCAGCCCGGCCACGGCCGATCGCATCCTGCGGCGCGTGCGCGCGGCCGATCGCCCCCACGGCATCGGCACCACCAAGGTCGGCACGCTGCTCAAGCATCGTGTACCGATCCGCACCTTCGCCGAGTGGGACGATGTCCGCCCTGGCTTCATGGAGGCCGACCTGGTCGCGCATTGCGGGACGAGCGCCGAAGGGGCCTACCTCTATACGTTGACGCTCACCGACGTTTCGACCGGCTGGACTGAGTGCCTCGCCCTGCCGTACCGCAGTCCCGAGGCCGTCACCCAGGCGATCGACCACGCGCGACGCCTGCTGCCGTTCCCGCTGCGGGGCCTGGACACCGACAACGGCGGCGAATTCTTGAACAACCATCTGCTCGCGTACTGCGCGCGTGAAGCGATCACCTTCACGCGCGGGCGGGCGTACCGGAAGAACGACCAGTGCTATGTCGAGCAGAAGAATGGCTCGGTGGTGCGGCAACTCGTGGGCTATGACCGCTTCGCGGGCGAGCGCGCCGACCGCCAACTCGCCGAACTGTACCGGGCAGTGCGCTTGTACGTCAACTTCTTCCAGCCCTCGCTCAAGCTCCAGCTCAAGCGGCGGGAGGGCAGCCACGTCTATCGCCGGTACGACACGGCCCAAACCCCGCTCCAACGCTTGCTGGCCGCGGGCGTGCTCGACGATGTGTCCCGTGAGCGGCTGTACACGTTCTATGAGGCGCTCGATCCGGTGCGGTTGCTGCGGCAACTCCAGACCTTGCAGGAGGCGCTGTGGCGGCATGCCGTGGTGAAGACGCCGCCTCCGACAGGGCCGATGGAGCGGTTCAGCGCCGGAGCGTGCGGTCTGGTACCCAGCGCTGGTGAGGAGAGCGACGCGTTGAGCCGGCTCACACACACCAGCCATACGCACACCTATCGACGAACGGCCAAGGCTGCGGGGCCGCGCACCTATCGGACCCGCGAAGATCCGTTCGCGGGTGAGTGGGACGAGATCCACGGCTGGCTCGCCGTCGAGCCGGAGCGCACCGCGAAGTCCATCTTCCTGGAGTTGCAGCGCCGCGATCCCGCGCGCCACCCTGACGGGCAACTCCGCACCCTCCAGCGACGCATCGGTGAGTGGCGCGCGACAGCTATCCTCGCGTTCGACGATGGGTGGCTCGACGAGGACACGCCCCTCGGTCAGCGGGGGCCAGGCGCCCTACGGCTGTGCAGCGAGAGCACCGTCGCGGCCGCTGCAGGGTGAGCGGCGCGATGGCTCGTTGTATGTTACGCTAGTTTCTCCTAGTTTGTGGGTATTGTCGTCCTCAGCCCGAAGGACGCCGCTCGCCAGAGGAAAACGCCCTCTGGGGACATCTGGTAATGTCAGACGTCATAGCCCGCCCCCGCCCCTCCTAGATCTGGCCCCCGAGGCCGTCCCCCGCGGTTGCCCGGCGTGAGGTGGGGGGAGTCGGCCTGTTAGGCTGGCGAGACGACGGGGAGGACGTCCGGCCCCGCCCCTCCTGAGTCCTCCCCGTCGGGGCAGCCGCCGCAACAGGCCGACCGGGGGCGTGTCAAGGGGGAAAGCGTAGCGGCCCTTGACACGCCCCCGCCCCACCGGCATCGCCGTCCCGCACGCGATCATGGGCGACGTTGTAGAGGGGGCGGACATGTGACAGTATCACTCGTCCAAAAGCACGCGTCATCTCTGGTGCCGGCGCTCAAGAGCACGCGCCGCAAGTTTACCGAAAAATCACTAGAAACTAGCGTAACAACGGCGGGCCCGCTATATGTTACGCTAGTTTCTCCTTGTGGGAATCGCTGTCCCCTGGCTCGGCATCCGACGAATCAGGCGGGAACTCCCGTCTGTGGACAACTGATACCATCACACGTCATGTCGACGTACGATCGGGGTAGTTGGCGCGTGCGGGAGGGCCGTGCGATGCGGGTGCCGAATCGGGAGCGTGGTCGTTTCTCGTCCCTCAGCGGCCTGCCCATCATCAAATGCCTAGGGGAAGGGGACGACACCTATCCACTCATCATCGTGGATGGCGAAGGCTTACCTGTTTTCTCAGTGACCGAGTGGTACCGCATGCGCGCCTCTGACGGGACCGTGCACGGCACGCTGGACACCTATCTCGGGCTGCTCCTCCCCTTCGCCGCGTTCCTGCGCGCCGGCGGTCACGCGTGGAACGCTCCTCCTGACGAGATCCGCGCGCACCTGCGGGCCTTTCTCCTCCGCCAGCTCCACTGCACGGTGACCCCGGATCGCGCGCTTGAAGGCTACCGTCTCGGCGTGACCGGCGCCACGCCGCTCTCGGCGAGCGGGTTGCGGGGGATGCTGGCGGCGTGGCGCGACTTCTACGCGGCCCTGGCCGAGGAGGGGCTGTACGTCTACCCGAACCCGCTGGAGTCGCCCCTGCTTGCGCGGCTGCAACGGCAGCGGGCTCAACATATCAGGAATGCCGGCGCGCCCGACATCGCCGGTATCCGCTCCGTGTCATGGCGGGAGTCGGGGCGCCAGCCCTCGGCCTTCTTCCGCGTCAAGACCGCCGAGGGCTGGCGCCTTGATCCCGCGCTCGCCACGGCGACGGTCCTGGAGGGACTGGCGGTGGCCTTCACGACCATGGTGCACACCCGCGGTTTGGCGAAACGAGACCGGATCGTCCTGCTCCTGCTGCGGCATACGGGGGCGCGTGTCCACGAGATTTGCGGCATGACGGCCGGCGGCTACCGCTGCCACACAACGACGGGCATCCCAGGACGGGCCGTGGTGCGGAACAAGGGCAGTCATGGCCGGGAAGAGAAGACCATCTACTTCGGGGCCGTGCCGCAGATCCCGCGGCTGATCGAGCAGTATGTCCGCGTGGACCGGGCACGGGCCGACCCCGCGCGGCGCACGCGCCTGTCCGATCTCGGGGACGACGAGCCCCTGTTCCTGACCAACCGTGGGACCGGCTATACCTACGAGGCGTTCAAAGGCGTCTGGCGACGGCTCTACCCACATGCCCGGCGGCATTGCCCCCTGGGCTTCTCGCCCCATGATCTGCGCCACCTGCACGTCACGCAGCTCTTGCTGAAGGCGCGCGTCGTGTATGGGCGCGAGGGTGAGGGGTACAGGAGCGCCAAAGAGTCGATCAGCCGCCTCATGGGGTGGAAGAGTCCCGACACGATCGAGGTATACGATCACACCCTGTGCGACGCGGACGCGCTGGAGTTGCTGGCGGCCATGCAGCGGGATATCGTCCACGACGTCGCGCCGGCTATCGCCCCGTCCCCCACTCCGCCGGTCGCTCAGCGCAACGACGACGACGACGACGTGTCGGGGGCTGCGATTTGGTCACAACAGGACGACTTTGCCGCGTGGATCGGCTCCTACGCCGCGCCTGACGAGTGAGGACGCGATGAACGTGGAGACAGGGCGAGGAGACACCGTCGATCGGGCCACGACAGACGCGTCCGCGCCGCGCGCGGCTGGGGAAGGCCGGGGGCGCGATGGGGGCGCGCCCTCCGATCAGCCGGTCTGGAGTGACCCTGAGCAGCGCGACCGCCATGTCGCTGTCTTCCTCGCCTGGGTCCCGGAGGTGTTGGTGGAGGCGCCGGATCTTGCGTGGGATCGGCTCCCCAGCCGCGTGATGGGCTACCTCATCAACAACTGTCCCCGCTCGGATTGGCGCACCATCCCCTTGACTCTCGCAGCCGGATGCGCCACGGAGGGGATGGGGGGAGCGAGCCTGCGCGGCGTGGTCGGGCTGGTGAAGAACCTGCGCGACGAGCTCGTGCGCGATGTCGGTGTCGCGGCGCTGCCGCACCTCGGCAAGCGTCAGGTCTGGGACGCGTACACGCGGGATCGCGCGTTGGCCCCCCACCACGTGCGGGGTCTGGAGAACGATGCGCTCTTGTCGGCCTACGTCCAAGATTATCTCGCGCACCTCGACGACGAGGAGCAGGCGGTCTGGACGGCTTACCTGCTGCCCCCGCTGCCGACGCGCTATCTCGAGCGGCTCGGTCTGGGCGCGGCCCTACAGACCGCGATGCAACAGCGGCGCAAGGCCGAGGCCGACGTGCTCGTGCCCCTCCATCCGTTCCTGGTCAACCTGGCCTTGTTCCGCAAGCAGGCGGCCGAGAAGATACAACGGGAGTTCGTGGCAGTCCGAGCGCTGGCCAGGGCGGGGTCCATCGCGCTCCCATACGCGTTCAGCATTCGCACGACCAATCCGGTGCTCCTCACGCCGCATCCCGAGGCCCTGTCCGACCTCAAAGTACGCCTCGAGGAGGTCGACCTGCCCGTCACCCTGTGGGATCGTCGGAGCTGGACCCGCGCGCGCGGGAGACGGGGTGACCCGGATACGACGGCGCAACGGGTGGTCGGAGGGCAGGGACAGCGCCCCTCCGACGTTCCCGACACGTACTACCTCGAATTCCGTTGTCCCGCGACCGCTATCCTCTGGTGTGGGGAGTTGATCGCGCACACGCTGGTGAGGCAACTCCAGCCGCGCGTCGCCGCCGAGGTGAAAACGGCGGCGGTGCGGCTCGGGTTCCCGCACGGGGTCAGTACGTACAGGGGCGGGCTCCTCGGGCCGGACAAGTCCGACGCCGGCTTCCTCGCGCGGGCGACGCGCCCAGGCGACCTGCTCGTCGAGTGGGACAGCTTGTAGCGGGGTATCCTCTACGGCGCGGCCCTCGCCGTCGTGTTTCTGACGAGCGGGGCCCGGCTCGGCGAGGTCCAACAGATCAGCATGAGCCGTTGGCGCATCCAGGAGGTGTATGAGATCCGCGGCGGGCAGCGGACCGGACAGCGCGTGCGCATCTATCTACAGCACCTCTTGCCGAAAGGCAGCCGAACGGAGCAGGAGCGGCAACTGTTCCTGATCAGCCCGGCGGCCGTGGGTCTGCTCAAGGAGATCGCCGCTGGGCTCGCACCCACCCCACGGGGCATCCCCGTAGTCCGGCCCGTCGAGAACACGAAGGCGGACCACCTGACGCCGGAACCGTACCTGTTCCAATGGCAGACGCGCTCCGGCCGGACGACCGGCCTTCTGCGGGCCACCGAGATCGGCACGTTGCTCCGCTTCATCTACCACGGTGTGAGCCTGACGACGACCGAGGGGCGTGCCATCACGATCACCCCCCACAAACTCCGGCACGCGGTCGCGGCCAGCGCGCGACACCGACACAACGTGCCGGCGGAGGCCGTGGCCTGGCTGTTGCACCATCGACGTCCCCGTAGCTCCCCTCCAGAGGCGCGCGTGGGTGAGGCGACGCTCTATGACAGCCAAGCGCCCGAGGGCGACACGGTGGCCCTGTTGCACGCGTTCCAGGCGGATCTCGTGCTCGCGGGCGCCGAAAGCGTCCTGCCCCCCATCGAGCCGCACGAGTTGGAGCACCGGAGCGCGGACATCCGAGACACGATCGCACAGTGGGGCACGATCGGCCTGACCGCGTTCGGCTTGTGCAAAGCGGGGATGTGCGTGCGGACGGAGGACCGTGCGTTGTGTATCGGCTGTCCGTTCCTCGTCGTCCATCACAGCAAGCCGGGGAATGCCTACCGCTGGCGACGCATCCTCGTCGCCGCTGTCCAACGCCTGGAGGAGGACGGCAACGACGCGGAAGCCAGACAGCGGCGGGCGAAGATCAAGACCCTGGACGGCTACATCACCATGATGCTGATGCAACGCCAGGTGCTGGCCGACCGCGGCGCCCTGCCGGAGTATCTGATGCCACCGATCTCCGACGATGCCGGCACGATGGAGGGCACAGACGATGAGCGCTAAGCGCCGCGCCCCGGCGGGGACGTATGATGAGGCGCGCTTGGCCGGCTTGCAACGCCATGTCGCCGCCAAGAAAGAGGACACCGTGCGGCGGCTCCGGGAGGCGATTGAGCGCTTGGAGGGAGCAGAGCCGCTCACCGTCGAGGCGATCGAGCGGGAGTCTGGACTGCGCGACACCAGCATCAAGCGCAACAAGGAAGCGTTGGACCTGTGGAGGCGCCACAGTGCGTATCATTAAGCGCGACGCAAGGGTCACAAACGGCGCGACCCTCTCTTGACGATGAGCCGGGCGGACTTGATCGCGGCTGTGCGGCGCGCCCATGAGAAGCAAAGCGAACTGGAAGAAGCGTTGCGCACGGCCGCTGACAGGCGGGATGATCTCGACCGACGGTAGCGGACAGAGCGACGAGTGGCCGAGCTCGAGGCGGAGCAAGCCCGATACCAGGCACACCTGGCGTACATCCGTTCATCGCTACAGGAGCAAGAACACCGCCAGACCTGATGGCCGCCCGCCTTTTTTAGTCGTCCGGGCGCGCCGCGAATGGCCGGGGGCGCGGCTAGCCCTCGGCCATTCGCGGCGCGAGCCGGACGAAATCGCGCGCAGCGCGAAATGGTCGCCCCGGCGCATCGAACGGATGACAGTATCAGTCGTCTCAGGACGGCATTCTCCGGGTGAAAAGGCCCCGTTTATCCTCGGGCAAGGTTTACCGAAAAATTCTTAAACTAACGTAACATGCTGACGGGTCGCTGTCAAGCGCCTGAGGCTTACGAGGGTGCGCCACAGTAAAGTTCCCTTATGCAGTGCGGCAGCAAACCGGCATGACCGCTGTACACGTGATGGGAACTTTGCTGTGGCGCACCCGGCTTACGATCCAGCGGGGAAAGATGCGCGATAGATAGTGTCAGTACCCGTGAGCACGGTACTCGACCTGCTGGGTGTGGCCTTCCCATAGGCGTTACCCGTCATGCGGACAGGTCCAAAGGCACCGTCTTCCTCGCCCCCTAAGCGCGGCGAGGCGGAGCCGTCGATCGACGGCTCCGCCTCCCTCGACCGAGACGCGGGATTATGGGTGCGGGTTCGTCGAGAACTGGACGAAGCGCAGCGACACCGGCGCGCCTTGCAGCGGGACGAACGTGGCCGCCAGCGCCGCGCCGTGGCGTGACATCACGACGAACCGGCCGATCTCCGGCCCGGTGTAGATCCCCAGGCTGACCCGCGCCGACCGTGTTGTCCCCGCGTGTACGAAGTGCGCCAGGTACAGCATCCGGGCCGGCAAGCGCACGGATGAACCAAACAGCCAGCACAGGAGGGTTCGCCAGCAGTTTGTCATGTGCCCAAGGGCACATCATCGCCAATGGAAATTACCTGCGGCACCGACTCCCCCGAGCCTATTTCCAGCGCGGTATCATGGCAATATCCCTATCCGTCTGCCGTTAGCGTAGTACCTGGCGCCATAGCCGCAGCCAACTCTCGCCCAGGATCCCCCTCACGTCCGCCGCGTCGACGCCGCGCGCGAGCAGCGCTGCGGTGAGGGCGGGTGCCTGCGCGGCGTCGGCCAAGCCGGGTAGGGCGTGTCCCTCATAGCCGGGCAGGTATTCCAGGAAGTCGAGGCCGAGGCCGATGTGTCCCGACCCCATCACCGCGCTCATGTGCGCGGCGTGGTCGAGCAGGCGCTCCAGCGAGGGTGCAACCGGATCGATGA
>JAABUJ010004362.1_pt1 | contig 14943 bp, 9 predicted proteins | sample 5559131 | NCBI WGS metagenome assembly JAABUJ01 (sample SAMN10711875, study PRJNA513366) | rock metagenome | isolation source: Antarctica rocks | place: Antarctica: Victoria Land, Mt New Zealand nord | collected 2016-01-07 | reverse complement strand
TGTGGTTGTGAAGTAATTACAGTATTTATGTGTTTTAAGGATTTTGAGCTTTCAAAAAAAAGTGGTCTTTTTCTTTTTTCGTGAGCGTTCTGCGTGGCCCAGAATTACCACCGGCACTGTACCCCGTTTGCGTTAGGGCCATCTTCACCACCCTTTGTGGAAAATAGCTTCCTCCGCCGAGCCCCTGAAAGCATGGTAGGAACCCAAATCCATTGCCCTGCCCTGTCCAGACGTTCATTGCTATTTTGTGATTGTCCTTCGTATCGCGCCTTGTTCGTTTACAATGGCGCCGTCACTCGGGATAGGAACGTCCTTCGACTCGTTGGACGAGGCGAAACAGGCAATCACCCGCTGGGTAGTCGACCGAGGGGAATCATTCAAAGTATTCAAAAGCGATCCCAAACGCTGCTGGGTCATTGTGTGTAGGGATAAAGAGGCCAATTGCCCCTTTCGAATACGGGTGAGCACGGACAAGGAAGGAAAAGCGTCACTGACCGTACTGGAACGCCATACCTGCCCCGCCAACAGTCACGGTGGCTTCCGCAAAACCAATTCCGTTGCCCTCCTAGCCTCTGACCCAGAAATCGTCGCCGCGCTGACGAACGATCCGAAACTCCGCCCAAAGGAAATACAGCGCGAAGCTCAAGTTCGACTCGGCAATAACGTCTCGTATCAACAGAGCTGGCGGACGAAGAAGCATATCAAATCATCCTTACTCGCCAGGGAGGCAGAAGCGTTTCGACTGGAACTTGCGGCTGCCAATATGGCGGAGCCGGATCTGCGTGAAATTCATGATTTCCTCATGAATCTGGCCTACAAGGCTGGAGCGATGATTATGTCTGCCAATCCGTCCACGATATCAGCGCACGTGAAGAAAAACTGTGAATTACGCATAACATCATTATTGGTTGATACATATACTAAAACCAGGCACAGCGTCCGACCTCGTAACGGCAACCGACAAAGCCATCGAAGAGATGATCTCCACCTCGGTCAAATCCCAATACCCAGACTACTAGTAAGCAGCGTCCCCTGCACGCGCCCCCAGTTTCCCTCCTCCCACCACAGCCACCTACCCACCATCAAACTCACCCTTCCCGCAGCTTCCTCGGTGAAGAGACCTACAAACCCGGCATGCACCTCACCAACCTCCCCACCTTCATCTGCGACCCCATCGACGGCACCGTCAACTTCGTCCACGGCTACCCCTACGTCTGCATCTCGCTCGGCTTCACGCTCAACCGGATCCCCGTTGTCGGCGTCATCTACAGCCCCTTCACCTCGACCCTCTACACCGCCATCAAAGGCCACGGCGCCTTCATGAACCGCACCACCCGCCTGCCGCTGAAGCAGAAGCCCGAGCCGTTGCAGGGCCTCAGCCGCGCGCTGGTGGCCGTCGAGTGGGGCTCGGATCGCGACGGTGTCAATTGGGACGTCAAGACGAGGACGTTTGCGAGGCTGGGCGCGCCGAAGGAGGCGGGTGGCGCCATGGTGCATTCGCTGAGGTCGTTGGGCAGCGCGGCGTTGAATCTGTGTGCGGTGGCGTGCGGGACGATGGATGTGTATTGGGAGGGCGGGTGCTGGGCGTGGGATGTGGCGGCGGGCTGGGTGATATTGACCGAGGCCGGGGGTGCGGTGGTGGATGGGAATCCGGGGGGTTGGCAACCGGAGGTGGATGGGAGGACGTATTTGGCTGTCCGGGCGGCGCCGAGTGGGCAGAGGGAAATCGTGGAGGAGTTCTGGGGACATGTTGTTGGGAGGTTTGAGTATGAGAGTTGATTTTGGGTGGGGATCGCAATGGGCGTTGGGGCTTGCTAATTCTCTGTATTCGTACTGGAAACCTGGGCGGGAGGGCATCTGCTACAGCACCACGGGCTCGAGAGCTGCAGAGGTGTAATATGGAGCGCGTCATGTACATCTGATAGATAGACTAAAGAAAGCTACTGGATCCGGCCTGTCATCGTCCTTCGCAGGCCCAGAACATAACCAAATGAAAAAACTATCACTTGTCATCCCAATATCAGTCCTCACTTAACCACGCCACACCGGTAACTAATAGTAAGACCTCACACAATCATAATCCCTCTTCTCCGCCACCGTCGGCCTAGACCGGTCAATCGGCGGCTGTCCTCCGACCCGCCGCAGCCGGAACCGCAAGTACGCCCCACCCTTTTTATTCAACATAATCTCCTCCCGCTCGACGCGATACAAACCATCGTAACGGAGCCCCACGGACGGAGAAAGATGGCTGTCGCCCGCACTGGCCCTCAGCACCCGCACCACCTTGCCGTTCTCCCTCGAGCGCTGGAGGGCCTTGGTGGCGTCGGACAGAACGGGCACAGCGGGGTCGGTGTTGTCGTGCGAGCGGCTGCCGGAGTAGAAGAGGCGGTCGCCGAAATCGGCGTCCAGGTCCGTGTACAGGCCGGAGACGATGATGGAGTAGGCGCCGTAGGTCGGCGAGCCGGCGATGCCGCCCATGCGCATGCCGTGCGCGCCGTCGCGGAGGGCGCACATCTGTAGTGGCCACCATTGGCCCACGGTGATGCCGTTGTGGCCGAAGACTTTCGCGCTGATGTGCTGGTGCCGGTCGTCGATCTTGTATGTGATCATTTTGCCGCCCCGGTCGACAAGGATGTCGTGCATGATGCCTTGGGCGCCGTAGATGGGGTGGGCTGGGGGAGGGCGGCGGATGACGGCGGTGGCGGGCTGGGATGAGGAGGGTCTTTGACGTCTGGGGCCCGTCGTGGACGAACTGGGGGTGGGCGTGGCGGCATGGTCGTCGGTGTCGTTGGGTTCGTTGTCATCGTCGTCGTCGTCGTCTCGGACCTCATCATTGTTGCCCCAATTTTCCGCCTCGAACTTCTCATATGCCGCCTCGGCCATGTCAGGAAATGGAGGAGGGAACTGATACTTCGCAGACAGCGCGTTGTCCGGCAAGTCCATGACGAGCTCCAGTGCTGTCTTCAGACCGATCGACTTTTCCAGAGCTGGGGTGAGACCTTGGATGTTGGATAGAGCACGCAGAACTAACGTCAGCTTGGTCTTTTGCTCGTCGTTGAGTGGTTTCGGCTTGCGACCGTCTTTCTTGAGCTGGACGGCATACCGAGCAATCACCTGACGAGTGCAATCACCAAGGTATGCCTTCATGGCGTTTGGGGCTGTGGGTACAGCTAGGGCCACATTGTGGACATCGTTAGGGTCCGATGAGCTGCCAGATGTATTTGTGGGTGGACCATTCGATGTACCGAGGTTTTTGGTCGCAGATGAGGGGATGGTAGCGTCATTGATTTGAGCGGCGACAATTTCATTCATAATTGCGGACTGAGTAGTAGCCGGCTGATTGGACATGGTGGTGTTTTGAATCTGTTTCGTTGTGTGAGCAGAGTACATCAATCGAAATTATACACACCAGCTCACCTCAGTCCAGATCTTCCTAGGTAGAAGGGTAGTGTGGGTGCCGCAATGATAACTATACCAGCTGTGGATTGCAGCGAGTACTTAGTTGAAGACAAAGTATGTTGCCGAAGAACGTAAATGGTCCTCCGATTCAGACAGTATACAAGTGTCGTAGGGTAGCAGATGATTCAGGTTGTATTTTATGAATGCCTCGAAGAGCTGGGCTAGATGAGTCTCACTCCTCGATAGGAGCGGGCGGTACGAACACAGCGATAAGATATCAATGTGCGGATGATAGCGAGCAAGCTGTTGCATGAAGTAGGCGTCGTAGTACTAGGAGCAGATAGTTTGAAGTCCGAATTGATCGTTGCTTCAACGAGCTCGATGAGGCGAGTATCACTTGTCGGCCGAATCCTTCTCGTGGGGACTCATCAAAGACGGCTCACAGTCTGGTGATTGCAACAAAATCCTCTAATGCACATTGAACAGTTTCGAGTCCGGTAGTAGATGGTTAGAGACCGAAGGAAGAGTTCCGGAAGGAGGTGACAAGGTGAGAATGACTCGTCGATCGAGAGCTGTGGTAGAGGACACGGCCTTTAGGCAGTAAATGAAACCAGGAAGCAGCTGAGTAGATTTAATAGACATCCATCAGAGTGCGTGAGAGCGACGACCACGATTGGTAGGTTGGATTGGTCGTAGAGTATTGTTCTCGAGCCAGAGAATCTGATGGACGAGAGGAATAATCACTGACTGTTTGGTTTCTGACCGCTGTTGAGTAGAAGCTGATGATGCCTAATGAGAGGTGAATGTGCCAAGCCTCAGTGAGGGTGTCGTTTGTTTACATGTGATGGAGCTAGTTCCGAGTCCTGTAGCAAGTAGCCCTAGTACAAGGGAAGCGCATGGCTGGTGTAGACATTGACTTGTATTCGAGAAGAAGGGAGGAAGAAGAGGCTCAAGAGATAAGTTGTAGGTGTGAACTGATTCATAGCGTGCTGATAACAAATGACAGTCTCTCAACCCGACATCAAATCCTGAACATCCAACAACTCGAGGGTGCTTAGCTGATAACGAGAATGGCACGATCAAGAGCAAAAGTATAGAATAAAGCTTCAGGAAAGAAACAATGGAGACATGAAAAATAAATCATCTATAATAAGCAGGGCTTTGGAAGGCAGATAATCTCCCTAAGTCGTCAAATGGTTCGCCACAGAACCAGGGTTTATTCTGGAAGCCTCATCACGCAGCTATTTTTAGCAGACGATGCCACTATATCCTGAGAAGGAGAAGAAAAGCCCTTGGATCTCGGTCTCTAAGTTGAAAGGTATGGCGTTGTGATTTCTAGGTCGACCGTCGTAACGAGTGGGGAGAAAAAGGCAGTCACGCAAATTGCCCCTGCAGTTGGCCCCGGAACTTGCCGTCACGTGACGACCGTCTCCAGAGCAGAGCTGAGAAGGCAGGGATTGCTGGAGATTGAGAGTCTTAGCCTTGGGCATCGAAAACTGTCAAGAAGAGTTAACTAGATCCAATTGCTCAGTCTTTGCAGAGTACTCTTTAGGCGCTCAGGGCGATCTGCCAGCTGGCCGCCTATCCTTGGTTGTCAATCAGTCGCTGGAACGAACCGCCGCAGCCACCAAAATCCACGGATTGCTTAGCGTAGGTATACATACGTGCGTTGGGCTTCCAGAACACCAGTCAAATGGAATACCAACTCTAGCTGTCAGCTTACTGGCTCCACAGCCAGTATTGGATGTCACACTTTGGGTGCGGCGAGAGACAAGCATATGTCGAGGCTGAGTTCCAGGCGGGTTTATAGGGCGCCAATCAATGTCACACGCCAACCAACGCAGTAGAAGCCTTGTTGAAACCGGGCGGCCACAAGTCCTCAAACAATCGTAAAACGAAGAGAGATATAGGAAGTCATTCTCCAGGGCCATTGCAGGTCGCTATCGCTGAGACCTTTATAGACCTACCTGATGTTGAGCAGCTTCGAAGGGCTCGAACGGAATTTATCGGCGAATCGCCCACCATGCCAAGAAGAAATTCGAGTAAGGAGATGGCAGACGTCGAAGACTCACGACTACAACAAGCTGGGCCTAGGGAACCGTCAAGAAGATCATCTAGAACCGAGCACGAGCATCCGCGCAGGCAGCATGGAACGCACCGGCATCGTCGGAAAGGTGACGATGAGAAAGAGGACCGTACGATAGTCTATGTCTACAAGAACACTTGGACTTCAGGGAGTTCGCAGCCGAATGTAAGATCGCAGGACCGATTGGATACAAGTACTGCGAGTACAACTCGTCGGAGCCGTTCAACGAGATCCAATCATCAGCGTCCGGAGGGTCGAGGTCTCTTTAGTCGCCGTACTACGTCCCTGGTGGATGTGGTATCCAAACCATTAATGAATATCGTTGAGGGAGGACGCGAGACAAGTAGCAGTTATGAAAGGCTGATGAAGAGGCCTACGACTCGCAAACGTCATTCAGAACTGAGCCGTCATCCAACTGACCAGCCTCGCGTTACGAGGTACGATAGACATTTCACATGAGGAAGCGAGGCACTGACGACATCAGGAGCTCGTCGTTGCATGAAAGATCCTTACCGCCCGCTCGGCCTTCGCTCCAAAGAAGCAGTACAACTGTGCGGCATAAGAGAAGGGCCGTTTCTCAATCACAGGTGGAGGAACCTGCGATTCGCGATAAGGCTGAGAATGTGACCACAGACATCAAACAGAACGGACGAGGTTCGAGGGTTGTCTACTCGCTATTTGGTATTCCCAGCGTGGTGCCTCCAGAGCCGCTGTAAGCATTTGGATTATTGCTATCCTTCTATTACCTACAGAGCTCATCGTTCATTAGGGTTGAGTGTCTTACTTGTCTGTCTGATGATATACCGAGCTCCAAGTCCGCAAAACTTAACTGCGGACATCACATGTGCCATGACTGCCTAAAGAGAATCTTCACGATGTCTGTTACAGACCCTCAACATATGCCACCTAGATGTTGTACACAGGATCACATACCGCTGAAGCATGTGGATCGTTTATTCGATACGAAATTCAAGATGAAGTGGAACAAGAAGTATCAAGAATACACAACCAAGAACCGTATATATTGCCCTGCCAAAGGCTGCGGTGAATGGATAAAGCCATCTCATATACACACTGACCCAAGCACTGGCAGGAAATATGGTAAATGCGGCCGTTGCAAGATCAAGGTGTGCTGTAAGTGCAACGGCAAGTGGCACGCTGGCAAAGAATGTCCCAAGGACGAAGATACGAAGAGGTTCGTGGAAATTGCCAAGAAGGAAGGCTGGCAGCGGTGCTTCAACTGCTCAGCAATGGTAGAGCTCAGGGAAGGCTGTAATCACATGACGTGCCGATGCACCGCTGAATTCTGTATGATCTGTGGGCTGAAGTGGAAAACCTGTAATTGTCCATGGTTCAATTATGAAGCTGTGGAGAATGATCGGCTCAACCACATGAACATCCCACAAGCTAGAAGAGTACAAGAAGATGCTGTCCGCAATCTACCACGTGTGGATATAGCACAACGCCGCGCTCAGGAGTGGTTGGATGAGGCTTTCGCACGACATCTCGTTTTAGGCTGGGACGACACTGGCGATGAAGAGAATTCACACATGGAGGGCGGGCAAGAGGATGTGCTGAATGTCGGCAACGCTGCGGGCCACTTTTTGAACCAAGACTTTGTCCAACGAGCAACCCATCTTCTCGGCAGGAACATCGGACATGTAAATGGCCCAGCCGACCATCTCGGTGCGGAGCAACGTCGCCATGTGGGGACAAGAGACGCAGATCCCGGACGTGGGCAAAGGCTTCACATCCATCTACCAGTCCGTGTGGGGCAAGGTGCGGCAGAACGGCTCGTACCTAGAAGAACACCCACAGACTATTCGAGCGAAGCTGCACGCCACCGACCACAGAATGGCGGCCAACCCCATGTCGCAATGGCCGGACTCACTGCGAGCACGCATGCAGGGAGAATAAATACGTGGCTGCATCATGTTGAGGATGAAGCCATTGACACGAGACGCATCATACCTGCTCGATGATCAGAAGCTACGATTTACGAACGTCTTCTTATATATTCATTTTACTTGACATCTTCGCTACTTTAATCGTCGTTTTCGGGTCTTCTGGAAAGTGTCTGCTATGTTTGAATCTTCTTTCTTACACATGTCAACCAAGCGCAATTTGGATTCTATCCCTTCAACTACAGCGAGGCCAACCAAGAGACGTCGTTTTGTGTTACCTGTTCAGCTTGCACAGTCAGCCCTGAGCCTGTACTCGTCATAAGTGATCACAATCTTACTAGTGAGGTTTTCTGAGTTGAGCTGAATCTGGGGTGCTTCAGACCCCGGACACCACCGTCACTTATACCTCACAGAAATTTCGGGGCACTCCTCAAGATGCTGTCTGCGGATCCCTCTACACCCAAGAACAAAGGCAGTACTTCCCAGCCCGACCACCTCCAAGTCACCTGCCGCCAAGAAGACATTGAAGTTCCCCACACATATGCAGGATGCTCTCAAGAATTACAACATCTTCGACAAGATCAAGTTTAATTCTACGAGTTTTTACTCTGATCTAAACCGAATTCATTGAAGCGAAGATGAGGTCCTCCGTTTGTTCTCCAATATTTCGTGCCATCTTTGTACTACTAGGTACTTATCACTGTCTTTACTTCATAGCAGAGTCCAAATCTATACCAAGCCCTATGCCAGGATATTTCCCGAATCCCGTATGACGAGTTCTACCAGAACACCCTATGGCAAGCTCTCGCCAGGCGAAGGACACCGAATAACAATCAGCAGACGATGTCTTCATGGAGTCCCCCCGGGGTCCAAACCCCTCCTCATCCTCCCCTCCAAGATTCTGATGCTTTTCCCAAGCGCATTCACCAGCACCAAAACCCCACCCCACTACCTCCTCCGGCGCAACTGCGGCCGAGCCCGACCACGCGTCCGAGTCCCGAACCTGGCCATCGCATCCGCATGGCGGGCTTCTTCGCCGTCGATTTGTAGCTATGAACCAAGTTAGCTTCAGCCCAACTGTCAATTCGACGATGAAAAATGATGGAGTGCATACGGCGGAATCCCCCCACTGCACTCCGTCATCACCGTCGCGATCCGGTCCGTCGTCATCAGAGTGCGACGACAACGACCAGAACGATGACAACGGAGACAGAGCCATCGGCATGAGATCCCAGGTGTCTGGAAACGTCGGATCGATACCATCGATTGTGGTATGCTGTTTCCATTTATCAGCTCCCTGGGTTGCTCCATAATGGGAGGATTGCATTTGGGGGGTTGGGGGAGGACCTCGCAATTCCCCCACTCGATGTCCAAAGCGCAATCGTAGTCATGACTCGATATTGGAGTCAAGTCGTTGTCGGCGACCAGCTCGGTGAATTTGCTTGCTCTGGGGCCCTCCGCCCCGGAGGTGGAGTCCCAGGTGTGAGTGGAGGGCTCCATTGTTCTGGCGTTGTTGGAGGGAATGTTTTTGGGGGTGTGTGTTGGTGAGGAAGAGAGTATGAAATGGTTGGTTCTGGAAATAGCTGTTGTGGTGTTGATCGTTTGAGAGTGTTAAAAAAGTGAATTCGATATCGTGATGGTTGGAAAAGAGGATGTTTTGAGGTGTTCGTGTTGGTGAGGAAGAGGGTATGATGCGGTTGGTTCTGGCAATAGCTTTTGTGGTGTTGACTGTGGGAGTGTCTGAGTGTATTGAGAAGGTGTGATCGAGGAAGTGATGGTTGGGAAGGAGCCAGGCATATATGCTACTGGAGGCCTTCATGGGCCTAGACTCGAACGGGGTGCCTCTGAAGTTGGAAATTCACAGGGTGTAAGAGCGATCGCAACGAGGTACGTCGTGATTATCGGCAACACTCCTTTGGGGGTGGTAGGGTAGCAACGGCGTGGCTGAAAAGAAGTCGGGATAGACTCGTTTGTAATATCCACAGTACCACGGAGATTCAATATGTTTATTTGGGTATGGTTCATATAGTTATCGGTAATTATGGTGGTCCAAAATGCTCCCCAGGCGCCAAGCGTTTGTAGGGACATGCTTGCAAGTCGCAGCCCTACTCGCCAAGCATCAACAATGCTCCTACTGTAGAAGGAATAATTGATGAGACGAACCTGCTTGTAGACCTCTGTTCCCCACCATCGGAACCCGTCCATCCAGCCTGGGTAGATGAAGCCGAAGAAGACGACCACTAACGCAAATGCTAAGCCCGAATCGAGTGCCGCGGACATGGTCATGGTGTATTTTCCCCACCATGCTGAAGCGCGACGCCGAATGAGATAGTTGAAGATGAAGCATACCAGAGCCCATACGGAGAAATTAAGGCCGGTCTGGATCGGAGTGACTGTCAGCAGACTCATTCTATACAACGTAAGGACAAGTGACGAGCCATACCGCTGGAGGGATCCAACTCAAGCTTCCGAAGAGCACTGGCAAGTTAACCTTCCGCCAGAGGTTCTTCTTTGTTCTCCTACCCATAAGCCATACGCCGATCGGTGCAATGGCTCCAACCAGGAACGCCCAGATAAGTGGTGTGTAAAGCGCTCCCGGTCCGAAGAGCCTCTGCGGGCCCACAACGCCCCACAGAATGCTGCCATTGAAGTGAACTTTTGCGATGGGACAAGTGAAGCGGTTGATGGCTTGCGGCGTGCAGATATTAGGAATGTATGCAAACATCCAGTTCAGCACACCTATCTGCGTGAAGCTTGATACGAGGGTGGCGACCATCTGGACCGAAAAGAGGATTCGGGGCGGAATCTTCATGTAATGGCCTAGTTTCAGGTCGGAAGAGAACTTGATCCCTTGCGCGGAGCTGATGTAGCAATATGTTACGAATACCATGTTCGCTACTGGGCGCCCTGGAAAAATGACACCACAGATGAGTTGGCAGATGAGATAGAGGCTACTGTGTTGGTTCGTGATTGCCATGACGATGCCGACGGGGATGAACAGGACCGTTGTTATGGCTAAAGCCAGGAGAAGTCCGTACCATGGTAGATGGACAGCATAGCTACTCTTTTAGTACGAACTCGAGACGAAAGAAAGAAGAGAACTTACTATTCAACGACGAAAATTCCGATAGCGAGCATTGCGATGAAGGTCAAAAGATACCAGGTCATAGGCACGTCTTCGTACCTTCTCATCAGTCGGCTATGGACATCCTCACCACCCATCGAGTCGTCAATACCTGTCTCAGAGTTATGTCTCATTCTACTTTTTCTGTTCCTCGGAGTCTCCACTGATGGGGGGGCGCCAACAACAGAAGCGACTGGAGTGTAGTCCGTTATGGTACTATCTCTGTTTTCTTTCAATGACTTTTTCGACTGCTTCCAGATATCTCTTCCATGCCAACATGCTGTGTGAGTAACAAGGGCAGAAAGACCAGCGAACTGCACAGCGTATTAGCTGCTGCCCACCACGGCGTGAGTAACGGAGAGCCAATATAAGCGATCTGGGCCCAGTCAAAAGTCATGGGGAAGAGTCCAAGTCCGGAGGCAACACCAAACTAGTTGTGACTCAGTATCACATAGCAAGTGTCCTTGTGATGGTAAGGGTGCTTACAAGATTGGCGACAACGACGTTCTTTGGTGCAAACCATGTAATGACGCTGAAATAACTCAGAGCTGGCATAAGGAGGCCAGGCAGAAAGTACCAAGCAAAAGAACCCAACCAAACATAGAGAAAGAAATTCCACCTCGATACTTTCCAGCCATTGGCGGTCTTGTTCTCCGATTTGTGCATCGTCGTAAACATCGCAGTTGACATGAGAGTGCCAGGCCAGATCATGCTTGGCGGACGGACAAGATATCGTCTTGTCAGACCAGCAAAAGCATAGCCAAGGATTTGGGTTGAGATTGTGAGTAATATTTGGTACAAGATACTAGTCTCTTGATGATAGAACTTTGCTTGCTCGACGATAACCTAAATACCAGTCAAGACCAGTTCTCCAAGATTTTCGCCCAGTGTTCATACGTCTGTGGCAAATGCAAAGCCAAATGATACATTGGTGCTGATGTAGACACAAGCATGCTCTTTCTCATTCCAAGTTCCTTGAGCGAGCCAGATCCTGAACCGGCCTATCTGGGAGGGGGACTTGAAATCCGCACCCGAAGTTGGAAGCCGATGTACCAGGGCACCTTCTTCAAATGCTTCTGCTGGATCGTCATCACGCTTTAAGAGTCTATCCCATAGTCTGCCAAGTGGATGTACGAGGACCAGAGCGATGACTGGGGTAATAGCGACACTAGGGTATCGAAGGGAGAAGAAGAGGTTCGTAGCAGAACCAAGGAGTGCGAATAGAAGTGACAAGGTCCACATACGCGGAGCTTAAAAGGTTTATCAGCACCAATCCCCGGCATTTCAAGCTTGGTCACATACTGCTGGTTGACAATACCGTGTTGTCAGTGGCGGATACTGACGCACGTACCTGAGGATAGCTATAAAGTAGACAGACCTAGTCAGTCTCATTCGTTGAAGTCAAGACATACAGGCTAAAAATCTAACTCGAAATTGTAAGGTACTCATATCAATCGATCAGTATAGCTTCTGTGATCTCTACAAAGGCAGGAATTGACCATTTGGAAGATGGGTGACAACATATGACCATCCGAATTGTGGTCCCGATCAAGGTTGAAGAGATGACTAGGAGGAATTTGACTAACGGCGAGTTATCTGCAGGATGCTCCACACTCCACCCGTCTCCATCACTGTCCGTGTGTGCTCCGACGTCCTCTTCACCCTCCCCCGGCGCTGACCCGACGCTATTGGTATCAGGGATAATATTCTCGAAGAGCTTTCCCTCAACCCCAGCAGGAACCGTAGGTGTCGCCGACAGGGTAGCGTCGACACCAAGCTCGCTCTGACGACGCCGGGTTCTCCGAGTCGCAGTACTTCCATTGCCGGAATTTTTAACATGTCTCGAGCGCGAGCTATCATTGCTGAACGCCTGGCGCAATTTTCTCCCTTTGCCTTTCCGACTGTCCCTTCTCCGTATATCATTGAAGTCCTCCTCGTCGATCTCTGAACCATCGGTGCTGAAACTCAGGTCATGCACCGGGAGCGCACCGTAAGAGCCAGTGCCCTGCGCCGGCGATGACCGCAAGAGCAAAGGCGTTCTCGACATGAAGGATACAAATCGCTGGAATAGTTCAATTGGGGTCCCAGTTCGCGGCAGGAAATCATGACTCTCATTGCTGCTGGCGTAGTGTCTCCGAAGCAGCGAGGTATCGGATTCGGGATTGATGTCTTCGTCGAGTTCATGCGCGTTGCTGTCAAGCTCTTGATGTCTTGTTACTAACTCATAACTCTCTAGTATGTTGCGTCCATTGCGCAACGCCCTATCGCCGTTGGAAGTGGTCATGTGTGGACAAGACTTGTGAAACAGGACGCTACGATGTTATAGTTCGTTGGTAGCCCGACGCCCAAGTATCCAGCCACTTCAAGACAGATACCTACAGTAACACTTCGTACATCTCCAGGATTTTACTGAGAAGTTCCATTGAGGTTGAATACTGTGTGATGGCTGATTTTCCGTATACGTATCTGTTTGCGAGTGGCGTTGCGCAAGGATCTATGTAGTAGGCAGCTCTCCTACGGCGAGTGTCCATAGTAAGAGAATCTGTATGCAATCGCAAACTGGAATTGCCTAGTGGCGATACTATGAGGCCTTAAATCCATGTTGTTGCTAGGTATCCTCGAGGTCCATACGTGAAGTCTAGTGTCTTGTGAGGGAGGAAGGCTGATCTTATCGATAAGACATCCCGTCAGCCCTACACTTCTCGCTAAGATGACTTGCAGGGCTCATCATCATCACTTGGTGATGGGAAGTTAGACGTGTCAATTCACTCAACTCGCAAATTCAGTGTATAAATACGTGTGACGAACGCGCTGATATGTCTGATCATGCTGTTGCTATCAACTCCACCCAACCTTGCCTACGTCAACAATCCCAGTCCCAATCTACACCGACGCGATGGCGGACGCAACCAATCAATCAGAACCGGACTTCAAGCTCAAACCGTGCATTACGGAGATATTGCGTACCAATTATTGCCAAGCAGGTCTGACTATGTTGGTGGATAAGGTGGTACTGGTCACCATGACCAAGACTGAATTCAATCGAGCGTACCGGCTTTACCTCAGCGACGGGGAGAAGAGTATCCAAGGTATGCCATGTTACTGGCGTCAATTGGCAATTGAACACGTAATAGCTAATCCAAGCATCTGCTAGCTGTCCTGGTACCTGATATGCACCGTTTCGTCTCCACAGGTGAAATACGAGAGGGATCATACGTCAAGCTCGATGACTACAAGTTGGCGTTTGGGAAAAGATTGGTTGGGGCCGGTCATGTTGCGTAGGCATTACCTTCTGGACGTATAGATTGAATGCTGAACAGTGTCCGAACCAGGTATCTAGCAATCTCTGATGTTCAAACCGTTGGACTTCGTTACAAATACGCGCAGGACTGGACGTTCGGAAACCACGGTCTGCTCACTGAAATCCCAGAAGAGAAACAGCCGCCACCAAGACCATGCGGGATCCACAGCACATCTCCGACTATCGATGGTAGTTATGCCGTGTTCAAGGACCCAGCCGCCGACGACAGCCTCCTGGGCTTCGTAACGAAGTTCGACGCAGAGGGTGATGATCAAGGCACCAGTGTATATGCAGAGGCATCTGCTGCACCAGTCAAACCCTCGAACAAGCGCAAACGCAAGGCACCGACTAGTCCACTTGGCGATATCAGTCCCAACCAAATGTCCGCACCGGAGAAACGCCGTGGTGGGAACAAGCCTATGGCAGATAGGGACACTGTCCAGAATGGCCTTGCTTTACAGAAGAAATCCAAACCCGACAGTCTTCCCAAGAGCATGGAGTTTTACAATAAGAACGTCAGCGCTCACCGGAAACGGTGTCACGAGCCTGCCGTAGCTCACGGTCCTTTGTGCTACTGCGCAGTCTGCCATCCGAGAGGCACCTCTCGCGCAGTCACAGCCAAGGAGCCCCAACCCCAACCCCAACCCCAACCCACCACCCTCCTCTCGCAACAAGCCCTCCTAGCCCTCGAAACCGGCCACCCCCTCAAACGCCTCCGCACCCCCCTCAACATCCAGCCCCTCTCCTCCGTCTCCGGCTCCCGCTCTCGCCGCAACCGCAGCGGCGACTACCTCGCCGTCGTCAGCTGGGTCGACAACAAAACAATCAAACGCCCCACTATGAAGCTAAAACGCGACCTGCGCATCGTCGACCCCAGCAGCGACAAAGCCGTCCTCCTCTCCGTCTTCGACGACCCCCTCCACTTCACGCCCGCCGTTGGCACCGTCGCGCTGTTCCGGAACCTGCGCATGCACGAGTGGGATGGCGGGAGCCTGAACGCTTACGAGAAGTATTGTGCGGGGTATGAGTGGTTTGTGCCGAATCCGGTGGGGGTCGAGGGGTGTGATGTGGAGGCGTTGAGGGAGTGGTGGGTGGAGAGGCAGGAGGGGGAGAGGGAGGTGAGGAGGGA
>JAABUJ010004360.1_pt1 | contig 14951 bp, 15 predicted proteins | sample 5559131 | NCBI WGS metagenome assembly JAABUJ01 (sample SAMN10711875, study PRJNA513366) | rock metagenome | isolation source: Antarctica rocks | place: Antarctica: Victoria Land, Mt New Zealand nord | collected 2016-01-07 | reverse complement strand
CGTCGCTCTCGCTGACGGCCGTGGCCCCGCAGTCGGGTCCGCCGCAACTCCTCGTGATCCCGGCCGACGAATCCGTAGAGTTGCGCGTCACCACCGACGCCCACGACTGGATCTTGCTCGCCGACGGACTCGTGCACAGCCAGCTCCCGTCGGGGACGACAGTGACGGTGCGCCGCGCGCCCCACGACGCCATCTTCCTGCGGCGCGGCGACCGCTACCGCCTGCAACGCCGCCTGCGCGACCTCCTCGTCGGCAATCCACGGCCGCGCCTCGGCGCCTCGGAGTAAAAGTGAAAGTCGAAAGCAAAAATCGTCATTGACATGCGGTCCCTCGCACGCGTGCGGTGGATGCGGTCAGCCACAGCACGCGCCCCTACCCTGGTGTTATGCTAAAGCCGACCCTCTATATCCTGTTACAAAAGGAGCAACGATGACCATCCTCGTGACCGGGGCGAGCGGCCATGTCGGCTGCGCCGTCCTCGACCAACTCCTCGCGGCGGGCGTCGCCGTCCGCGCGTCCAGCCGCGACCCGCGCGCCGCCCGTCTGCCCGCGGACGTGCCCGTCGTGGCCGCCGACCTCACCCGCCCTGAAACGCTACCTACGGCGCTCGACGGCGTGACGCGCGTCTTCCTCTATGCCCAGCCCGAGGGCATCGACGGTTTCGTCCAAGCGGCACAGGCCGCGGGAGTGGAGCGCGTCGTGCTCCTCTCCTCCTCCTCCGTCGTCGCGCCGGGGGCCGCAGACGACCCCATCGCCCGGCGCCATCGCGAGGTCGAACAGGCGCTGGAGCGATCGGGGCTCGCATGGACGTTCGTGCGCCCCGGCGCGTTCGCGACCAACGCGTTAGGCTGGGCCCGCTCGATCCGCGCCGAGGGCGTCGTGCGCCTCCCCTACCCGCGCGCGGAGAGCGCCCCGATCCACGAGGCCGACATCGCCGCCGTGGCCGTCGCCGCCCTGACCGGCGAGGCGCTCCGCGACGCGGCGCCCGTCCTCACGGGGCCGGAATCGCTCACCCAGGAGCGGCAGGTCACGCTTATCGGTGAGGCGATCGGGCGCGATGTCCGGTGCGTGGAACTGACGCCCGACCAGGCCCGCGATGCGATGGCTCGGTCCATGCCGCCACCGTTTGTCGACACGCTGCTGCGTATGTGGTCGGCGACCGATGGCGTGCCGGCCACCATCAGCGACGCCGTCATGCGGATCACCAGCCGCCCAGGACGCAACTTTGCCCTGTGGGCGCGCGACCACGCCGCCGATTTCCGCCCATAAGCGCCCTGTTACGCCATAGGGAAAGCCAACCCTCTTAACGAAAAGGAGGAACTGACATGACGACCGCGAGTACAGGTACGACACGGCTCAACTGGGGCGTCCTCGGCACGGACGGGATCGCCCATAAGTTCGCGGCGGGCGTCGCCGCATCGGAGACGGGGACGCTGCTCGCCGTGGGCAGTCGCACGCAAGAGTCGGCCGACCGCTTCGGCAAGCTGTGCGGCGCCGCGCGGCGCTATCCGTCCTACGATGCGGTGCTGGCTGACCCCGACGTGCAAGCGGTGTATATCGCGCTGCCCAATAGCATGCACGCCGCGTGGGCCATCAACGCGGCGCGGGCGAGCAAGCATATCCTGTGCGAGAAGCCTCTCACCACCAACGCCGCCGAGGCCGAGCGCGTCATCGAGGCGGCGCGCCGCCACGACGTGTTCCTGCTGGAGGCGTCTCTGTACCGCTGCCATCCCCAAACGACGCGCCTGGACACGTTGCTCGGGGAGGGCGTGATCGGCGACGTGCGGCTGATCGAATGCCGCTTCAGCTTCGACCTGGGGGCACAGGGGCCCGACGACAACATCCGCCTCTCCAACCCCCTCGCCGGCAGCGGCATCATGGATGTTGGCTGCTACGTGGCCTCCCTGGCCCTCTTGGTGGCCGGCGAAGCGCCGATCGACGTAACGGGGCTGGCGCACATCGACGGTCGCAGCCGTGTGGACGAGTGGGCGACGGCCAACCTGCGCTTCCCCAGCGGGGCGCTCGCCAGCTTGGTCTGCGGCACACGGGTCGCGTCGGAGCGAGCCCTGGCGGTGTGGGGCGCCGAGGGCAGCATCCATGTGCGCGAGCCGTGGAAGCCCGCCAGCGCGGACAGCCGCATCGTCGTGCGCCGCAAGGGGATGGAGCCGGAGGAGCTCGCCGTCGCCAAGGGCGGCGACATCTGGGCACGCGCGGTCGACACGGTCGCGCGCTACATCCCCGACCGGCAGGTCCCGCGCCCAGGGATGACCTGGGCCGACAGCCTGGACACGATGCGCGTCCTCGACCGCTGGCGCCAAGCAGTGGGGCTGGTCTTCGACGGGGAATAGCCGGCACAGTTTGCCGCAACTCTTAAGCAAACACCTTGATCACTATCTTTGCACTTTTCGATTATTGTCAAGTAAAACGGCTTTTGCCCGCTAGATATTGTAGTCATTACGCTTGACGGACAACAACATGTGGTAGCTAAACAAAAAGTGCAAAGATAGAGCTTGATGTGCCGCGTATCCAACAGCCGCATGATAGCGTCACGCTCGGGAACGCCGTCGAGGTTGACGCCGTGGCTGACACCTAAAAACTCGACGCCGACGGGGCGATGGGCAGCGTCGTAGTCGATGTACCGCGCATCGTCGAGATGCTTACCCGACGTGCGCTTGGCGTCGCTGAGATAGACATAGGCCGCGTCCGCCTCGGGATCGTATTCAAGTCTCATATGCTTTATCCTAGTACTACAACGTTACCTCGCTAGAATCACCCCTAGCGACCGTCAGACAAAGGGCCATCTCGCTGCTAAACTGAGCGATTGCACGCCTGCTTCCAGGTCGTTAGCACGGCCTCAGGAGACAAGTAACGTTGTAGTACTAGTCCCCTACCCGTCTCCATGCTACAATCTGAGCAATTACGATATATGTAGCCTTTGCAGGTTCCCCATGGTCCAGCCGCGCGTGTCGCGCAAGAGCGTCGACATCGTCCTCAAGTACACCGCCGATGCCCTCGGCGGGGCGCTGTTCGAGCGTTTCGGGCTGCCCTTCCCGCCCATCGTCGCGGGCCTGCCCTCCGAGCTGCCCCAACTGCTCATCAGTTCGCAGCAGACCGATCTGCTCTTCCGGCTCGCCGACGGCTCGATCCTGCATCTGGAGTTCCAGACCACGCGCCGCTCCGGCGACATCCTGCGCTTCGCCGCCTACCACCTGGCCGTCTACGCGCGCTACAAGCGCCCCGTCCACACCGTCGTGCTCTACGGCGCGGGCATCAGGAGCGCCGCTGACACGCTGGACACGGGCGCGCTTGCCTTCCGCGTCCACAACATCTTCCTCGGCCGCGAGGACGGCGACGCCACGCTGCGCCGGTTGCACGAGAAAGTCGCGCGCGACGAGCCCTTCACAGAGACGGACCGCATCGACCTGATCCTCGCGCCGCTGATGCGCCAGCGCCGCCCCATCGCCGTGGTGGCGCGCGACGCGGCGCTGCTGACCGCGCACTTGCGGCGGACAGAGCAGGAGATGACGGTGGGCGCGCTGCTCGGTTTGTCGTATCCTGATATCAGTGATGACGTAGCGATAGCTATATTGAGGGAGTTGGGTATGACAGCACTATCACAGGCCCTTGAGGCACGGGGCAAGACACAGGGAAAGATCGAAGGCAAGCGTGAGGCGGTGCGGGCGTTTCTGGAAACGCGCTTCGGCGCCCTACCAAAGTCCGTACGACAGCGCATCGATGCCGCGGACGCGGACCAGCTGGACCGCTTCGTCGTGCACGCGGCTACCATCGACAGACCCGAAGACCTCTAGCTGAGGGCGGGGAAGTTTGGCATGACGGCTCTGGCAACACGAGTCGGGCGTCTGGCGATACGCCCCTACCCACCCCCGGATGCTTCACGGAATACTTCGTAGCGGCACGCGCCCCTCGCATAGAGCGGCATAGTGCGCGTGCAGCCAGGCGCGTTGTGTCGCCGCAGGTAGGGCGGCGAAACGCTGCTCCGCCGCGACAACCGCGTCCCCGAAACCCTGAACCGGCCGTGGCACGCGATATCCGGCCTGGCGCATGAGCCAGAGCCACAGCATAGTCCGCGCGCCGCCGCCGATGATATGCACGGAACTCTGCCCGTCGATCGTCACGTCGTAGCGCGCCGCGCGGCCCCAGGCGAGTTGCACGGCGACGACGGCGGCCACGCCTTCAACCCCCGTAGCGCCCGTGATTGGATAGAAAACGAGGGCGTCGGACGGGGCGCCGTGTCCCGACGAGCGCTGCACGGCGCGCGTAGCAACGCCAGGCAGCCCATACAGAGGCGCGACGACTCGGTTGACCAGGGCCGCCACCTCGCGGAGTTGCGCGCTGTAGGCGGGATGGACGCACACCACCACCGGCGCCCCACCGCACAGCGGCGTGTACGGGATGGATTGGACGCCGCGCGCCTCGATCGCACTCTTCATGACGGGGCTGCCCGCCTTGACCGAAGGGACCGTGCGGCCGATGAGGATGACGCCGGCGACGAGAAGCGCGGCGCCGGCGAGTGGCGCGCCCCATCGTACAGGGCGACGCTCATCGCTCCCCGCTAGGCTGCCTAGCGCGAGCGGGGTCAGGCCCAGCAGGTAGAGCGCCTGCGGCCCGCACAAGTTTGGCGTCACCCCGAACCACACCGATTGGTCGACGTAGACCGCCGGCGACAAGTAGGCGGCCCAGTAGGGGACCCAGGCCGGGACGCGCGCGCCTTCGCCGATGGCCCCGCCCACGTACGCTTGGACGAGCAGCAGCGCGATAGCCACGAGCGGCGGCGTGTAGCGGCTCGGCGCGTAGCGCCCCAAGGCGAACCCAACCGCCGCGTGCGCCGGCAGCGCGAGCAACCCGATGAGCAGCGGCCAGCAGAACGGCCAGGCGAGGGGTGTGCCCCAAGTCGCGCGCGTGGCGCCGTAGGCCAGGATACCGGCGACGGCGCCATACGCCAGCAGTCCCCACAGGGTCGTCGCCGTCCAGGTGGCGCTGCGGCGCCACCTGGACGGGCACGGCGTGGTGGCAAGCAGGTCCTCCATGCCGTGACGCCGCTCCCGCGCGCCCATCCACGCGGCCGCCGCGGCCACGAACGGCCCCAGATACACTATCCAATCGCGCGCCTGCACCGTCACTTGCGGCCACACCACCACTGGTGTTTGCAAGCCATTGCGGGCCTGCAGCCAGGCGATGACGGCCAGGATGGGCAGCAACAGCACGACGACATTGCGGCGTACTTCGATGCGTACCATACGCACGCTCATAGCGCCGCCGACCCGACCGGGGCATCCCGCGCGCCGGACAGAGCTACGACAGCGAGCCCAGCGAGCAGCAGCGCGAGCGCGATCAGCGCGGCCATGTGATCGGTCGCCGCCAGCGCCGGCCACGCCCACGGCGATGGCTGTTCGCCGGGCTGCGGCGCGAGAAACGAGAGGATGGCGTAGCCCAGCGGGACGACCCACGAGAGGCCGGCGCCCAGGACGCGGGCGGTGAGCAGGGCCAGCCCCGTGAACCCGGCCAGGTTGCGCACGAGCATCCAGGCGCCGTCCGGCACGCCCCAACGCAAAACAGCGAGAGCCAGCGCGGCCGCCGCCACGGCGACGAGCGCGAGCAGATGCCCGCCGCACAACGGCCACAGCGGACGGCCGCCCGTGGCCTCGCTCTCGCCGAACGGCGACCCCGCGCTGGCCCCGACCATCATTGCGGCGGCAAGGGGCACGACAATCGGCACGATCGTAACCGTGATCTCTGACGTGCTATCCCAGCGCAGCCACAACCACGCGGCGGCCGCGATGGCGGCGAGCACGGCGACGGTGCGGCCAGCCTGCCGGGAACACAGGTAGAGGTAGGCCAGCCTCATGGGAGATCCTTAAGGGGCACGCCCCCGTGGCGCAGGGTTATGTAGTGCGCGCGTAGCCAAGCGCGCTGCCGCTCCCAACCGAGCGCGGCGAAGCGTGAGGCGGCCGCCGACGTAGCGTCCCAATCCACACCCCCGAAGTACGGTTGCAACGTCGTCCCTCCGGCGTTAACGATGTCGAGGCGCAGCCCTGCCTGGTGCACTAACCAGATCCCGATGGCGTTCTGCGCATCTATGCACGCCCGCAGCGTGGGGTCGCCTGGGCACGGCGGAAGAGGCCCAACCACGTCATACCCTACGAGGGCTTGCGCGATGTTTCCAAAGAAATACTGATCGGTCGCGTTATTCCCATTGTCGGGCAAGAAGGTAAGCACACGGCCGATGACCCCTATCTGGCCGTGAGGGAGTTGCTCGGCCCGCACGGGCGCGCCCGGTATACCAACCAACGGCGCGATCAAGCGGTTGATGACCGGCGCTTCCGAGGCGAGATACGACCGATAGGCCGGGTGAACGCACACGGGCACGGGCGCGCCGGCGCAGACCGGCGTGTACGGGATGAGCCTGTCGTACCGCGCAAGAAGGGGGGAGGGGACATTTGAGAAGCGCGACACACCCAGGAGGGTGGCGCTCGGGGGCGACGCGTCCAGGAGGATAGCCACGGCGACGGCGACGAGCGCCCCGCCCGTGAGGAAGGCGCTCCAGGCCGCACGGCCGCGCTCGCCGCGCAGGGCCAGGCCTCCGAGCGCCAGGCAGGTCAGTCCAAGCAGGAAGAGCGCCTGAGGCCACCCGACGTTCGGACGGACGCCATACCAAACCGAAGAGTCGAGCGTGGCGACGGGCGAGAGGTAGTGCAAGGCGTCGAGCGCCGACAGTCTGGTCGCCGGACCGAACGTGCCCGATCTCGACCCCCACCCTACCACGACCGGCAGCACCAGCAGCGCGATCGCGACGAGCGGGGCGGTGAAGCGGCTAGGGAGCAGTGACCCGAGCGCATAGCCGACCGCGCCGTAGGCCGGGACCGCCACGAGGCCCACCAGCATCGGCCAAGCCACGGGCCCTCCCCATTCGGTGTGCCGCACGGCCAGAGCAAGCACGTAGGCGCCAGCCAGGACGTAGGCCAGCGCACCCCAGAACGCGGTCGCGGCCCATGTAACCGACCAGCGCGCCCAAGCCGGCCGGGGCGTCGTCGCCAGCAGATCACCGATCTTGCGCCTGCGCTCGCGGCCACCCATCCAGGCGGCCGCTCCACCGAGCGCCGGTCCGACGATCAGAAGTCCGTCGCGGACCAGAACACTCGCTTGCACCCAGAACGTCACACGCCAGGCTAGTCCATCGGCATACGCCAGGAACAATGCAAGCCCCACGAGGAGGGGCCATAACCAGAGGCCGATGTTGCGCCGCGCCTCAATGCGTAGTAGCGACGCGTTCATGAGCGCGCCCCCACCAGCACGGCGCTGTAGCCGCGCTCCAGCAGCGAGTCCCCCGCCACGTCGTCGGTGTCGTCGCCGCGGTCCATCAGTTGACCCGGCGTGCCCTGGAAGACGATGCGCCCACCCTGCATCAGGGCGACCTGCCCGCAGGCCGCCCCGACGTCCTCGACGAGGTGCGTGCTCACGATCACCGTGCCGCGCGTCCCGACCTCGCGCAGCAGCCGCCGGAAGGTTACGCGCTGCTCGGGGTCGAGCCCCGCCGTGGGCTCGTCGAGCAGCAGCAACTCGGGCTCGTTCACGATGGCCTGGGCGATGCCGACGCGGCGCAACATGCCGCCGGAGAGCGTCTTGAGCTTGGCGCGGGCACGGTCGCCCAGCTCGACGCGCTCGATCGCCCGCGCCACGGCCAGCCGCACCGTGTCATGGGGCATCTCTTTGAGCAGCGCGAAGTATTCCACGAACTCGGCCACCGTGAAGTTGGGGTAGTAGCCGAGCGCCTGCGGCAGGTAGCCCAGGCGGCGGCGCAGTTCGCGCCGCTGCGCGTGGTCGCGCACGTCGTAGCCGAGCAGGCGCACCGACCCGCCGCCCGGCGCGAGCGCCGTCGCCAGCGTGCGCAGTAGCGTTGTCTTACCGGCCCCGTTGGGTCCGAGCAGCCCGAACACACCGCGCCCGATCTCCAAATCCACGCCCTTGAGCGCCTGCGTGCGCCCAAAGGTCTGCGTCACATCCTGAACCTGTACGTTCATAGCCATCCTGTCCTCTCACCACGTTGCCCGCTCGTGGCGTACAAAGCCACGGCCACGCAGGCCAACGTACACATCAAATAGGCCGGGATCAGCAGGCCCGGCGCGACGGCAACCGCCGCCAGGTCGCGCGTATTTGTTAGGGCCGCGCTGCCCAGCACGACGATGCTCCAACCAGCCAGCGCCGCCACGACGCCCACGTTGGCCGAGCGCGCCACGGTCGCCGCGGCCAGGCCCAGCGCCGCCACGGTGGTCATCGGCACGAGCCAGCCGAGCGTCAGCCCGGCCGCGCCGGCCGAGGCGAACGAGGCCACGATCCCCAGCGCGGCGTTGACGCCGAAGACGGCCAGCGCGCGCGCCAGCAGCACCATGCGGTCGGACACCGCCATGGTCTGGCTGAGTTCGAAGGCCGGGTCGATGCCCGGTCCATAGGCGTAGGCGATGCCGGCGCCAGCCAGCGCGGGCGCGAGCAGCGGGACCCACGGCATGCCTGTGTTACGCGTGACCAGCACGCCGATGGCGAGAATAATCGCGCTGGCGAGCAGCCAGGAGAGCAACAGCGAGGGCGTCGTGACGAGGGCGCGCGCGAGACCCGGCGAGCCCAATAGCCGCGCGGCCAGACGCTCGATGAAGCCAGGCTGCCGCGTCCACACCGCAGCGGCGACGCCCAGCCAGACCCGCTCCAGGTCGACGTCCAATCCGTCCATGCTAGCCCGCGCCTGACAGTCGCCGCACGCCGCGACGTGCGCGGGGTCGTCGGGATGGTCGCGCATCATACATTTCCTCCTCCATAGTCGCCTTGCCCGAGCGCTGCCCGCAGCAGGCGGCGCACCTTGAATAGGCGGCTCTTGACCGTGCCCTCGGGGACGCCGAGGCGCGCCGCGACGTCGGCCAGCGGGCGATCCTCGACGAACACCAGGCGCACCAACTCGCGCTGTTCGGCGCCCGCCAGCCCCGGTCCCAGGGTCGTGAGCGCCTGTTGCAGGTCGACGCTCCTGGTCGCCGTTATGGCAGGGTCCGCGTCCGCGCCGGCCACAGTTAGGGCGCCGACCTCCAGGGCCACGCCGGGCCGCCCGTGGGTTCGTGCCCACAGCGCGGCCTGCCGCCGCGCGATGCCCCAAATCCACGCCCCCACCGCGCCCTCGCCGCTGTAGCGCGCGGCGCCCTTCCAGACGGCGATAAACGCCTCCTGCAGCACGTCCTCAACAGCGTCGACGGGCAGCGTGCGCCGCAACCGCGCGGCCAGCCAGGGGGCGTGCCGGGCGAACAACTCGCGCAGCGCGGTGGAATCGCCTCCCGCCACGGCCGCCAGCAGCCTCTCGTCGTCCATCGGCGCCCCTTCTAAGAATTCGTGACAGTGATCCCGTCAACCAGTGTCTCGCCCTCTCTGTTGCGTCGGCGGGCGATATGGTTCACCGAGACTTGGCATCGGACAGGGCTTTCTGTATAGATACGCCCCTACGCGCGTCATGACGCGGGGCGATTGTACCTGGTTACACCTGACCGTCGACGCTCCCAGCGGAAACGACGCCATGTCGAGCACGCTGACTATAGGCGGAGCGGCAGTGATGGAATGAATAATAGTCGGCGTAAATTTGGTTACAGGTAAGTACGAGCCACTTTTTTGCAATGGTATGACCTGACCCTGAAGAACTATAGCAGGGACGGATCCTGGAGCCGATTGAACTGCGTCCGAGAAGGAATGGTTATAGGCTTGCGGTAGAATGTAGGAGAAGGATGGTGAGGTGGGTTCAAGCAGTTGTGGCGTGTTATGCCCGGCGGCGGCTTGACCTGTCAGGCTTGGCGGAACGTCGCGTGAACCATATCGAGCAGGTAAGGAGTGAGAGCATCATGGACAGTACAATTACAGAAGAGGAACTTGCGCGGCGTCTCCCAGAGGCGCTGGATCGCGTACACCTGCGCGGCGAGCGTTTCACGATTGACCGCGTGGGAGAACCAATCGCCGTTTTGTCTCCAGTCCAAGTTTCAGGGTCAGTGACATGGCGTCAGGTGGCGGAGCTCCTCGCGGAGATTGGATTCCCCGGCGGTGGCTTCGCCGATGACGTAGAGGCGGCCAAGGCTGCGCAGCCTCGGCTCGAGGCGCCTGCATGGCCGTCTTGATCGATTCCAACGTGTTTATCGCGTTGGAGCGCCGGGGGAGTGGCCCGGATGAGGTGCTGGCCCTGATCCCCGACGAGCCTGTCGCCCTCGCGTCCGTTTCTGTCTCCGAACTGTTGTTCGGGGTGGAACGCGCGAACACGCCAGAGCGGCGTGCCCGGAGAGAACACTTTGTGGAGGCCCTGCTGGCCCTGCTCCCCGTCCTTACGTTCGGAACGGCTGAAGCCCGTATCCATGCGCGGGTGTGGGCAGGGCTTGCGGCATCCGGCCAACTTATCGGCGGCCATGATCTGCTGATCGCGGCCACGGCGTTGGCTCATGGTTACGATATACTCACCGATAACGTGCGCGAGTTTCGACGCGTTCCCGGCCTGATCGTGCGTCAACCGCTGTGGCCCACATGATAACGGTCCGTCTGCTGCCATGATCTTTCAAGGGCAGACCGCGTCTCATCATCAAAGGATGCGCCTCACACTGACCGTAGGCGGCACGGCGTGGGGGCGCGGCGGCAATGGGATGAACGGCAAGCGCCGTAGCGGTCCCGGCAGCCAGCCCCAGGGGTCGCGCGCCGTCATCGTGCCGCCCGGCGAGGCGATCACGGCGCGCCCGGTGTCAGGGTCGATGGCCGGAATACCGAACAGGCTGTCGATGGCGCCTATGCGCGCGCCACTGCGCGTGTCCAGCACGATCGTGGGCGCGCCGGGTAGGTAGGCGCGCCCATGCTCCGCGTCCGCCACGATCGACCATAGTGGCGCCCGATCCAGCGCGACGACCCGCGCGACGTTTCCGCGACGCGTATCGAGTATGGTGACGCTGCTTGGGCTGGTAAAGCGGCCCATGTTGTTCATGGACCCCGTGGCGGCGATGAGGGCATGGCCGCTACGGTCGTCCACCGCCACGCCTTCGGGCTGCCCGTCGATCTTGACGGTCCGGACAACGCGCCCCGTGCCTGCGTCAAGGACACTGGCCGTCCGGTCTAGCGCACTGACCACGACGACGCGCCCCATGCGCGCGTCTACCGCCATGGCACCGGGCTCACGCCCCACGGCCGTGGCGTGTAGCAGTTGCCCTGTCACGGCGTCCATGGTAACGATGGCGCCGGCGCCGCCGGTGATGGGGATCAGCCCGCGCTTGTCGGTCCCTTCCGTCGCGGCGAACAGATGAGCCGTCCCCGCGTCCAGCGCTATCCGTTGCACGACCGTACCGAGCGCGTACGTACGCCGCACCTCGCCCGTGCGCGCGTCGAGCGCGCTCACCCCCTTCAGCGTGGCGACAAAAACCTGCCCGCGCCGCTCGTCCACCACGACGTCATGCACGCCCACGCCGACCGTGGTCGTGTGCAGGACCCGGCCGCTCCACGCATCGAGCATGGCGACCGTCACGCCCTGCCCCGTCGTCCCATCGCAGGCGATGAAGACGCGGTTCGTCCCCTCGGACACGGCGATGTCGCCTGTGCTGTAGCCAAACTGGCCCACCCTAACCTTGCGCAACAGCGCTCCGTTACCTGTATCAAGCACATCGACCGTGCCGTCCTGGTGCACGACGAAGCCGCGCCCGGCCCGCGCGGCAATCGCCGCGGCCATCGGATAGGGGCCAATAGTCGTGGCGCGCAGAGTAGTCATGTGAACGCCAGGTGCGCTCACTGTATCGTGCCGCCAGGTCGCCGTCCCCGCGACGAGCGCGCCCAGCAGCGCCAGTGCCAGCACCAAGGGTAATCGTCGTCCACGCGCCATTCTTTGCCCTCTCTGTCCTACTCCACGTCATGGCCGCACTAAAAACCTGCTGGCATGGGGCCACCTATGTATAACGCGTCTATAGGCCAAGACGTTACACTGACTAATAGAAATTAGCGCGCAGGATAGAGGGAGCATGATGATGAAAGCATGGCGCGTCAACGAGTTGGGCGACCCCATGGACGTCTTGAAGCTGGAGGAGGTCGACGCGCCGGCGGCAGGGCCGGGCGAGGCCGTCGTCGAGGTCGGGGCGACCTCACTCAACTTCTTTGACATCCTGTTGTGTCAGGGCACGTACCAGGAGAAGCCGCCGCTGCCCTTCACGCCAGGGGCCGAGGTCGGCGGGACGGTGCGCGCCGTGGGCGACGGCGTGACCACCGTGCGCGAGGGACAGCGCGTCCTGGCGCTGCCGCCGTTACCGCACGGCGGCCTGACCCAGCGCGTCGCCGTGCCGGCGGCGGCGATGCTGCCGATCCCCGACGCTATGTCGTTCGAGGACGCGGCGGCGCACTTCATCGTCTACCAGACCGCCTACGTCGGGCTGCACCGCCGCGCGCAGCTGCGGCCGAGCGAGGTCGCGCTCGTGCACGCTGGAGCCGGCGGCGTCGGTTCGGCCGCGATCCAACTCGCCGTCGCGGCGGGCGCGCGCGTCATTGCGACGGCCGGAGGTTCCGAGAAGGTCGCGGTCTGCCGCCGCCTTGGAGCCGAGGAGGCCATCGACTACCGCGAGGGCGACTTCGTGGAGCGCGTGAAAGAGTTGACGGGGGGACGCGGGGCCGACGTTATCTTCGATCCGGTCGGCGGCGACGTGTTCGACCGTTCACGCCGCTGCATCGCCTTCGAGGGCCGCCTCCTCGTGGTTGGGTTCGCCGGCGGCCGCATGGCCGAGGCTCCGACGAATCACGCGCTAGTCAAGAACTACGCGGTCGTCGGCCTGCATTGGGGACTCTACCGCAAAATGGCCCCACAAGTCATCGTAGAGACGCACCAGGAACTAATGCGTCTCTACGAAGAGGGCAAGATCAAGCCGCTGATCTTCCGCGATGTCCCCTTCGCGGAGGTCCCGGCCGCGCTCGACCTAATCGGCAGCCGCGCCACCTGGGGCAAGCTGGTCACCCAACCCAACGGCTAATCTCCCGAACATCGACTGGAGTAACACTATGGTAACGACAACAACCGCGACCTCCTACAAACTTTTCATCGGCGGCGCCTGGGACGACGCTGCGTCCGGCCGCACGTTCGAAGTGGTCAATCCCGCCACCCTGCAGCCCTTCGCGACGGTCGCGGACGGGGGCAGCGCCGACATGCGGCGAGCCATCGACGCCGCCGCGGCCGCGCAACCGGCCTGGGAGGCGACAACCGCGGCCGAACGCTCCGGCATCCTGCGCGCCGCAGCCCAGCGTATGCACGAGCGGAAAGAGGATCTGGCTCGCCTCATGACGCTGGAAGAGGGCAAGCCGCTGGCCGAGGCGCGCGGGGAGATTGTCTACGCCGCCTCGTTCCTGGAGTGGTTCGCCGAGGAGGCCCGCCGCGTCTACGGCACGATCGTACCGTCGAGCTCACCTGACAAGCGACTCCTCGTGCTCAAGCGGCCCGTCGGCGTCACGGCAGCCATCACGCCCTGGAACTTCCCGGCGGCCATGATCACGCGCAAGCTCGGCCCCGCGCTCGCGGCTGGCTGCACGATGGTGATCAAGCCCTCGGAGTTGACGCCGCTCTCGGCGCTGGAACTTGCCCGGATCTTCCAGGAGGTCGGATTGCCCGCGGGCGTCCTCTCCGTCGTGCCCGGCCTTGACGCGCCGGACATCGTGGCGCCCATCATGGCGGATCGCCGCGTGCGCAAGGTCTCCTTCACCGGCTCGACCGAGGTCGGCAAGATCCTGATGAAACAGGCGGCCGATACGGTCAAGCGCCTCTCGCTCGAACTGGGTGGGCATGCGCCGTTCATCGTCTTCGCGGACGCCGACCTCGATGTCGCGGTCCAGCAGTGCGTCACATCCAAGATGCGCAACACGGGGGAGACGTGCGTGGCGGCCAACCGCATCTTCGTGCAGCGGGGTATCCGCGACGCCTTCGCCGAGCGGCTGATCGCCAAGCTCCGTGAGATGAAGGCCGGCGACGGTCTGGACGACGGCGTGACCGTCGGGCCGCTCATCGACGAGGCGACGTTCCGCAAGGTGGAGCGGCACGTCCGGGACGCCGTGGCCGGGGACGCCACGGTCGCCCTGGGCGGTCGCCCCGTCGAGAGTGGGGTTGGGGAGGGCTACTACTTCGCGCCGACCGTCCTGCTCGACGTGAACGACACGATGCTGCTGGCGCGCGAGGAGACGTTCGGCCCCGTCGCCGGCCTGCTGACCTTCGACAGCGAGGAGGAGGTCATCGCGCGCGCCAACGACACGGACTTCGGGCTGGCCACCTACTACTTCACGCGCGACGTGGGCCGCGTGTGGCGGCTGGCGGAGCAATTGCAGTACGGCATCCTGGGCGCCAACGACGGCCTGCCCTCGACGGCCCAGGCGCCTTTCGGCGGCGTGAAAGAGTCGGGTCTTGGCCGCGAAGGCGGCCTGTGGGGCATCGAGGAGTACCTCGACGTCAAGTACGTGTCGCTGGGCGGCGTCTCCGGGGCATGATGCGGACGGGCGCGCCCGTCCGCATCGACTGGTGATCGCTGACAGCAAGAATGCCACCTGGGTAGTGGTCTATAAGCTGCGAAGCATGACTATGTACTCGCCTGAATCGCGGAAGTGGTCGAAGTGGAGGCGCTCGTACAACTTGATGGCCCCGCTATTGTCGCGGTGCACAAAGAGCCCAAGGAAGGGGCTGCGGTCGTGATGTCTACTGGCTTCAATAGTGAGGTGTTCAATGACTTGAGTGGAAAAGCGATACTCGCGGGGACCAGGCGGTTGTCCCCAATATCTCTGATCAATGCCAAGGTAGGGAATAGTGTTGACCCGTATTTTTGGTCCCTTCGTAGGCACACGCCATTCAGATACGCCAAGTGAACCGTATCCGATGACATCGCTTTGTCCAGTTGTGTATAACCAGACTTCGCAGCCACGGTCCC
>JAABUJ010004359.1_pt1 | contig 14953 bp, 12 predicted proteins | sample 5559131 | NCBI WGS metagenome assembly JAABUJ01 (sample SAMN10711875, study PRJNA513366) | rock metagenome | isolation source: Antarctica rocks | place: Antarctica: Victoria Land, Mt New Zealand nord | collected 2016-01-07 | reverse complement strand
CAAGGACACCCAAGGGGGTCCAGACTCTATTTGGGTCAGGCCCCGGTCCGGCTTTCGACCCTAACGCGAACCGTCGCCCGCGCGGGCAACCCCATTTCAACACCGGGACTCTATGCCTGGGTTCGGACAGAACGCGCGCATCCAGATTCGCGCATTACGTCGGTTGCGAATCCTCGGTCGGCGCCCGGCTCGAACACGCCCGGACCAGCGCGACCGCCTCGAGCTCGGCCAGCACCTCGGGCGGACGACGCCGGCGAGGCCTCGGGGAGGAGGGCGACGAGGACCCCGCCGGCGGATGCTCAATCATCGCCATCCGCGCCTCCCGATCAGTTCGAGGGCATCTTCCGACGGCACATGAAAATCTCCGACGGGTGGCGCGACACCGCTTGGTACAGCATCATCGCGCCGGAGTGGTCGACCGTTCGCGCCGCGCCGCGCCGCGCGGACGGCTTGCCAACCACGGCATCACCGCCTCGCGGAAACCCCGCCTTCCTCTCGCTGAAGCGTCGATCTCAATGCCGCCAGCGTCCATCTCCGGCCCGGGCGTGCACCGCCCTTCAACTCGGCTAAGCGGGTGTCGTCTCATCGTGGCATCACTCTTGAGAAGCGTGTTATCAGCGCCGGCCGACGTTTGCCCGCGAGGGCGACCACAGGTCAATCCAGCGTCCGAACAGGTCACGGGCCTGTTCGAGCATCTGCGGTGACGCGCTGCGCACCTGTGCGAGCAGGCGCTCAGCGCCGCCGGTGCCCAGGACATCGTCAGCGGCGGTGACGTACTCGGGTACGCGCGCCCATTCGTCGGCGAGCGTGGCACCGACTTCGACGTGGAATTGCACGCCGTAGGTGAGCGCGCCGACGCGGATCGCTTGGTGGGGGTAGGTGGGCGAGGAGGCGAGCAGTACCGCGCCGTCGGGCAGCTCGAACGTGTCGCTGTGCCACTGCAGGGTGCTTAGCGGCCAGCGGCACGGACCGACAACAGGGTCTACACGTCCCGCCGGTGTGGGGTACACGGGCAGCACGCCGACCTCGGGAACCGGGCCGGGGGTGACGCTGGCGCCCAGCGCGCAGGCAAGCAGTTGAACGCCCAGACAGCTGCCCCAGATCGGTACGCGGGCGTTGGCGGCGTCGCGCAGGAGGGCCTTCTCGGCGCCCAGCCACGGGTGTTGGGTCTCGTCGTTGACGCTCATCGGGCCGCCCATCACGACGATCGCGTCGAAACAGGCCAGCGATCGCGGTAGCGACTCACCCTCGTCCAGTTCGACGCGGACGATCCGCGCGTCGCGTTCGACCAGCACCTCCTCGAAGGCGCCGGGCGGCTCGCAAGCGATGTGCTGTAGGACGAGGACGTTCATGCGCTCGCGATCTGACGGACAAGGGTCACCGTCACCCAAAGACCGTGCACGATGGTGCTTGCACCATGCGATGGTGACCTCCGTTCGTCGGCGCTCAACACCGCGCATAGTCGCCGATCAGCCCGCCCAAACCGCAGGAGACCTTAGCGACCGATTTGGTTCCGTTGCTGTAGGAACCCCGTGTTCAGCGGCGAGTTCAACAAGACGATCCCAGCCACGATCACGATCCAGTCCTCAAGCCGCAGATGCGCAGGATTTCAGCCGCTTTCGGTTTGAGCGCCCTCTTGCGCGGTGCGTGAGGTTTCGCGGGCGCTATAGGAGTGTGCGCCGGCGCCGGCGAGCTTCCCGCCGTCGACGATCAGGTATTCCTGGCGGATCGGGCGACCCTCGAACCAGCACTCGAGGATCTCGCGAGTGCCGGCGGCGTAACGGGCCTGGGCTGAGAGAGTCGAGCCGGAGGTGTGGGGCGTCATGCCGTGGTGGGGCATTGTTCGCCAGGGATGGTCTTGGGGCGCGGGCTGGGGAAACCACACGTCGCCGGCGTAGCCCGCGAGCTGGCCGCTTTGCAGGGCTCGGACGACCGCGTCGCGGTCAGCGATTCTGGCGCGCGCGGTGTTGATGAGATAGGCGCCGCGTTTCATCTGGCCGATCAGTTGCTCATCAAAGAGACTCTCGGTCTCGGGGTGCAGCGGCGCGTTGATCGTGACCACGTCACAGACTTTGACGAGCTCCTGCACGGTGGGGTGGAAGGTCAGGTTCAGCTCGCGCTCTGTCTCGGGCGCGAGGCGGTGTCGATCGGTGTAGTGCAGCCCGACTTCAAAGGGCTTGAGGCGTCGCAGCACTGCCGAGCCGATGCGTCCGGCCGCGACGGTGCCGACCTGCATCCCTTCCAGGTCATAGGAGCGCGAGACGCAGTCAGCGATGTTCCAGCCGCCGTCGAGCACCCATTGGTGGGAGGGGATGTAGTTGCGCACGAGCGAGAGGATCATCATCACGACGTGCTCAGCGACGCTGATGCTGTTGGAGTAGGTCACCTCCGCGACGGTGATGCCGCGCGTGATCGCCGCGTCGATGTCGACGTGATCAGAGCCGATCCCGGCCGTCACCGCGAGTTTTAGCTTCGGCGCCATCGCGATCCGCTCGGCGCTCAGGTAGGCGGGCCAGAACGGCTGGGAGATCACGATCTCCGCCTCGGGAAGCTCGCGCTCAAGCACCGAGTCAGAGCCTTCCTTATCAGAGGTCACGATCAGCCGGTGCCCGAGCCCCTCGACAAACCGCCGGAGCCCGAGCTCTCCCGACACGCTGCCCAGCAGCTCGCCCGGGGTGAAATCGATGTGCTCGGGGGTGGGGGCGCTCTGGCCATCGTGATAGCCGTCGATCTGGGGGATGTCAGCCCGCGCGTACGCGGGCGGATACCCGTCCACCGGATCGTCATAGAGCACGCAGATGATGTTCGCCATGACTTCCCTCTCCTCGCCAGCGGATGCATTCCTGGTCAAACCTAGGCTCAAGCGTGACACCGCCTCCATCGATCAGCAATCGTTATTATCGACCTTGTGATAGAGGATCTCTATCGATAAACCGTCGTCGTGTACGGCCGCCAGCTGGAATACCTCGCCGCGCTGGACCGCGAGCGCCACTTCGCTCGCGCAGCCGACGCGTGCCATGTCACGCAGCCGACCCTGTCCGCGGGAATCCAAGCCCTCGAGACGGCGCTCGGGGTGCCGCTGGTTCGCCGCGGCCGACGCTTTGAGGCGATCACGCCCGAGGGGGAACTCGTCCTGCGCTGGGCGCATCGCATCGTCGCTGACTGCGAGCATCTCGCGACCGACGTCGCGCGGCTGCGCGGCGAGCTCGTTGGCGTGCTCCGGATCGGCGCAATCCCGACCGCCCAAGCCGCGATCGCACTGCTCACCTCGCCGTTCCTGGAACGCCACCCGTTGATGCGAATCGAGGTGCGATCGCTGACCTCACGCGAGATCGAACGCGACCTGCACACCTACAAGCTCGACGTCGGACTGACCTATCTGAGCAACGAGCCGCTGCAGAACATGCGCACCTGGCCCGTCTACCACGAGCGCTACCTGCTCCTCAGCCGCCTCGACGGCCCGTTCACCGGACGCTCCACGGTCGCGTGGCGCGAGCTCGCCGACGTGCCGCTCTGCCTACTCACTCCCGATAACCAAAACCGGCGCATCATCAACGGCCTGTTTCGCCAGGCGGGAATCGCGCCGCCGAGACCGTCGGTCGAAACCAACTCGCTGAGCACCCTGCTCGGCCACGTACGCAGCGGCTGGGCAAGCGTAATGGCCCATCCCTGGTTAGCGACATTCGGCGTGCCCGAACATATGCACGCGCTACCGCTGGTTGACCCCGAAGCCACCCATGTCGTCGGGCTCATCGCCCCAGACCAAGACCCAATGCCCCCACTCGCCACCGCGCTCTCCCAGGTCACCCGCACACTCAATGTCGATGCCGAGCTCGACAAGCACCCCACCCCGCCATAGGCCTACGCCTACCTCGCGGACCGCAAGGCCCGACGGCTGGCGCGACACCACCGCGTCTGACGACACTCCAGGCCCGATTTATGGCCTGATGATCGTCGACAGCCGACAGCGTCCAAACCCTGACCTACTAGTGAGAGCGCGGTCGGAGAGATCGATGCCAACGCCCCGTCTCAGCGGCTGTTACCCGCCAGCGCCGCCGCGCCCTGCTCCCCTAATGAGGCCGGGGGCCTCGACCCGCTCCCCGCCGCCTCCAGGCGAGCAGCCGCCGAAGCCCGGTCTTGGTTTAGGGCGTTCAATCCTGGACCGATCCTCGTCAAACCCCATGGTTGGCAGAATCGAGCCGATGCGACCCAACCCGAAGTACGCGAGCAGCGACTTTGAGGTCGTCCGGCAGCTGATCCGCGAGAATCCGTGGGGTATCCTGGTGAGCAGCAGCCACGGCGAACTGGTCGCTTCGCACTATCCGATCCTGTTAGACGAACAGGCGTCGGAGCTGACGGTCCTGACTCACGTCGGCCGGCCTGATGAGAAAGTCCATGGGTTCGGCGATCGCGAGATGCTGCTGATCGTCCAGGGCCGCCATGGCTACATCTCTCCGAGCTGGTACGTGCCCGGAACGACCCCAGCGCCTACCTGGAACTTCAGCGTCGCGCACTGCTACGGGGTCCCGCAGATTCTCGACAAAGCGGCGAACATGCGCGTGCTCACCAGACTCGTTGAGCATTTCGAGCGTCACGTCGAGCAGCCGATGCTGCTCGATCAGGAGTCGGGCGCGCAGCTTGCGAAAGGGACCGTCGGCATCCGACTGCCGATCACGCGATTTGTCTGCAAGCTGAAACTCAGCCAGGACAAGGACCCGGTCAGCCAACGCCAGGTAATGGCCGCCCTGCGCGCCCCCGGTCCCTACCAGCATCCAGGGCTCGCCGACGACATGAAGCACGTACTGAGCGATCAGGCCAACTGACCGCCCGGACTCATGTCCCGTGTCGCTGCGCGCGGCACGTGAGGGGCCGAGCTTCACCGCGCCGCCCGCGACGGCCACCTGCAACGCCATCGTGGAATACCCGCGCGCGGCCACGCCCGCCTCTGCTCAAGCATGTCATTTGCGGCTTGAGTCACGTTTTCCCTCATTAACGTGACTCATGTGCACGGTCTCGGGGCGGGTTGAGCGTAAACGTGACTCGATCGGGCGAGAGGGCGTGAATCCAGAACAGCCTTGGGCAGATTCGCTTCGTCCTGCGCCTTCGCGGTCCGCGCCGCATGGGCTAGTCGCCGATTGACCACGGCGGGACCCAATCGGGCAGATTGCGCCCGCTGGCCAAGATGTCCGTGATGGCTCTCTTTCTGCGCCTGAAGTCGGCTTCGGCGAGCAGGCCAAGACCGGGGTAGGTTCCGTCGGCCGCCAGGCTGTCGGAGCTGAACCCGACCGCGTATGACGCCGGCTCCTCTTCCAAGCCGACCCACGAGACCTGAACGTGTTGAACGTCAGGGCACCAGATCCGTCCAGGATGCCCCGGGTACAGCGCCATAGCTCTTGACGTGAGTTCCTCGCTGAGCACACCCCGTGCGTCGGCCTCGTCGCCGAGAAACTCGACGAGAAGGCCGGCGCGAAGGTCTGCAACCGTCACATAGCTCGGCGTCACGTGAGGCGGGTCCGAGGCTTCGCGTTGGGACGAAGATCGCCGATGGCGACGCGGACAAAGTAACCCACGATTGCGAAACCTAACAACGCAAGAACCTTGCGCTTGATCCGCACACGGCATGTATTGCTCGACTCGCCCCAGCTTCGAGTCGCCCGGCGCCCCGCATCTAGCGCTTGACCTCCACCGCTTGTTGTCGACTTCACGCTCAACGATCCGTCGCGCTTCTGCTCCCACGAACGAACGCGCGGCAGTCTCGCGGGCGTCAGGGCGCGTGCTCAACGCTGCTGCTCCCGGCCGTAAGCGGCGGTGAGAGGGGCCTACATTCCGAACCCCATCCCGCGGTCAGGCCCGCGGTCAGGCGGTGACGGGGTCAGCTCGGGCACGTAGCGGGCTTGTTCTGAGACCGGCCCCCGGCCGCGGTCATCGCCGACGCCGAGCTCGCGGCGGGCCTGCAGAGCGAGCTTGGCCGCGTGCTCCCAATCGGCGTGCTGCTCAAAGCCGCGGCGGTCGGGTTCGGGGCCGAGGACATGCCGGCGGTCGGTGATCCCATACGCGAGGCGGTAGGCGCTGATCGCGCGGGCGCCCCGATCCCAGACCTCGCGTTGCTCAGCCTGCCGGGGGCGGGAGCCGAGCACCCGCATAGCGACCGCGGGATCGCGCATCATCGCTCGCTGGGTCTGCTGCTCGGTCGCGACCTCCAGGGCGTGCTCATAGACAGCCAGGCGGTCGCGGACCCCTGGGTGCGCGCGTTCCCACTCCAGCGGTCCGCCGGGCTGCTCACGCGCCTGACGAGCCGCATCACGCTCGCCGGCCGCGCGCTGGTCGTAGTGCTCGGCGTCTTGGCCGGCGGTCTGCTGGCGCTCCCGCGCGCGGGAGCCGCGCTGACCATGGCGGGCCAGACGCCCCATCTGCTCAAGCTCACGTTCGGCCCGCGCGGCGCGGTCACGAGCGGCCTGGGCATCCTCGACGGCCCGCTCGGCGCGCCGGTCGGCCTCCTGGGCTGAGTGGGCGTGATGACGGGGGTAACCATCAAGCTCTACGGCGAGGCGGTCGCGCTCTACGCGCAGCCACGCCAGCTGATCGTGCGCAGCTCGATCAAACCCCCGCGCCTGCGCCGGCGTCGTCGTGGACTCAACGGGCTCACGGGCGCGCTGGTCCACCACCGCAGCCAGCTCAGTTTCGGCCTCATACAACCGCTCACGCACCCCGGGATTGGCTCGCCCCACGCGCTGGGGCCGCCCGGATCCTCAGCCAGCACCCGCGCCCGGGTCTGGAGCCGGTCGGCGTGCTCGTGCTGCTGCTCAGCCCGCACCGCGAACGACTCGGCGCGGTCACGCGCCTGACGGCCCTGCTGGCCCCGGCGACCCAACACCCCGAGATCCTCATAGACCCCCCGCCAGTGAACAGCCCGCCACCCATCCCCACCAGCCAGCTCACGCTCGCTGCCCGCACGGCCCTCCAACCTGGCGATTTCCCGGACGGTCTCGGCCGGGTAGCTGTCCAGGACCGCCCGCAGCCGGTCACGCTCCGCGCGCAGCTCGGCCAGGTGGTCGCGCTCTTGCGGCCGCTCGGCGACCCGGCGGGCATCCGGGGCGCGCGTGTCGGGCTGGCTTTCGCGCTCGCGAGCGTGCTCAGCCTCCACCTGCTGCTCATGCGCCAACGCCACCGCGATCGACGGCACCTCGACCTCGGTGCGGCCCAGCCGCTGAGCCAGCGCCGCGACCTGCACACCACGACCAGCATCAGCCCCCTCGAGCTCGAGACGCTCACCGCTGGCATACAGCCGCGTGCTCTCCCGCGCGCGAGTCAACGCGACGTAGGTGCCGTTCTGATCGGCGTGCTCACCAGCGATCACATGCGCCCGGTCAACCGTCTGGCCTTGGGCGGGGAACGTGTGCGACACGTAGGCCAGCCGGGCGCTGGCGCTGTCGAGCTGTAAGTGGTCCCAGGTCGCCTCGCGGCCGTCTGCGAGCGCGACGGTCGCGGACTGCTCGTCACCGGCGACGTCGAGCACCCGCCCGCCCGTCCCGTTTCTGACCGCCCCGAGCTGAGGGTGGATGCTCGCAGCACGCAGCACGACCTCATCACCAGCCCGCAGACCGTAGGGCCGCCCGGTCAGCGCGACAGCCCGCTCGCCCAGCTCGCTGTCCTGGACGCGCAGCGCCTGGGCACGAGCGTTCAGACCGTCCAAGGCCTCGTTGCTGGTCTGGGTGATCACCAGCGCGCTCTTGCCCTCTCGGCGGTCCTCGTGGGCGGCCTCTAATGCTTGGTCTTCGGCCTGGCGTTGGGTGTCGACGACCACCACACGCCCGCGGGTGGCGTAGCCGGCCAGGGCTTGGTCGTGCTCGCCGGCGCGCCATTTGGCCTGGTCACGCCGGTCAGCGGCATCCTTGGCGCGGACGATCCGTGACAGCTCCACCAGCCCGCCACGCTCTGCCGCGACCTGCTCGATCGCCGGCCACAGGCCGCCGGCGCCGACCGCCTGAGACTGGCGCGGGTCACCAACCTCGACGATCCGCGCGCCGCCCGCGGCGGCCGCCTCAAGCAGCCACGCCTGCTCGCGAGTCGACGCCAGCGCGGCCTCGTCATGAATGACCGTCACCTCAGGCCCGAGCGTCACCGCGCCACGGCGCACTGCGGCCTGCAACGCCATCGTGGAGTAGCCCAACGCGTCTGAGAGACCGGCCGCTGACAGCTCCGCGGTGAGCCGCTCGGCGGCCTGCGCGCCGGTCGAGCAGACCACGATCCGCTGACCGGCCTCCTGGTGCGCCCGCGCGACCCCCGATAGCGCGGTGCTCTTCCCCGTCCCGGCCTGCCCGATGATCACGGTCAGTTGCCGGTCTGAGCACGCCACCCGGACCGCCTGCTCCTGCTCTAAGGCGAGCTGCGCGCCGCCGAGCGCCAGCTCTGACCGCAGCTCTGAGACCTCCGCATCGACGAGCTCCTGGGCGATCGTCTCCGTGGGCGTGTCAGCAAGCGCGCGAGCAGACGCGACCGCCGCACGCTCAGTCCCGCGATGCGCGCGCGTGGTCTGCCGACCGTCGGCCAACTCCAAGATCTCTGAGCGCTCTTCCAGGCGCTTGAGCGCCTCAAGCCCCCGGGCGGGGTCCCCACCGACCGCCGCTTCGAGCGCGACCGCGCGCGCCTCCCGCGGCGCGAACGTCGCGTCAAACTCCGTCAGCCGATCCAAGATCCGACGGTCCAGCCCACCGTCGTCGAGCCCGCGGGCCTGGTCCAAGTGCAGGTAGGGGTTACGCAACGCCTGCACCGATCGGACGTCGAAGTCGTGCTCGCTCGCCGTCTCCCACCAAACGCGATCGAGATCCCCCGCGGTCTGAAGTCCTCCTGAGAGGCCCTTGGCGGCCCGGGTGGTCATCGCCACCGCGCGCTGCTCGGCCGGCAGCAGCTGCCCGGAGCGCTCATGTGACGCCAGGCGCGCTGCCGCGGCGTCAGCGCCCGGGCCGCCCGCCTGAACCCGCCCCTTAAGCTCTGCGACGCGTTCTGACAGCCGCTGGTCGATCGCCTGACGGACTTGGCGGTGACGGCCTGACCACTCCTGTAGGAGGCCGTCAGGGACGCCTGAGAGTTCGAAGTAGCGACCACCCCGCCCCGTGCCCGCCGTGATCTGAAATCCGAGCCCTTGGAGTTCTGCGGCGAGCTGCGCGCGGTAGGCCGCCCCGAGCTCGCGTTGGTGGACCAGTAGCGCGCGGGACTCGATCGCCACCACCTTCTGATCCCCCTCACGGACCGCCCCATGCAACACGACGTGGGAGTGCAGCTGGGGATCGGGCGGCCGGCCGGCGACGGCGCGCGCCGTGGTATGCCGCCAACTGGTCGCCAACAGCTCCGCCGGGGTCTCGCGCAGGACCGTCTCACGGTCCACCCTGCGGCGGACCATCGGCACATACTCAACGGCGTGCGCCAGCGCGGCATCCACGGCCCGCTCCTGCGCTGATTCGAGCTCTCCCCGCAACTCCGGGCTCCCAAGGGCCCACACCGCGCTCACGGACTTCGGCGCGCTAAACGTCGCGTCGATCGCCGCCACCGCCGACCCGCCCGCACCACCAGCCCGCAGCCGCCCCCCGGTCACGGGGTTCTGGACCGCCATCAACGCCCGAAACTGCTCAGCGGCCACCGGCCGCCCGGCGTCCACGCCCAGCACGTCTCGACCGACAGACCCCAAAGACGCCCACCGACCCGGGGCCTCTACCCGCTCCCCGGACTGAGACAAGTAGTAATCCCCCGCCCCCACCGCCTGCGTCCGCCCCTCCAGATATTGCCCATAGGCCGCGGCGCCCGACCCCGCGATCTTCGCGACCGTCAACACGACCGAAAAACCGCCTCGAGCAGGAGGCCCGGGCACCCCCACCCACGGGTCGATCGCGACGCCCGGCAGGCGGCCGCACAGAGGGTTTCAGGGGCGTCTGGGCGGGGGCCGTCTAGCACGAGGTGCGTAAGGTGTATATATTGCCGGCGCTTTGGTGTATATTGCCGCTTTGGTGTTGGTATTGTTGTCCGGGATCAGGGATACGGTTGCCGGCATGGGAAACCTGCAGCCGACGCTGAAAATGACCCCCTTCTTCTTCGATGCTGTCGTTTCTGATTAGACACGAATGTGTCGGCTCTTCGAGTTGCGGTGATCTGTGGAGGCGACAGCCTCTAGGCGTTTCAGGTGGCCGCTTGGCGGCTGGTGATAGTCCCCGAGGCCCGAAGGGGCGAGTGGGGGCAAGAACCAGCCGCACCCGGACTGGGGACCACCACGCACGGCGTGCGCGCCCGCGCGCAGATCCCTTCAGGCTTATTAAGAGAGGTACATCCTGCGTCACTCGCCGAACGGGCTTTGGGCGAGAAAACGTCACTCGCCGAACGGGCTTAGGCGTCACTCGCCGAACGGGCTTCCTCCCCGCCGATCGAGATCCGTCACCAAAAGAACGGGCTTCCGTCTGAGGGCGCTGACACGATTCCGCCATGCAGCGAGCTCACCGGCGGCACGGCCAGGCTCCACGGGCTAGCCTGCTGCACCCCATGTGGGAGCCCGTCACATGTGGAGAACCGTCTGAGGCGGCGTTTATTGCCCGCTGCCTGCTCGGTCCAGGCGTGGTAGGCGCCAGTCGGCGGCTATCAATGCTGGACCTGCGCGTGTGGTCGGCGCTGTGCGCGACGTTGCGAGAGCAGCTCCCCTCCGAACTTGAGGACCCAACGTTGGGCCATCCCGACGTCCGGACGGTTGAGACAACCGGCTACCAACTCGCGGAGATGGTGTGGGCAGCCGACGGCGGTGACAAATACCTCAGGCTCCGGGCGGCTCTTGTGCGGTTGGCGGCGACGCGGGCTTGCGTGCGTGTCGTCGAGCGCGACCCCGTCCTTGCCGCTCAGTTGGTTCAGGAGGGTTACGTCTCGCTGGTCGGAGATATCTGGCTTGCGACGACCAGGCTCGATCTCTGCACTCCGCGGCAGTGGGGAGCACTCAAGGGCTCGACATCTTTGAAAGTCGAGATCGGACGCTGGCCCGCACAGCAGATCATCGCTGACCAGTGCACTTGGTTGGACCTCGATCTCCTACGCGCCCTCGGGACGGGCCTGACAGCCCGCGTATGGGTCGCGCTCGAGGCCTGGGCTCGCTGGCCGCAGCGATCGCTGGACGGTCGCGAGGAGTGCGCGATCGGCCTTGGCCAGCCTGCCCTCGAATCGCTGGGGGTCGGGCGCTACAGCCAGGCGCGCCAGGCGCGAGCGGCTCTTAACTCTAGACTAGCTCGTCGCGTGCCAATTGTCGCTTGCTTGAGCAACCCAGAGCTGCGGCTGAGATTGGACTCTGGGTTCTCGTTTCAGTCGGGGGCGATCTCGATGCCGTTCCAGAACGCGACCCGGTTCTTGATCTTCCGGATCCACGGGTAAGGGTGATGGTAGGTCCAGGCGGCATTCGTACTGCGTTGTCCGTTGGCCTCGACGTGGTAGTAGCTGGCGAGGCCCTTCTATGGGCACAGCGACTTCATTTGGCTGCGGCGCAGAAACTCCGGGGCCACGCTGTCGGCCGGGAAGTAGTGGTTTCCCTCGATCATCATCGTGTCATCACTCTGCGCGATCGTGACGCCGTTGCAGATTGCTCGCATTAGGCCACCCGCTCCCTGATCGTGGGCGCGCGATGAGGTCTCCGTCCGTTCCGGGCACAGCTCATCGCAGCGTCGAGTTCTCGTTTCATATTGCTGGCTCCTTGCGTCTGGATCTCGTGGCGCCACCCGTTCCGCTCTGGGGTCGTGATCACCGGTCATCCAGGGTGGCGTGCCAGGCCGGCCGGTTGCCGAGAAAGAAGGGGATCAGCAGCCCGCCAAAGATCAACGGGTGCACGAACCCCTCGAACACGGTGTTCGGTCCGTGGGGATTGGTGAAGAACGGGAAGGCGGTACGACCGAGAATCTCAATGTTCAAAACGAACAGGGCCAGCCCGTAGAGCACCGCGGCGGCGATCAGCTGGCCCGGATTGCGCAGAAAGACGGCCAGCACGGCGAAGCCCATCCCGAAGGTGATCGACAGGGCGGTGTGCATCACCAGCCCGGTCACGACCTCTCCGGGTATCGCCTGGGGCGTCATGACGGGCATCGCTGAGCCGTGAAAGATCGTTGAGATCGCTAGATGGGGCGAGTGCGGGCTTGCCGTTGCCGACCGCGTACCACATGTTGGCCAGGATGAACCCCAACCCGGCGGCCAGGCCGGCGATCGCCCCTCGGGCGAGCAACCCCCCACCTTCATCGCGGAGCCTCAGCATCCGCGGCTGACGGTCACATCGGTGGTCACAGCTGTCATGGCATCTCCCGAAAAATAGATTCTCGATGGGTCCGGTCCCGGCCCGTTGGAATCACGGGTTCCCGTGGGACCTACCTCTTAGAACCCGGAGACCCGGCTGAGGATTCAGGGGCCAGACCCGAAGCCGTCCAGCGGGTGCTGGGCTGCGTTGGGATCCCGAAGCTCGCCGAAGTGTGCGCGTGGTCATTGGTTGACCGAGCGTCGCGGCTGGTGGAGCGGATGCCCGGGGTCCTGATCGCCCGCGGTCAACCAGGTCGCCAGGCTTTCGTGATCTGCGCGGCTGCCCGGACGCCGGAGCACCCGCCCCTGGGATTGCGAAAGCGGCTGCCACGGCGCGCCGACGCCGCTCTGGACCGGCGGGAGCCGGCGGCAGGCATGAAGCGCTCGCGTATCGAGTCTGCGTGCGATCGGCCCGGCAGGCGTGAATCGGCCGGTGAGCGTCGACGTGTCGCCGGGACTCGGGTCGCGTGCGACCGCGGCCCGTGATCGCCTGACCGGTCGCCCGTCGGGAACGCGGCTGTTCAGCGAGGCCGTATGATGACCGGCGCTCCCCGGCCCGGAACCAGGGCCGTCCCATGCAGGCGAGCATTCTCGCGAACACTGTCGGCGGGCTGCAGCTCAAATCGCCGTGCGACGAGCGTGATCACCTCACGTAGCTCCAGCAATGCGAGTGACGCTCCCAGGCACCGGCGCTCCCCGCCGCCGAACGGAAGCCACACGTCGGGATCGGGGCGCTGACCGAGGAACCGGTTTGCCACGAACGTGTCGGGCGAGGAATGCCGGTGTCGATGGATGAGCGGCGGCGGGATGAGAATGAGCGTCCCGGCCGCCAGGGCGTGGTGTCCCAGACGGGCCGGCGCGGCGAGCTCGCGGACGATGTCGACAAGCGGCGGTCGTACACGTAGGATCTCGGCGACGACGGCGTCCAGGTGCGGGCGGTCCTCGCTGTCGGCTTCACCGGCCAGCAGGCTCAGGGTGTCGGGGTCGTGGGCCAAGAGCTCCAATGACCAGGCAAGCGCGGTCGCGGTCGTCTCGTGGGCGGCGAGCAGGAGCGCGAACAGCTCATCCGCGACCCGCGTGTCGTCGTCGCTCTCGCGGGCTATCGGGCCTAACAGGTCCAGCGCGTCGGTCGGGCCGTCAACCGATCTCCGGGCTCGGGCGCTGCGAACCTCCGCGACGCCTGCGGCGAAGCGGACGCGAGACCGTCGCGCCGCCGCTTGTGGGCTGGCCGGGCCGAGTCGCCGCAGCCACATGGCTGCGGCCAGCATCGCGTATGGGCGCAAGGCCTGAGAGAGGTGGCGCTGGAGGTCGTCGACCAGGCGCGGTCGCTGGATTCCGAGCAGCAACCGGGCGGCGATGCGCAACGTCAACAGGCGCGTCCGCGGCAGCGCGGCGAACGAGACGCCGATCGGCCAGCGCGCGATCTCCTCGGCGGCGATCTGGCGGATGATCGCGCCAGGGCGTCGAGGGAGTCGCCGTGAAACAGCGGAGCGGGCAGACGACGGCGTGTCTGGTGTGGATCACCGTCGAGCGTGAGCACGGTGCCGCTGGGGAGGACGGGAAGGATCCGCCGGTTCGCGCGACCCGCCAGGTACAGGCCGGGCTGGGCGTGCAGCACCTCGTGCGCAAGCTCGGGAGCGGCGACTACCCACATGCGACCGCCGATCAGCGTTGGAAGCCAGAACCCCGACCCGTGGGCCCGCTCGTGCGCGATCAGGCTCGCCACCGGCTGGCGCTGAAACGCGACGGCCTGGGCCAGCCGCGGGGTCATCGAGCGCGCTCGAGGACACGCAGGGTCGCGAGGATCGGCCGGGTGATGGCGCGCAGCCGCGGCGTTGAGTAGCGGGCGGTGAGGTGCTGGTCGACGGCGCGCGCGGGTCCCTCGGCGAACGTGGGGTAGGCGTGCACGGTGCGCGAGACCGCGTTGGTCTTCTCGCCGCGCGCGACCCACGCGGTGAGCTCGGCGATCGCCTCCCCCGCCAGCGGGGGCCGCGACGGTCGCCCCGACCAACCGGCGGTGTGGGTCGGCCACGAGCTTGGCGAAGCCGTAGGCCTCGCCGGCGGTGATCGCGCGGTCGAGCGTCTGATAATCGGACTCGATGACGATCACTCGCTTCCCCCAGCGCTCGCGGGCCTGTGACTCGGTGAGCCCGACCCGGGCCACCTCGGGGTCGGTGAAGGTGACCCAGGGGACCGTCTGGGAGATCTCACCCCTGGCGTGAAAGAGGGCGTTGGGAGTCGCGACGCGGGCGTGATGAGCGGCGACGTGCGTGAACGGCAACAGCCCGGTGACGTCGCCGACCGCGTAGATCCCCCGGGCGCTGGTCCGCAGCCGGGGATCGACGATCACAGCGCCGCGCTCGTCAACGTTCACGCCGACGGTGTCGAGGCCGAGGTGCTCGGTCAGCGGCCCCCGGCCGGTGACAACGAGGATCCGGTCAAAGACGATCGCTTCCCCGGCCGGAGGATCGTCGAGCCAAAGCTCGTGGGCGCCATCCCGGCGGGGGCGCACGTCGAGGGTCTGGCTCCCGAGACGGACGTCGACGCCCTCCGCCGTCAGCCGCGCCGCGATCAGCTCGCCGGCGCGGGGTTCCTCGTTGACCAGCAGGCGCTCAGCCTGCTCGACGAGCGTCACGTGAGAGCCGAGCCG
>JAABUJ010004354.1_pt1 | contig 14961 bp, 13 predicted proteins | sample 5559131 | NCBI WGS metagenome assembly JAABUJ01 (sample SAMN10711875, study PRJNA513366) | rock metagenome | isolation source: Antarctica rocks | place: Antarctica: Victoria Land, Mt New Zealand nord | collected 2016-01-07 | reverse complement strand
GTCGAATCCATCGTCAATGAAGGCATCTTTGACCGAGTCCGCGATATCGCGCGTAGAAAATGTGCCCAGCAACTGCTTTGCCATCGTCCGCTCTCCTCACTGCTGTTGATCAGATGCAGCAGGCCTCCCACTTGGCTGAGCAGGCTTGCTGCATGCGCGCAAGGTTACAGGTTGGATGCTTCCCGGTTACTTGCCTGATGCCGCTTTTCTGCCCTGACCGGGCACATTTCGCGTAGCGCTCTGCGCAAAAAAGTAGCGAATTGGCTGCGCAATAATTATCAGATGAGCGGAGCGCTCACGAACGGAATTTCAGTTTCCGCGTTCAAGCGTTCCCCTGAAGTTTCTGGGAGAGTGCGCCATGCATCTTTGGACTGATTACGAAGGCAAAACCATCGCGGGGGATTATCCGCTCAGCAAGTTGCTGCGCTCGGAAGGACGCAACGCGTTCTTCTCCGCTAAAAATGCAAAGGGAACGGCTGCGGTGGTGCGCCTTACCGAAGCTCACTTCGATGAGCGCGAGATGCTGAACCGCTGGGGCAAAGTGGTCGAGCTGCATCAGCCCAGCCTGCTCGGTATTGAGAACTTTGGCGAAACCACCGTCGACGGAATCACTCTGGCCTACGCCGTGTTGGAGCCCGACGACGCTAACCTGGGCGACGTTCTTAGGGAGCGCCCGCTCACTTCTGCCGAGGCCTTGCAGGTGGCCAGGAACGTCGCCAGCGCACTCTCCGCGCTGCACGCCAGCGGCATGGTCCACGAGCACGTCGAGCCGCTGAACGTCTTTGCCGTGGGCGAAGACGTCAAGCTGCGCAGCGACTGCGTCCGCGAATGCGTGGCCGACATGGAGTTCAGCTCTGCCCAGCAGTGCGAACAGGCCCGCCGCGCCGACGTTCGCGATCTCGGCACCTTGCTGCTGCGCTGCCTGACGCTCGACAAAACCTGGCAGCCAGGCACGAAGCTTGCCGCGCCGTTTGACAAGATCATCCCGCACGCGCTCGACGGTAGCTGGACGCTGACGCAGATTCTGTCCACGCTCGACAGCAGCACTCCGGCTGTGTTGTCCAACGCGCAGACAACGTCGGCCAGACAAGCGGCACCGCTCGTGCCCGAGTCCGTTCTGGCCAAAACCGCAAAAGTTGCCGTCCCAAAAGCGCGACCCGTACAGTCCAGCGCGTCTGCATCTGCCAGTGAGGAATCCGCAGAGACGCCGCGCCTCAGCTCACGGACCTACATTCCTCCCGTGGAGCATGCGACACTGCGACCGCGTTCGGTCTGGGCACTCGGAATCGCCGCAGCTGTCCTGATTTTGCTGGGCTGGTTCTTCCTGGTCCGCACGCCATCCCATTCGACGGCGGCAGTTTCGGTGCCAGCCGTCGCGACCCCCGCTGCGGTGACAAGCGCTCCTGTCGCGATCCCCAGGCCCGCCGAAGCACTTCCTAAGCCGTCGGCCACCGAAAGTGTGCAGACCCCGGTGGGCCAGCCGGGCTGGCGCGTGATCGCCTATACCTACAATCGCCAGGCCCCGGCCGAGGCACAGGTTGCCAAGCTTAACCGCAGGCACCCCGGATTGCAGGCCACCGTTTTCAGCCCGAATGGGAAAGCGCCTTACCTGGTAGCCCTCAGCGGCCCAATGAGCGAACCGCAGGCGCGCGAGATTCTGAAACGCACCCGCCGCACAGGCGCACCCCGCGACACCTTTATCCGCCGCTACTAATCCCAGGTCTATCAGCCAAACAGGGCACCTCTGATGCAGAGAACGAAACCCTTGTCTGTCTGCTTTCTTGCTGTCGTTCCCGAAGGGAATCTGCGGTTGCTTTGCCCTTACTTCTCATTCAGCGAAGCGATCTGCGGTTCCGCAAGTAAGCCGATGCACTTCGCGATGAAGTCATCTACGCTAAGGCCGCCTTCATCGCCTACGCCGCGGGTTCGCACGCTGACCGAATCCGTCGCCGCTTCCTTGTCGCCAACGATCAGGATGAACGGAACCTTCTGCACGCCGAACTCGCGGATCTTGGCATTCATCTTTTCGTTGCGTCCGTCCACTTCCACGCGCAGCCCCGCCGCTTCAAGCCTTTTCTTCACGGCCTCGGCATATTCCAGGTGCTTGTCCGACGAGATGGGAACCAGGCCAACCTGCACCGGCGCCAGCCACAGCGGAAACGCTCCGGCATAGTGCTCGATCAGGACGCCGAAGAACCGCTCCACCGAGCCGAACAGCGCGCGATGCACCATCACCGGTTGATGCAGCTCCCCGTCTTCACCTTTGTAGGTCAACTCAAACCGGGCTGGCAGGTTGAAGTCGAACTGCACCGTTGAAAGCTGCCACATGCGACCCAGCACATCCACCAGCTTGATATCAATTTTGGGCCCGTAGAACGCGGCCTCGCCCGGGATGGTGCGGAACGGTATGCCCTTACGATCAAGCGCGCTTTTCAGCGATGCAATCGCCCGTTCCCAGTGCTCGGGCGAGCCCGTATAGTCCTGCGGCTTGGTCGGGTCCCAGGTGGAAAGCTCGACCTTGAACTCCGCGAATCCAAACCGCGTCAGCACCGCCTGGGCGAATTCAATACACGCGACCACCTCATCTTCAATCTGGTCGGGCCGGCAGAAAATATGGGCATCATCCTGCGTGAATCCACGCACACGCAGCAGACCATGCATCGTTCCCGAGCGCTCGTAGCGGTAAACATTGCCCAGCTCCGCGTAGCGCACCGGCAGATCGCGATAGCTGCGAGGCGAGTTTTTGTAGATCAGAATGTGCCCCGGGCAGTTCATCGGCTTCAGCCTGTACTCGGCGTCGTCCAGTTCCATCGGGGGGTACATGTTCTCGTTGTAGAAGCCCTCGTGCCCTGAAATCTTCCACAGTTCGCGCCGCATAATGTGCGGTGTGTAGACCATTTCGTAGCCGCGCCGCAGACACTCCGCACGCATCCAGTCTTCCATCGTCTTGCGGATGAGCCCGCCCTTGGGGTGCCAGAAGATCAGCCCCGCGCCCGCAACTTCCTGGATGCTGAACAGGTCCAGCTGTTTTCCCAGTACACGATGGTCGCGCGCTTTAATTTCTTCGAGCCGAGCAAAGTGCGCCTTCAGGTCTTTGTCGTTGAAAAATGCAGTTCCGTAGATGCGCTGTAGCTGCTGGTTCTTCTCATCACCCAACCAGTACGCTCCCGCCACGGAGGTCACCTTGAATGCCTTAACGCGTCCGGTGGAAGGCATGTGCGGCCCGCGGCAGAAGTCGGTGAACCCGCCATTGCGGTAGAGCGAAACCTGATCGCCCTGATTGGTAAACCGCTCGATGAAGTGCACCTTCATGAACTCGCCGTGCTGCTGGTATTCGGCCAGGCTTTGCTCGCGGGGTTCTGTATCCCGGCGGAACGCGTCATCCCGCGCGACCACTTCTGCCATGCGCTGCTCGATAGCAGCCAGGTCGGCCTCGGTGAACGGAGTCTCGCGATAAACGTCATAAAAGAAGCCCTGATCTGTCGCCGGACCGTGACCTAACTTCGTCTCCGGAAACAGCTCCAGGATCGCCGTCGCCATTACATGTGCCGCCGAGTGCCGTAGCACCTTCAGTGAGCCCTCGTCCTGCTCCTTCAGGAGCCACAGCGCCACATCGCAGGTCAGCGGTGCGGTCAGGTCGGCCAACTGTTCGCCATCGCCGGTCGCGCCACCACCGTACATTGCCTCCGCCGAACCCGCATCCGCATCGTCCAGGTGCTGTTCTGCTATGCCGCCCGAACCAGCCAGCGGCCGAATCTTCGCCAGCACCACTGCCGCCGCCAGGCGTGGCGAAATCGACGTGGCAATATCAAACGGCGTCGACCCAAACGGTACCTCCCGCACGCTTCCGTCGGGCAACTGCACCCGGATCATCGCAATCGTCGCCTGGTCCTCGCTGGACACATTATTCCCGCTCGTCTGTGCATCGTTCATTGTCTACTTAGCATATTTGCTTTGCCAGCGCCGCACCACCTCACGACTCATCGCGACCACAAACAAGGTGCAACCCATCTGGAAACAAGGTGCAACCCATCTGGGCCTGCATCGAAACACAAGGGGCCAACCCGACCAATCGAGCTGTATTCCTGAAGGGGATCTGCGTCTCCTTCGTTGGCGCTTTCCTGAGACCTGGAACAGCTTGATTGAGCATGGCCTCTATGACCGTGGGCGTCGCTTTCCGTTTGAAGTTCAGAAACTTTGTCGCCCTGCCGACATCCAAGCCAAGTAGCTGTTCAAACATTCTTCCTGAGGTAATCTACTTATGCCAAGCCTTCTCGCTATCACGTCCAGCCCGCGCGGCGATCAGTCCGTCTCGAATAACCTTGTCCGCACCTTTGTCGATGCCTGGAAGCAGGCTCACGCGGGTGGCAACGTGAAGACACGCGACCTGCAAGCCACAGACCTTCCGTTCATCAACCCAGCCTGGATGGCCGGCGCGTACACGCCCGCCGAGCAGCACTCGCCTGATATGAAGCAGGCGCTTGCCATCTCGGATGAGCTCATCGCCGAGCTGAAAGCCACCGACCACATCGTTCTCGGCACGCCGATGTACAACTTCAACACACCCGCTATCGTGAAAGCCTGGATTGACCATGTCGTACGCCTGAACCAGACGTTCAACGCGAGTTACGAAGGTCTGCTGAAAAACAAGAAGGCGACCGTCATCATCTCGTCTGGGAGCGTCTACACCCCGGGAGCACAGGCGGAAAGCTTCAACGCGGAATCCGGCTACCTGAAGCAGATCCTGGGCTTCGTGGGCATCGATACCCAGATCATCCTCGCGGGAGGCAGTCAGGCGATCAACACCGGCCAGACCACCCTACCGGATCTCCTCAGGCAGTTCGAGCCTGAAGTTCAGAAGGCTGCTCAGCAGTAAGTCTGGTCATGCAGTGCGCGACAAAGAAAATCCCGGCCGAAAGGGATGAGCCTCCGGCCGGGGTGCGTATCAAAAAATCCGTTGAGCTTACCTTCCGTGGATTGCAGTCGGCGTTCTACCCGCGCTTGAAGATGCGCGCACTGGTGTCAACCCGTTGTTCGGCAGTGTTGAAAGCTCGCCGCACCACATCGTGACCATCCAGAGAACCAGCATGAATGCTACATCCATCGATTCTGCCTCCGCGCCGTGACCGCGAGCAGCGGACATCACTTAATTCGTGCCCCATTGTTGCTTGGGGTTGTTTTCTCCTCGTGCTGTGCAAGCTGCATACGGCACCGATCTAGATTCAGCAAAGCTCGCCGGCTAAGTATTGGCCTAGCTCTAAAATAGACGACATGACGTACGCGCAAGCAGTCAAACATCTGTACGCGCTTGGCCCGGAGCTTGCGCCCACTGCCGCCTTTGGTTCCAATCAGCCTGACGCGCCTCGCGGCTCTACATCGCCGCGCAAGTTCGATCTGGCCCACATGCGCACACTCTGCCAGGCCCTGGGCGATCCGCAGAATACGGTACCTTCCGTTCTCATCGCAGGCACGAATGGCAAGGGCTCAACTGCGGCTACGCTCGCTTCCATTCTGGCCGACGCCGGATACAGAACGGGACTTTATACCAGCCCCCATCTTTCGCGGGTGAACGAACGCATCCAGATGGCGCACCCCGACCTGCCTTCGGAATATGGCTCACTATCGGTACATAACAGCGACGGCCCACTTACCTTGACGGAGATAGCCGACGAAGACTTTGCGCGACTGTACACGCACGTCGATTCGATTGCACAGAATCTTGTCTCCGATCAACGCCTGCCTTGGCTTCCGAGTTTCTTCGAGCGGCTCACCGCAATGGCGTTCCTCTACTTCGCCGGGGATGAGAGGCTGCCGCGCGCAGAAATCATGATCCTGGAAGTTGGCCTGGGCGGTCGGCTTGATGCGACCAACATCGTCGATCCGCTGATCTCCATCATCACCGACATTGCGCTCGATCACCAGGAATGGCTGGGCGATACGGTTGCCCTGATCGCTTCAGAAAAAGCCGGCATTCTGCGACGCAACGGCAAGCTGATTACCTTGTCTCAGCACCCAGAGGCCAACCAGGCAATCGGCCAGGCTGCGGCAGCGCTTGACGTCACCGGCATCGATGCAGCGGTGTACCTTCCTCCTGCGGTGCGCAACACCACGGGCGAGGTTGACCTGAATGCCGGCGACCTGGATGCGAACCACCCAAGCCGCACTCTCCCGAAACAGAATCGTTACACCGTCGCAATCAACGACGAGGTTGAGCCAGGCCTGCTCCAGGTCGACTCGCCGCTCGCTGGCGAGCACCAGCGACGCAACCTGGCGCTCGCTATTGCGGCAGCAATCGAGTTACGTAACAATAGTAGGCACATATACCGCGATATAAGTAACAGTAGCGATTACATACTGCCAAACCTGGCGATTGAACAGGGAATCCACAAGACACGCTGGCCTGGCAGGCTTGAATTCCTAGAGCCGAACCTTCTGCTCGACGTGGCTCACAACCCCGCTGGCGCATGGACGCTGCGCGCCGCCATACGAGCGTTGCCCCAGGCAAGTCCACGCACACTGATCTTCTCCTGCCTGCGGGATAAAGATCTTTCCGAGATGGCGCATATTTTGTTCCCCTTGTTTGACTCTTCGGCAGGCGGAGATCCTCTGCGGCTCGGTGATCACGTCATACTCGCCCCGATTGCAAACCCCCGCGCAGCGACTGTGCAAGACCTTCTTCACGTCGCGCAGGAGCTAGGGATACCTGCACACGCCGCGCCTCACCTTCACGCGGCACTGACGGAGGCTCGCAACGTTACACCGGAGAGTGGGTGGATCGTTGCTACAGGCTCGGTCTACCTCGTCGGCGAGATCCGTGCTCTCGCGCTTGCCGAACGCGAGTTCTCTGCTTGAGCAATCTCCTCACGCGGGACACTTCCACGCAAACGGAATCACAGCGTCCTGTGCTTCGCTGGGTCACCTACCTGTTGCTCATGCCTTTGATTGCCGTTGCGACAATTCTTTTCGGCTGCATTTCGCTGGTATGCGGTCTGTGGGATATCTCTGGACGCCAGCAGCACGCCGTAGCGCGTGCGTGGGCAGGAGTTCTGCTGAACATTAGCTTTTCTCCCGTGCGTGTCGTCGGCCGAGACCACCTTATACTTCAGCCAGTTGCGGTTTACGTCTGCAATCACCTGAGCTACTTTGACACTCCTGTCCTGTTTGCCAAGCTGCCCTTTCAATTCCGCATCCTCGCCAAGCAGTCGCTCTGGAAGACCCCGTTCATCGGCTGGTATTTAAACCGTTCGGGACAGGTGCCAATCGACTCCAACTCAGGCCGCTCTGCCATTGCGGGCCTGTTGCGCGGTGTGAAAACACTGAATGCGGGCCTTCCGCTGGTCCTCTTCCCAGAGGGGGGCCGTTCGCCGCAAGGCAATCTGACACCGTTCCAATCGGGTGCTGCCTTTATGGCAATCAAAGCGCAGGTTCCTGTCGTGCCCCTGGCTCTGATTGGAACCTACGAATTGCTCCCCATGCACACCTATCATCTGACCCCCCGTCCTATGGTCCTGGTGGCCGGGCCGGCAATCCCCACCACAGGCCTGGTCACGCGCGATGCCGAGGACCTCACCGCACGCATCTTTGCAGCCGTTGAGGCTCTCTACCTCGAACACGCTGACGTGCGCAACTGATTCGCACGTCAACGCAGAACGAGCTTATGTGTGACGTGCACATTTACAATCAGCTATGCAGCCTCGGATAGCCATCCCACAGCCGACCGCCGACAATTACGCCTACAACCTGCAGAATTGGCGCGTGTACGCCGATGCCGTGCGAGCAAGTGGCGGTTTACCATTTGAAGTCGCGCTCACCTCTTCCAGAGCGACTCTGGAGGAGATGGCGCGCACGATGGATGGTTTTCTGCTTCCAGGAAGCCCATTCGATGTAAATCCGGAGTCGTACGGGCAGACACCGCAGCCGGAGTGTGCGCCGGCGGACCCTCTGCGCGAACAAACAGATCGCATTCTCATAGAACATGCACATTCTGAGGCAAAGCCGGTCTTTGCAATCTGCTTCGGAATGCAGATGCTGAACGTCTTCTACGGAGGCACGCTGGTGCAGGATCTGACGATTCTGCCGGTGAACCACGCAGCCGCACGAGGGGTCCATGTCGCTCATTCCATTGAGGTTGATGCTAACTCCCTCTTATGGGAGATTTTCGTAACGTCTGGCGGCCAAGATCCCAAGATGTCGGTACAGTTTGATGTGAACTCTTCTCATCACCAAGCGGTCGGGATTGTTGGGCAAGACTTAGTGGTCGTCGCGCGTTCGAGGCCGGACGGCGTTGTGGAAGCAATCGAGGGAAGAGATGTTCGCGGTGAATCGGTACGCCGCTTTGTACTCGGTGTGCAGTGGCACCCTGAACGGACCTACGATTCCAGTCCAGCCTCACGTGCTCTGTTTTACCGTTTTGTGGAGGCTGCCGCACTGGCCCAAAGGCTCGTCCACGTATGAGCCTGCTTTCGCCCTATGAGATTGGAGAGCTTCTGCGGCCCTATTATCCTGGGGCCCACACTCATCTTCTAGACAAGCTGAGCGTCTACCTTGAGCTTTTGATGCGATGGAACGAAAGGAAGAATTTAACGGCTGTCCGGGATCCACGTCGGGTGGTTCAGCGTCATTTTGGGGAGTCGTTATTCCTAGCGTGCCATATACCAGGACATGCCCGGACCCTGCTGGATCTCGGATCTGGTGCTGGATTCCCGGGCATTCCTGTAGCCCTTGCGCAGCCGGAACTTATTGTCACCTTGGCTGAGTCGCAACACAAGAAAGCAGCATTCTTGCGTGAGGCAGTACGAGAGCTTGGAATCAGCACGTCTGTTTGGGCACGGCGCGCTGAGGATCTGCCACCAGCAACTCTCTTCGATGTGGTGGCACTGCGCGCGGTGGATCGCCCTGAGAAGGCTTTACGGGTAGCTGAGGCGCTACTTGCGACAGGCGGAACCCTGGCGCATTTGACTGTAGACGCAAAGCAGCGAAGCGGAGTAAGGCTTACATGTGGGAGTGAGCTGCACTTCATTCCGCTCCCCGATGCACAAAGTGTTCCACGTGGAACATAGATTCCGGTGAGCACAAATGTTCCACGTGGAACACTGCTTGCTTGGACGCGTCGTTCGCCGTACTCTGATCCTACCGTTATGCCTCAAGAAACTCTCCCTCACATTCAGCCGCACTCAACCTCTTCACGTGCCAGGGTTCTCGCGATCGTCAACCAAAAGGGTGGTGTAGGGAAGACCACGACCGCCATCAACCTTAGCGCGGCGCTGGCCCTTGAAGGTCTTCGTGTTCTCCTCATCGATTGCGACCCTCAGGCCAACTCGACAGGGGGGCTTGGATTTCGTCGCGAGCGGGACAGTGAAGAGCAGCGCGCTTCCATCTACGACGTCCTGCTCGGCTCCACTTCCCTGGCGGAAGCCGCTGTGGCCACCGAAGTTGATAATTTGACCTTGGTCCCAGGCAGCAAAAACCTCATCGGCGCCAATATCGAACTCGTCGAGGTCGCTGGACGAGAGTTTCGTCTACGTCAAGCCGTTGAGTCGGAGCGCAACGAATATGACTACATCTTTTTCGACTGCCCGCCGGCCCTCGATCTCCTCACGCTCAATACCCTCGTGGCCGCGCAGGGCCTTCTGGTTCCTTTGCAGGCGGAATACTTTGCTCTGGAAGGAATTTCAGAGCTGATGAGCACCCTTGATCGGGTGGCCCAGGCTTTCAATCCCGAGTTGGGGCTGGAAGGTGTAGTTCTGACCATGTATGACGACCGCACCAACCTGTCCCAGCAGGTGACCGCCAATATCAAAGAATTTTTCGGAGAAAAGTTGTTCCGGACCACCATCCCACGCAACGTTAGGCTGGCCGAAGCTCCTAGCCATGGACTTCCTGTGGCATTGTATGATCCGCGTTCCAAAGGTGCCCAGGCGTATCAAGATCTCGCAACCGAACTGCTGAAGCGAAACTCATCTCTCCGTTCCAGAAAGAGGGCGAAGTGAACAAGCCACACACATCCTCGTCAGGGGCAAAAAGCGCCGCACCTGGTGTCTACGCTGACCCACGACGGAGGGCTCTGGGCAGAGGCCTCGAGTCATTGCTGCCAGCTAAGCCGCAGGCCGTACCGGCAGCGGAAAGCGCTTCATCCAGTGAAGGCTCTCCGTTGGAGATCCCGATTGATCAGATCGAACGCAATCCCTTTCAGACCCGTACCCAGTTCGACCCCGGCAAGTTGTCTGAACTGGCCCGGTCGATCTCCGCGACGGGCGTCGTTCAGCCCATCCTGGTTCGCAAGCTGACTTCCACGTCAGGGAAGCCGGCCTACCAGTTGATTGCTGGGGAGCGCCGCTGGCTGGCGTCGCGCGAAGCTGGGAAAGCATCCATTCCCGCAGTTGTTCGCGCTGTCTCTGACGAACAGGCCATGGAGATGACGATCGTTGAAAATCTCCAACGCGCCGATCTCAATCCCATGGAACAGGCCCGTGCGTACCAGCGCCTTTCTACAGACTTCAAGATGACTCAGGAACAGATGGCAACCCGCACAGGCAAAGAGCGTGCGACCGTAGCTAACTTCCTTCGTTTGTTGCGCTTGCCGAATGCGGTGCAGGCGCGGGTGGAATCCGGAGAGCTCTCTTTCGGTCATGCCCGCACACTGCTCTCCCTGCCAGACGCTGAGGCGATTGCCGCTGCAGCACAGAAGGTTACGGCACTCGCGATGTCGGTGCGTCAGACTGAAACGTATGTCCAGGGTTTACTAAATCCCGAGGCCAGACCAAGCAGAAAAGAAAAAGCGGCTGAGACGCAAGACCCCAATGTGAACGAGGCGCAAACTCGCCTACAGCGTTCACTCGGCCTGCGGGTGCGAATTGAAGACAAGCAAGGCAAAGGGCGCGTCATCATCGATTACGCAAACTTGGAAGACTTCGACCTGCTGCTGAACGCTCTGAACGCAGCACCGGCTAACTAATCCGACCATTCCAGCCGTAGGAGATTTGATATGTATCAGAACATGTTACAAATTCCAAAACGTGCAGCCTTTCTCGCTCTTAGTCTCCTGTTTGCAGGAGCGATCTCCGCGCAGGCTCCTTCCCTCCTATGCTCATCGAACCCTGGTGCGTGCCGGCCGCGTTCTTAACGTACACACAGGAGAGGAGGTAGCCGGACAAACTCTCGTCGTCACGGGCGATCGCATTACCGAGATCATGCCGACGGAGAAAACGCCTGCGCAGCCTGGTGATCGAGAGATCGACCTGACCTCGATGACGGTCATGCCGGGCCTGATGGACGTGCACACGCACCTGACTATGGCGCCTAACTTCGATCCTTACTTCGAGCTTTCGATGACTCCGGCGAAAGAAGCCATTATCGGCGTCGAGAACGCTAAGACGACGCTTGAAGCGGGCTTCACGACGGTTCGCAATGTAGGCGCGGGCGACTTTACTGACGTGGCTCTCAGGGACGAGATCAATGCAGGCCATATTCCCGGCCCGCACATGCAGGTTTCCGGCCCACCGCTGGGCATCACCGGAGGCCACATGGACGAGAACTTGCTGCCGTATCAGTACCATGTCAGCGGTGAGGGCGTGGCTGACGGTATCTCCGCCGTGCAACACAAGGTGCGCGAAAATATCAAGTATGGCGCAGATCTGATCAAGATCGGAGCGTCGGGCGGCGTACTCTCAAAAGGCGACGACCCGCAGGCCTCGCAGTACACGCTGGAAGAGATGCAGGCGATTGTTGCCGATGCGCACCGTCTCGGACGCAAGGTAGCGGCGCATGCGCATGGCGCGAACGCGATCAAGCTCGCAACCATAGCGGGCGTCGACTCCATCGAACACGGGTCGTACATCAACGAAGAAAACATCGCACTGATGAAGCAGCATGGAACCTACCTGGTGCCGACGGCCTACCTGGTGGACTGGATGACGCAGAACGGACATCTGCCTGCTCTTTACGCACAGAAGATGAAGGACGTGGGCAGTGCCATGAAGGCTAACCACAAGCGCGCTGTCGCGGCGGGCGTAAAGATTGCGCTGGGCACCGATGCAGCGGTGTATCCGCATGGTCTGAACGCGCATGAACTGGATGTCTACGTGAATCAATACGGCATGTCGCCCCTGGCAGCCATCCAGACCGCGACGCTAAATGCGGCTGACCTGATGGGCTGGACGGACCGCGCGGGGTCGCTCGATGTGGGTAAGTGGGCAGATGTGATTGCGGTCGAGGGCGATCCGTTGAAGGATGTGCGGGTTCTGGAGCATGTTCCTTTCGTGATGAAGGCGGGCGTGGTCTACAAAGACGAAGCTCAGCCTGCGATGGTGCATCAGTTGAGCGAAATTCAACAGATTACCCCGACTCCGATTGCGCTGCCGTCCTTCTAAGGTGATTCACAGAAGGTTTAGCGAACGGGAACAGCAAGAACAACCGCGGATTCCCTTCGGGAATGGCAACCAAACCACGGAATACGTTTTTACATTCAATTACTTCCGTGTCTGCGACCTCGACCGAATGCTTTCCTTCAGTCGCCTCCATGTTGGGTGGCGGGGTCGCTACACTAAAAGTTCATGAGAGCATCTGCGTTTGAATTTCGGTTTCGGCTCGTGCTGCATGCGTTGATCTTTGTGCTGGGTTTCTGGGCACCGTGGAATTTGCTGGTGCCAATCGATCCACCGGGGCCGAACGCGCATGTGTGGGGCATGCTGGCGGCAAACCTTTCCATGGTGGCGTTTCCTTCGAGTGTGGGCGGGATTACGTCTGCATTCAACCTGCTGCTAGGGCTGGCGATTTTATTTGCGTTTTGCGGCGCATTGCTGCGAACGTGGGGAGCGGCCTATCTGGGTTCGGCGGTGGTGCAGGATAGCGCGATGCATACGGCTGACTCACCCACTCCGTTCGCGGGTCCGCCCGCGGCCGGAATTGTAGCTGACGGCCCATACAGGCATATGCGGAATCCGCTTTACCTGGGGACATTCCTGCACACGTTTGCTCTGGCGCTGTTGATGCCGCGTTCGGGGGCAGTGTTCGCCATTGTGGCGATTGGAATCGTGCAGATCAGGCTAATTCTCGCTGAAGAGGCGTTCCTGCTGGCCAGCGTGGGTGAAACGTATGTCGCGTACTGCCACATGGTTCCGAGGATTGTGCCCGCACTGCGGGCGCGCGTGGCGGCAGGCGGCCGCAAAGCCCGTTGGGCTCAGGCCTTCCTGGGTGAGTTGTATATGTGGGGTGTGGCGCTTTCGTTCGCAGTGCTGGGCTGGCGCTATGACGCGAAGTTACTGCTGCAAGCGATCGTGGTGAGCTTTGGGATTTCACTGGTCGTGCGTGCGCTCGGAGCACGGCCACTCCAGAAAGCAACGCAACGCGGATAGGTCAGGTGCGAAGCCGAGCGGATGATTCCGCTCTGGATCGGCACCTCGATCTTATCCGCGTTGCGCGTTGCGCCTTGTTTCGTGATTATTTCTTAGGCGGAGCGATGGTGTCCTTGGCGGTCTTGGCGACGCGGAACTTCACCACGGTCTTGGCCTTGATCTTGATGGTCTCGCCGGTCTGCGGGTTGCGGCCGAGGCGAGCCTTGCGCTCTGCCTTCACCAGCTTGCCGATTCCGGGAATGGTGAACTCGCCATTCTTCTTGGTTTCCTTGACGGCCGTGTCTGCCAGCATCTCGAGAAAACCCGAGGTCTGCTTGTTGGTGAGTTCCATCTTCTCGGCCATTGTGCGGACGAGCGCCGTCTTGGTCATTCCCTTTGCCATGTATTGCTCCTTCTTCGTGCGTTGAGAAACTTTGTTGATGCAGACCACTTCGTCTGTTCAAGTCGGCTACGGACAGGTCCGCTTCGGTTCTCGAGCCGCGCTCAGACGATGAGAAATCGCCTGTATTCATGCGGGGTTTGAGAACCATACCGCAACCTACCTTGGACGTTCCTGCCGGGTTTGTCAATGGGATTTCGTTGGTTTCCACAGGTATTTTCAACTTGTAGGTATAGAAGGTGCTGTTTTAGGCACGTTTTGGCGCATATCTAGAGAATTTCTGCTGCTCCGACGAATTCAAGCTCACCCAATGCCTAGCTATAAGCCAAGGCAGCGAAGCTCAGAAAAGCGATTTGCGCGGCTCGGCGATCAAAGGCAAATTTAACAAATCCACCAACGGTGTCGCCGCTTTGAAGCAAGCCACAACATTTTTCGCAAGCCCCGGATCAACTGCGTCCGCAATGGGAAGCTGTACACTCAAACCCCACTGACGTTGCTGCACCAGGTCAAGCGCAGCATGCTCTGCAGGGAAACCTTTGGGTGCGCGGGTCAGGCGCAGACCGTCGAACTCCACCAGGCCCGCCGCACGCACCGCTCTGGCTGTAACAAGCCTGCGATAGTCAGCGTAGCGTTCGAGCAGCATGCGCCGAATCGCAAGCGTCTGGTCTTTATCGGGCATGTATACACCCGCCGCGCAGGTAATGCTCGTTGCGGTTAGTTCGAAATAGAACCCTCCGCCAGAGGTCTTCTCCAGCCCTCGCCGTGCCCACCATGCAGCCACCTTGTTCTTGTAGGGCCGTTTATCCGGGCTAAAGCGGATGTCGCGATAGATGCGCATCGCGCACTTCTGAGGATCTCGCACGAAGTCCGGGGCAAACCGCGCAAGTTCGGCGTTCACTTCCGCAATCAACTCAAGCAGCGGCTTCTTCAACTCCCGTTCGTACACAGGCTTGCGCGCGATGAACCACTCGCGCTCGTTATGCCGCTTCAGGCCTGCAAGAAACTTCACACCTGCTTCAGAAAAATGTGCACCCACACGGCACCTCGCCTGTTCTATCCCATCACACCACACGCTGGATGTCCGCGCGATACCATCGGTCTAAGGTCTTAGAATCTGTCTAAAAACTAAGTAAGCCGTCGCAGCAGCAGATGTGCGAAGGCGATATGGATCATGGTTTCCGCTGAGGTATGGCGCAGCTCATAGTCTTTGGAGAGCCTTCGCGACCAGTT
>JAABUJ010004353.1_pt1 | contig 14961 bp, 16 predicted proteins | sample 5559131 | NCBI WGS metagenome assembly JAABUJ01 (sample SAMN10711875, study PRJNA513366) | rock metagenome | isolation source: Antarctica rocks | place: Antarctica: Victoria Land, Mt New Zealand nord | collected 2016-01-07 | reverse complement strand
AGGGCGCGCCTCTGCCGCGCCAGACGGACGACCTCGCGCGGGCGCGAGCAGCAAGAGCGGTGCGGGCGCGTGCCAAGCCATCTGCCACGGAGGCCGTCGCATGACCACGGTTCAGTGGGGTGGTACCGTTGTCCCCTTTCGCCGATTTATCCTGTAGTTGCGCGCGCGCGGCCAGCCCACTCGCGGAGGCAATTGAGATCCCGAGCCATAGATTCCAGGCCAGGACGGCCGTGGGGGCACCGCGATAGCCGTCGTAGAGCAGGTGGCTCGTCGCTGGGCCGACGTTGAGGTGGACGAGGACCCACAGCGCGATGTATAGCGCTACGGTCCCGGCGACCAGCGCCGGTGTCGCGCGTACCCACTGCGGCCAGCGCTCGTTCAGCAGGCTGTGGAACGTGACCTGCAAGCCAAGGCTGAGTGTTGTCGCACAGGCCCACACGAGCATGCCCAGACCCGCTATCCCCGTCGTGCGATCAAGCCACAGACAGGTTTGGGGTGGCCACAGGGCGAAGAACACGCCGGTCAGCGCATAGGAGACCGCGAGGACACGACGCGCCGGGCCAGGGGACGCGTGCGCGAATAAGCCCAACTCGAGTGCGACGACCATCGCCCCTAAGAGGAGACTGAATGCTTGCTCCCCGTCCATTTAGACTCGCCGTGGCAGGTCGCCGATCAGAGCACGGTGCGTGTCGGTGAGGTGAGCCAAGGCCGCCGCGCGCTCCCCCTCGGGATCACCGTAGGTAAATAAGCGCCCCATCGTCACGGCGAACGCGCTCGCCCACACTTCAGGCGGTGTGATCGCTATAACCCGGGCGCGCGCACGGCCCCCAGGTGGCACGTCGCCATGTACGATGTGCCCGACCTCGTGCGCGATGATGAGATCAGCCTGGCCGTCGCTCACGTCGTCGCGCACGTCGATGACCCAGTGATCCGGTCCCGCACTACGGACAAATCCGGAGTATGTAGGCAACTCGGCCATCGACACATAGCGCACCTCGATTCTCCAGCCTCGTCGCGCAGATAGGGCGGCGACGAGCGCCTCTCCGGCCTGGCCCTCGGGTGTAGCGCTGAGCCCCAAATCCCGGTAGACGTTATACGCCTCATCAATGGCTGCGGTGCGTAGGCTCACCACGTCAGGGCCGTCCCATTCGTCCACCACGTCTGCGTCCAACATCGTGTCTTTCATGAGAGTCATACCTCTTCCTGTTCCTGAGGGGTTGCCGTGGCTGCGGTGTCATCCCTGGGCGCTCCGTCATTTTGTCGGCGCCCCCTCCGTAGGGGCGCCGAGTATTCCCAAAAGTTCAGCAGCGCCTCATAGTCCTCCGGCCCCATATCAGACGCACGCGCCGCAAACTGCCGTGTCCAGGGGTTTTCCAAAGCGTGACGCAGCTCAGGCTCGAGTTCAGCCGATGCGTCAATAAGAGGCCCGTCGGGATCTAGCGCCGTAAAGTACCGCGTGTCGACGCCAAAGAAATTGGCCAGGAGGGCTAGCTTATCGCTACGGGGGTGCGCCACTCCTCCGTTGCGCAACATGGAGAGATAGGGCACCGACAACTCACCGCCCGTCCCTGTGGACACTTCGGCCAGTGTGTATTCGCGCCCCCCCGGCGCGCGTCGCTCGTCGAAGAGTCGGTTGAGACGGTCCGCGAACCGTCGTGCCGCAACTGAGAGCCGGGCCTGGTCCTTCTTCATACCTACCTTGACGCATGCATCGTCGTGCTATAAGCTCAGGGACAGATGTTAAATATATTTAAGTTAAATTGTTAAATAGATTTAAATCGCATTAACTTGACTGCTCTGCCCTCTATGGTAACGGGGCCGGAAGTTGACAGCAATCATAGCGGTGAGGGGAGGTGCGAGAACGTTTGAATGAGGAGTGCGCAAAACCCCTGGCGCGCCGCATTGCGTGCATGTCTGGTTACAACGCCGTTGAGGTGCGCTGCGCGTGGCCCGCCGCTGCTGCATAACGGGTCGAGGCCGAGGATCGCCACCCGTGTGAATGCCTCCTGTTTACCGCAAAGAACAGTTTGACATCCGTCGCATATCGGCGAGGGAGTCCATCACCGTCAATATCGCGGCTAGCTCCTAGCAGGAACCAGCCGTAGCTCAGGTCATCCCCGGTCCTCGACCGGAACAAGCTCTGTATTGGAGGACACAGCATCATGATCCACGAGACAGTCACGGTCATCACGAGTGCCCATGTTGCCCTAATGCACTTCGCCGCCTTCCAGCCCGTCCTCGCGGCCGGCACCGATCCTTTCGCTGGACTCGCTCAGGCCCTGCTTGACGTAGCCAACACCATCAAAGTGCCCTTCGCCGCCATCGCCTTCATCATCGCCGGCGCGATGCAGGCCTTCCACAACCCGCGCGCGAGCGGCGCGTGGATTACGGCCACCCTCGCCAGCGTGTTCATGTTTGGGGCCACCGGCGCGGCCTCCTATCTCCAGGCCAACATCAAGTAGTCGTCTGTCGATCGGGCTGGGGAGGAGCGGATACCCCGATACCACGCCCTCCCCTCGCCCGTGTCTCATCTATCGCCGGGAGCACTAGTATGACCCACGTTAACCGTCCCGCGCCGCCCGTCGTGGTCCCCGTCTCCTCGTGCGCCCGTGCGCTGACTAGTACATTGGCGCACGTGACGTACCCGTACCTACTTGGCGGCGCCGTCGGCTACCTGGCACTCACCGTCGTCAGTCGTGACATCGCCCTGATGTTCGTCGGCGCTCTCCTCGTCCTCTATGGGTCGGCGTTGAGCAAAGCCCTGCAAGGGTCAGCCGCTAAGAGGGGGGCCGATGGCACGTAACTCTCAGACGGCCCTCTACATCAACGACCCTGTGAAGATCGTCGCCGGCGTCTTCACCGTCCGCCAGGCCGTCTACGTCGCCGGAATCGTGCTTCTCACCTATGGACTCATCAACACGACAAACCGCCTCCCCTATGGTCAGTCGGGTCTTGGCCAGCTCCATCTGCTGCTCATCGTCGGCGTCCCCGCGCTGCTGACCCTCCTCGTCGTCACCTTCGCCGGCAGCGGGACGGTCGAGCCCTACGCGCGCCAGATCGTTGGCTACCTGTGGCGCACGACCCTAGCTCTCCCGCGCCGCCTGGCCTATCGCGCCGCCCGACTCGCTCGCCGCGTGCGTTCGCCTCGCCCCGCCCCGGTCCTGGTCTACGGCCCGATCCTCGTCGCCGATGGGACCGCCGCTATGCTGCCCGACGCGGGGACCGCGCCCGACGCGGCGGCGATCCGCGCCGTCCGTCCGCTCCCCACGCCCTATGTCACGCCGGTCATCATGACGACGCCCGTCGCGCAGACCCAGCGCGTCCGGCTCCTGACCTGGCTGACCGCCCATCCCTGTGTCACGGACGAGCAGATCGCCGAGGGCGCCGGCCTGAACCCGTCGGCCGCGCGTCCCCGCCGCCGCGAGTTGGTCGAGGCCGGCCTGGTTCGCAAGGTGGACATGGACGGCCGCACCCGCGCCGGCCGTCGCGCCGCCCGCTGGGCGGTCGTCGGGACCGTGGGGGAGGTGGCCCATGCCGCTGACTAAGGACTCGTTAAAGATTTAGTTCCCGACTTGGAGCCGCCTTTCCAGGCCGGGCTCCGTGGCGAAAACGGGAAGTTATTGTTTAACGAGCCCTAAGTGGCTGCGCACCTACCGCGCACGGTGGACGCACGCGGAGCGCGACGCCCGCTCGGTCCAACCCGCCCGCCCCCCCCACGGCGGGCACCGCGGGCGCGGACGGATCTCGTCACGATCGCGGACGACGGCACGCGCACGGAGAAGGGCAAGGACGCGTGCGTCTGGCTCGAGCTCGACGGCCTGCAACTCTTTAGCCTGCCTGGCGAGTTGCTCGACAAGTTCACCCACGGCGCGGCCGACGCGTTCACGCCCCCCGTCGGCTACGCGCTCCAGGTCAGCGTGCTCTCCACGCCGACCTCCGCCGAGGCGGCCGTCGCCCGCGCCTTCGCCGACGCGCGCCCGCCCACAGCCGTGCTGCGCGACCTCAGCGGCCGCCTGCGCGCCTGGTGGGAGGACTACCTGGCTGGCGAGTACGTGCCGACGCACCGCTTCCTGCTGGCGATCTCTGGCCCCGCCCGCGCGCCGCAGGGGACCACACTGGCCCGCGTCGTGGGCGAGGTGGAACGCACCCTGCATCGCCTGGGCGTCGCCGCCCGCCGCCTCGACGGAGGGGCCGTGCGCGCGCTGTACGCGGAGTTCCCCGATCCCTGCGCTGACCCCCAGGCGCGCGAGACCATCGATGGCGCGTACACACCGGGGCAGGGCGCACGCTCCTGGGCCTGCACGTTCTACCTCCGCGCGCCCTCCATCGTCACGCAACCCGGCTGGCCCGCGCCCCTGTTGGCCTTCCCCGTCCCGCTGCGGCTGTCCATCCACGTCACCGGCCTGGATAAGGACAAGGAGCGCACGCGCTCCAAGAAGCGCGGCCGATCCCTGGGTGATCTCGTCGTGGGCGCGGGCGCGCAGGGCCGCCAGGCCGACGTGGACCACGGCGACGCGCGGGCCGAGGCGCGGACCGAGGCGCAGCGGATGCGCACCGGCGGCTTGGCCGTGGTGCGGGCCGGGTTCTACGTGACCGTGTTCGCGCCCGATCAAGCGACGCTCGCCGTGCGCGCCGACGCGTTGTGGGGCCTCCTGACGAGCGCGGGCGCGATGGATACCCAGGCCGCGCGCGCCAGGGGCGTGCAGGGGCCGTTGCTCCGGGCGACGCGCCCGTTGGGCCGCAACGACGCCCCCGGGTATACGACGTACCGCCTGTACGCCGAGACCGTGGGCAACGCCTGGCCGGCCATCGTGCGCTCGCCGGGCACCGCGGCCGGCGTGCTCATTGGCCGCGCCGCCGACGACGGCGCACTCGTCCGCCTCGACATCGGCGACCGCGGCATGAAGAACCGCTTGATCGACGTGTTCGGCGGCTCGGGCCAGGGCAAGAGTTTCTTCGCGCAGAAGGTCATGCTGTGGTTTCTGCTGTGGGACGCCTGGGCCACGGCCGTCGACACCGTGGGCGGCTACGCGACCCTCTGCGCCATCGCCGGCGGCAAGACGATCCGCCTGGGCGGCGTCGGCACCGCCGCGATTAACATCTGGGATGGCCCCCGCGCCACGGAGGAGGAGCTGGCCGCGCGCGTGCGCTTCGTCGTGCGGGCGCACGAGGTCCTGCTCGCCGAGAGCGGCAAGGCCATCACCGGCTTGGTGCGCGGGATCATCGGCGCCGGCGTGCGCGCCGTCTACGCCGGCCACCGCGACACCACCTACCGCGACGCCACACGGCGGGCGGGCGACCCGCCCCGCGAGCGCGACCTGGTGGCGTGGCTGGAGACGCAGGCCACGCGCCAGGACGACGCCGAGGACCGCCGCCTGTACCGGGGCCTGGCCGCCGAACTCGTGCCCTACGTGCGCGACGGCGAGCACGCCGCACTGGTGGATCGCCCCACGTCGTTCGGCTTTGACACCCGGCTCCTGGCCTTCCACATCGACCCCAAGGAGTTGCGGCCGGACACGCCCATCTACGCCTTCGTGCTGTTCGCCATGACCGACATCGCCGACCGCCGCGACCGCCTGGCCCAGGAGTGGGGCCGGCGCGCGGGGCGTGGCACGGTGCAACACCTCCTGGCGATTGATGAGGGCTGGAACATCCTGCGCCACGAGGCCGGGCAGGATTGGGTCAGCGGCATCGGGCGCACCGGGCGGCACTCCGGCATGGTCCCCCTGTTCGTCAGCCAGAAGTTGTCCGACTTGACCGCCAACAAGGCGGCGGCAGCCTACTTCGATCAGACTAGTTTGCACTTCATTTTCAATATGCACGACACCAACGACGAGAGTGGCGTCGATCCGCGCAAGTGGGTCGCGGGCAAGCTGCGCCTGACCGACGGGGAGGCCAGCCAGATCGGCGACCTGGCCGGCAAGGAGGCTCCCGACAAGAAGCGCCTGGAGTACGCGCAGATGTTCATGATCCGCACCACGAAGACGGCCAGCCGCCCCGCGCGCGGCGTGGTCAACGTGCCCTCATCGCCCGAGGAGGCGTGGTTGTTCGCCTCCGACCCCGACGACAAGGAGTACCGGGCGCGCATGGTCCGCGCCGTGGCCCACGACCCCGACGACCCAACGGGCGACGAGGTGTACCAGGCGGTGTGCCTGCTCGCCGAGGGCGCCACGCCCGAGGAGGTCGATGCCGCCCGTCTGACGGGCGCGCGCGACGACACCCCCGCCGGCGACGACGACCGGGACACCGCGACACGGGAGACCGTTGGAACAGGGACAGGAGGGACGGCATGGACCGCCGCGCGTTAAACGATACAGGGGTGGACGGTCCGCCGGCGGCGACGCCGCTGACCCCCGTGGCGCTCCACGTCTTGGTCGCCCTGGGCGACGGGCCGCGCCATGGCGACGCCCGCATGCGCCAGGTCGTCGCGCGCGGCATCCGGGATGTCACCCTGGCGCCGGGCACGCTCTATCGGGTGCTCGACAAGCGACGCACCGCCGGCCTGATCGAGGAGATCGACGCGCGCCCCGTGACGGGGAGCGGCGACACACGCCGCCGGTCCTATCGTCTGACGGAGCGCGGTCGGCAAGCCGTTCTCGGTGAGAAGCGCCGCCTCATGGCCCTCATCGCGGCCATGGACGCCACGGCCCTGCTGCGCGGTCTGGGCGCTGTGGACATACCCCGCCCCGCCCCACGCGGGCCTGTGTCACGACAGGAGGAGGTCCCATGCGCCGATTAGCCCGACCCTGCGCGGCCCTGGCCGTGCTCGCGCTGCTCGTCCTGAGCCTGGGCACGACGGCGGCGCGTGTCCAGGCGGCCAGCGCGCCGACGGCCACACCCGCGCCGACCGTGACGCCCTACCCAACCTACACGCCCTCCCCGACCTATACAGCGGTCCCCGCGCCGACGGCGACGCACCACCCCGCGCTCCAACTCTCGGCGAGCCAGGGGATGCCTGCGACGGCCCTGGCCGTCGTGGGGGCCGACTTCCCCGATGGCGTGGTGACGCTGTCCTGGGATGGGGCCTACCTGGTGCGGGGCACGAGCGGCGACGCCTACGTGCATATCGACACCACGGTCCCCGCCACGGGCGGCGCCGCTGCGTTGGGGCCGCACGAGGTGCGCGCCGTCGGCCCCGACCGCACCTCGGCCTCCGTGTTCTTCACTATCGCGCAGACCCTCCACCCCAAGATCACCCTGACGCCCGCGCACGCCACAGTCGTGACCGGCACGGTGGTCACGCTGGACGTGAGCGGCTTCGCGCCCAACCAGACCGTTAATTTCTCCTGGGATGGCGTCGGGGGAACCCGGATTTTCAGCCACGGGAGCGTCGCCGACGACAACGGGGACACCAGCGCCGATGTCATCTTGGGCACCGACCCCACGCCGGGCGTCGGCACGCACCGCCTCTACGCCTGGGGGACCGGCCCGACGCTCGCCACGTCCGCCTCATTCACGGTGGACCCACCGCCGCCCGCGTGTGGCGGCCTGGGTTTCACCGTCCCCTTCATCACCTGGAACGTCTGCCTTGATCCCATCGGCGCCCTCACCACCTGGCTCCGGGACGGTGCCACCGCCGGGGCCAACGCCGTCGGCGCGCTCGTCGCCAAGGATCTGACCACGCAGCAGGACTACACACAGATCGCCCAATTGCAACCCGCCTTCACGACGATGCAGCAGCTCGCGCGCGATTTGTTCGGGGTGCTGTTCCTGGCCGGGGCGACGACGTGGTACGCGCGCCGGCTGGGGCTGGGGCCGGGGGGGGAGGCGGCCACGCAGCTGGTCGAGGGCGGGCTGGGTCTCGCCCTCACCACGGCGCTGCCCTGGCTGCTGCACCTCTACATCGTGGCGGTTAACGACGCGTCGGGGCAGATCCTGGCCGACCCGAACAACCAGGGCGGGGCCGCCATCGGCGCGCTCGCGGGCCACCTCGTCAACGTCACCCTGCTCTCGGCTCTCACCGGCGACCCGCTCTTCTTGGTGGTCGTCGTCGGCTTCATCGTCGTCTTCTTCGTGCTGCTCGTGCTCGTCGCCATCACGCGCACCATCGGGACCATCTACGGCGCGGCGGTCTACCTGGCCGCCCCCGTGGGCGCGATCTGCATGGTCACGCCCCTGACGCGCTCCGTGGCCGTGGCCTGGGCGCGGCTGTGGTTCAGCCTGACGCTGTGGGGGGTGAGCTACGCCGTCGCCCTCGTGTCCGTGCGGGCGATGGTGGACGCTTTCGGGGGCGACGGGCTGCAATCGCTGGCCCTGGCCCTGGCCGGCGCGTTCGTACTCTACGGTGCCCCGCGCCTGGGCGACGCCTTCCTGGGCGGCGGGGCTTCGCGCGCCCTGGGCATCGGCAACGTGCCCCTGCTCGGGACCGCCGCGCGCGTCGGCTTGGCGGCCGCGACGGGTGGAGCTGGCGGCGCGGCCGTAGCGGCGGGTGGCGAAGGGACTGCGGCGAGCACAGGTACGCCCTCCATGCCCTCAGTGACGGAGATGCCCAACGCCAACGTCACCGAGATCGCGTCGATCGCGCCACCCATCAACGCGGAGTGGGGAGTAATTGAATGAAACGGCGCTTACAGCGGGCGGCGCGCGCGACGGGGCGGGGTCTCTATATCCTGGCCGTGCCCCGGACGGTGCGGCGCTCGACGGAGGAGTTGCGCGGGGTGGAAATGTCCCCGGCGCTGGGCCTCGTGCTGCGGATCACCGCGATCCTCGTGCTCGCGGGGACGGTCCTTGCGGTCCACGCCGCCGGGCACCCTCTCCTGGGCCTCGCCCGCGCCGCCCTACTATTCGTCGGGGCCGTCGTGATGCTGGCCCTCTCCGGCGCGCTGGCGCCGCAAGGGCGCTTGGTGGGGCGGCTCTTGCTGTCCTACGCCAAACGGGAGAGCGCGTGCCGAGGGCTGACGTGGCAGGGCCGCCTCTTCCGCGCCCTCGCCAAGCGCTTGGAATCTGCCATGTCGGGAAAAGAGAAGGGGAAGTCTAATGTCCGCTAACCAAACCGACGCACAACGCCCGCGCATCTCGATGGTCGTGGAAGCTCCGCAGAAGTGGGCGTATTGGCAGGAGTTCAATTGTCAGCCGCCACGCCTCAACGAGTTGGGCCAGGAGGGGTGGCGGCTGGTTGGGCCGCCTGTCATCGCCAAAATGTCGCTTGGATCATCAGGGCGGCTGCTCTACGTGTTCGAGCGGCCCGTGCAAACGCCGCAACGGTAACGAGAGAGAAGCGCCTGCGGGGATGAAACCCCGGCTGGGCTCCCGTAAGCAGAAAGGGAAAGGTAAGGGACATGATCACGACGAATCGAGACCACGACATCTTGCAGGCGTTCGCCGACGGGGAGGAGCGCCACGGCTATGCGATCATGCAGGCCGTCGAGGAGCACACGGGCGGCCGGGTGATCCTCGCCCCCGGCACGCTCTACCGGGCCATCAAGCACTTGTTAGAGGACGGCCTGATCGTCCAGACAGACCGACGCCTCGATCCCGCGTTGGAGGACACGCGCCGGCGCTACTATCGCCTTACCCCGCGTGGCCGCGCCCTGCTCGACCAACCGGGGACGCCACTCGCCCCGCTTGCCGCACCACCTCCACCCGATCCCGGTCCGGCCTACCGGCAGTACGACGTGTTGCGCGTGCTTGCCGATGGGGAGGAGCGCCACGGGTATGCCATCGCGCGGGCGGTGGAGGCGCTCCCCGGCATGGCCCCCCTCGGCCCGACCACGCTCTACGTCACCGTGCGTCGTCTGCTCACCAATGGCTTCGTCGCGGAGGCTGCCCCGCGAGCCGACCCGGCGCTGAACGACAAGCCGCGCGACTACTACCGCATCACGCCCCAGGGAGAGGAGGCGCTGCGCACGCCTGGGCTGCTGCCCCGGCCCCCGCGCACCGCCGCCCAGGAGCGTGCGTACGCCGTGCTGTGCGCCCTCGCCGACGGCGCGGAGCATCACGGCTACGGCCTCATCAAAGACGTGCGGGTGGCCCAGGGCGGTGCGCGGCGCGTCGGGTCGGGGACGCTCTACCGCACCCTCGATAACCTGCTGGCCGATGGGTTAGTGGTCGAGACCGGGACGCGGCCCGATCCCGCCGTCAACCCGCACGCGCCCCGCCAACACGTTCGCCGCACCCCGCGCGGGGAGGAGGCCCGCCAGATGCTCGCCACGCTGCCGCCGCACCAGCCCGACCCCGCGCCTGTGTGGCGCGGCGCGGTGGCGTTCGGAGTGGCGTGGGGCACAGCCACGGGCGGCCTGCTGCTCCTGCTGGGGGCGGGCGGCGCGGGCTGGGCGACGGGCGCGGCGGCCACGGTCATCACCACCGGCGCGGGATTGCTGCGCCGCGTCGCGGCGACGTCGCGCCGCACGACAGCGTGACAGAGAGAGGGAGGACGATCATGGCGAACGAACGCACATCGATGTACCTGCAACCGGAGGTAAAGCAGGCGCTCACCGAGTACGTGGAGCGCACCAAAGCGGAGTCGATCTCGGCCGCCGCCAACGACCTGATCCAGCGCGGCCTCGTCGCGCTGTCAGCGAAGGACACAGGCGACGTGGCGGCGCCGGCCATCGCGGAGGCCATCAGCCGGCGGGTGGAGGATCTGCTGCGCGCCGTCGTCGTGGGGCCGCTGCGTGCGGAACTGGCGGCGATCCACCACGAGGCGACGGTGGCGCGGCTGGAAGGGTTCGCCCATATCGCCAACGACTACGGGCCACCGGTGGCCGAACGCCTGGAAGCGGCGGTCGAGGAACGCGCCCAAGCGGCGCGCGCGGCGGGCGAGGTGCCGCACCTGAACATGACCCTGATTGACCAGACGGGGCCGGTGGCCTGATGGCGCCGACGCGGACGTTCGTGGAGGGGCGCTACGTGCCGGCCGGGCCGTGGGCCGCGCAGAAGATCGAGGACCAGGTGGACCATCTCAAAGGCAGCTTCCGCCCTGGCGAGCGCAAGGAGGAGCGCACCCTGTTCGACACCCACGGCGACGTGACCGATCGTGCGACCGCGCGCGCCCTCCTGACGGCCGCGATCGGCCCCAAGGTGGTGTTCCACCGGCTCGTCCTCTCGCCGGGGCGAGGCGCGGGGGTGGTGCGCCTGAGCGACCTACAGACCTGGACGCGGCTGTTGCTGATGGACCTGGGCCACGCGCGGGGCCAGCGACTGGTGTGGGTGGCCGCCGTCCACCGCAACACCGCCGCGCCGCACGTCCATGTGCTCCTCGCCGGCGCGGCCGAGCGGACGCAGTGGCCAGGGAGCGGGACAACGACGGGGGTGGAACTGCGGACCCCGCAGTACGCCCTCTTGCGCGAGCGCGGGGACGTGCGCGCGGCCGAGATCCGGGCACTCAATGGCGACGGCACGGCGGCCTGATCGCACCAGAGGAGGGAGAGGACGATGGACCACGGGACAGGGGGCGCGCTTGCCTACACCGTCGACGGCCAGGGCCTCGTGCTCTCCGTGCAGGAGGCGTCGCCTCCTGACACGGCCACGGCGGGCTCGGACGCCGCACCGCACGTCCCGCTGCGGGTCCTCGTGACCCCGCTGACCTGGGAGCCGGTGCAGCGCCTGCTCGCCTGGGGCGCACGGGAGGGGATGACCGCGACCGAACTGCTCGATAGCTGCCGGACGGCCACGCGCCCCTCGGCGACACGGACACCGCGCGGACGCGCGATAGGAGATGAGAAACGATGACGGATTATAGCCGCGACGATAGGCTGCTCACGCCGTTCGACGGGATGCTCGCCGACGGCGGCCCCGACCGGCTGGTGTTCGAGCCGACGGCGACCGGTGACCCGGCGCTAACGTACTACACACGCGAGCCGGACGGCTACGGCCCGGACGACGTCCGCTGGCAGGCGATTGCCGACCCGGCCGAGATCGCCGCGATCGAGGGCGCGCTGGCGCGGGGCGTCGACCCGCCCTACGATGTGTGGGTGGACCAGCCGGCCGCGCTCGTCCCCGGAGACCTGATCCCGACAGAGGAGGGGCCGACCGTGTACGCCTGGGAGCAGACCGGTCCCGCCGTCGGCGACGGCCAACTCTACGAGGTGACCGATCCGGTCGTACGCGCCGCGTACGAGGAAGCACACCTCGCGCAAGGGACCATCGAGATCATCAACCCGGCCGACTTTTACGACGCGGCGTGGGCGACTGACGCGGCGCGTGCGACTGCCCCCGCGCTCTATGACGCGCAGATCGAGGGGCTCGTCGCCAGAGGCGACACCTGTCTTGAGGTCGAGCACGCGGGGGGCGGCTTCGCGCTCGGGCGCTACGACGTCGGTCCCATCGAGCGCGACACCAACGGCTGGGAGCCGGTACGCGTCGGCGACGGCCCCGACGACGGTCCCACGGGGAACGTCTATCCCAACGAGGTGACGGCCCGCCAGGCCGCGATCGCGTACAACGGCGCGGACCTCGCGGGCATGGACCTGACCCTTGATCCCGTCCCCGTCACCTTCGACCGGGACCTGACGCCGGCCCTCGACATCTAGGAGCCAGGAGACACACCGCATGAGCACACCCGCCAGCCCACCTATTACCGGCCGTCCCTGGGCGCGCGCCGGCCATCTCACCCGCCGCCTGCCCCCCCGCGCCCGCACGGGGGTCGTCAGCCTGCTCCGCCTCGTCCGTCGGCTCCTCGCTCGCCTGTTATGGGTGCTGCGCGGGTGGTCCGGCCTCATCGCCGGCCTGCTCATCGCCCTGGCGCTCTGGCTCGGGCCGCTCGCCGGCGCGCGCTGGATCGTCGCCCAGGCCACGGCCCTCTACGCGCACGCCACGGTGGCGGTGACGCTCTGGTATCAGATGGCCTACGACGCCGTGGCCTGGCCCGCAGTCAATGGCACGCTCGCCCTGCGCGCGACGCAGGCGTGGGCCCGCCACGGCTACCACGGGCTCGCCCCGGCGATCCGCACGACCCCCTGGGCGTTCTGGATGCGTCACGGCGTGGCCTGGCGCTACGCCACCCTGCACCGCCCGAGCGGGGCGCCCGTGCGCGCGGCGATCCCCCTGGAACTGGGCGGCGTGCTCACGTTCCTGGCGCTGTTCGCCGTCTTTGTCATGATCGGCCGTAAGAAGCGCGCCCTCGACCCCACGCGGGCCAACACCTACGGCGGCGCGCGCTGGCAGACCTGGGACGAGCTGCGACGGCGGCGAGCCAGGCCGGGCGACATGGTGCTGGGCACGGCGCGGCGCGGGCTCCGACGGATCACCGTCGGCGTGTCGTCGGCGCTGCTGCTCGAAGGGGTCGCCATCGACGCGCCGACCGGCCTGGGCAAGTCCAATGCCTTCTTCAAGACGCAGTTGTTGGAGCCCGATCCAGGGGTGGATTACGTCGCCACCGACAACAAGGGCGACGGCTGGACACAGACCGCCGCAGCCATGAGTCGGACGCACGACTGCTACCGGCTGGACATGCAGACGCCGGCCGCCAGCGTGACGTGGGCACCCCTCGCCCTGGTGCGCACGCCGGCCAAGGCTGAGGACTGGGCGCGCGCCTGGCTGCACAACTCCAAGCCCGCCGACAGTGCCCCGCCCCAGCCCTACTTCGAGCAGGCCGTCTTGCTGCTCATGGCAGCGGGCGTGATGCACGTCCACGCCGTCGCCGCTGTGGCCGGCCGCACCTCAGGCACCCTCGACGAACTGTTGGCCCTGCTGCTGCAACCGAACGTGGAGGCCATCGAGAAGGCGCTCAAGAAGGGGCCATCGGGCGCGGAGACAGGGCCGGCGGCGCAGTTCCTCGGCTTGATCGCCGAGCACCGCGACCTGCGCTCCTCCATCCCCTCGGGCCTGGCCCCGCGCCTCTCCGCGCTCGCCGACCCCGCCATCAAGGCCGTCGTCGGCGGCCAGGGCACGCTCGACCTTGACCGCCTGGGGCGCGTGGGCCGGCGGCCGGTGGCCCTCTACATCGTGATCCCGGCCGGCGACGACACGCTGCGGCCCCTCGTCGCGGCCCTGTTCACCACGATGTTCACCGTGCTGCTCGATCGCGCGCGCACGCTCCCGAACGGGGAACTGGCGCGCGAGGTGCGGATGCTGCTGGACGAGTTCGGCACGATGGGGGCGATCCCCCATGCGCCCAAGTGGTTCAACATCTGCCGGCAGCCGCGTATCTCCCGCGTCATTAGCTTCCAGTCGTTCTCGCAGCTCGTGGACGACTACGGGGAACTGGGGGCCAAGGCTATCATCGACTCGTGCAACGTCCTCGCCTGGCTGGGCGGGACGCGCGGGGACGACGCGAAGTGGGCGAGCGACGCGCTGGGCAACCGCACCGTGCTGGCCCACGGGGAGGGCGAGTCGCGGACGGCCGGGGTGTTCGGCCGGAGCCCCGAGCGGGGCAGCCAATCGGTGAGCGAAACTGGCGTGCCGCTGCTGTTCCCCGACGACCTGGCGGCCTCGTCGCGGCGACGCGTCGTCGCCATCGCGCGCGAGGCGCGACCGATGGACCTGCGCACGCGGCCGGTGTGGTCCGTCCAGGCCATGCGTCGGTTGATGACGCGGCCGGCCCCGCGCGCGTGCGTCGAGGCCCCGATGGAGCCAATCCCCGCGCCGCCTGCGCGGGCAGCGGCCGTACTCCTACCAGACCCGGTGCCTACGGCAGGGGCGGTGCCGACCAAGGCACCCGCCGCGCCGGTGCGCGTCGTGGCGAAAGCCGCAGCCCCAGCTGCGGCCCCTGCCCCGTCAGCAGTCCCCCGGCCCCGAACTCCGCCGCAGCGGCGGGAGCGCCCGCATCCGGTCCGCCACGGCTGCCGACGGCACCCGTGAAGCACGGCACGGCCTACGATTGGACGGGGCTGCCATGACCACACACATGAGGCACCGGATAGCGGCCTTTAGGGAGGGACAGGGCGGGCAGGCGCGGGGTGCGCCCCACGATTGTGACGGCGTCAGGCACAGCGGGCGCGACCGATCGGCGCGCGCCGCCAGGGGTGGGTCGCGGCGGGGCGGCGCACCGGGACGGCGGGGTCCGCAGTGACTGAGGGTGTG
>JAABUJ010003112.1_pt1 | contig 14961 bp, 17 predicted proteins | sample 5559131 | NCBI WGS metagenome assembly JAABUJ01 (sample SAMN10711875, study PRJNA513366) | rock metagenome | isolation source: Antarctica rocks | place: Antarctica: Victoria Land, Mt New Zealand nord | collected 2016-01-07 | reverse complement strand
GCACCGGTCGCAGCTATCATGCCGACCTCGGGGCCAAGAACCGGCGGCTGCGGGTCCACTACCTGCTCGAAGCCGGCTGGAAGGCCGATACCGCAATCCAGGGGCTCGGCCGCACCAACCGCACCCACCAAGCCCAGCCGCCATTGTTCCGGCCGATCACCACCGACGTGCGGGGCGAGAAGCGGTTCACCTCCACCATCGCCCGGCGGCTCGACACGTTGGGCGCCATCACCCGCGGCCAGCGCCAGACCGGCGGCCAGGGCCTGTTCCGCGCCGCCGACAATCTGGAGAGCGACTACGCCCGCGCTGCACTCCGCCAGCTCTACGCGCTGCTGATCCTGGGCCGGGTCGAGGGCTGCTCGTTGCAGCGCTTCGAGGACGCAACGGGGCTGTCGTTGATGACGCGCGACGGCGCGGTCCGGGAGGACCTGCCGCCGATCACCCAGTTCCTGAACCGCGTGCTCGCGCTCACCATCGAGTTGCAGAACCTGCTGTTCGAGGTGTTCGACGGCCTGCTCACCGCCCGCGTCGAGGGCGCCGTCGCGGCGGGGACTTACGACCTCGGCCTGGAGACGATCACGGCCGAGAGCCTGCGCATCGTCGAACGCCGGACGGTCTACACCCACCCGGCCAGCGGAGCCGAGACCCAGGCGCTGACGGTCGCCCGGCGCGACCGCAACTCCCCGCTCAGCCTAGGTGAGGCACTCGAGCGCGGATCGAAGCCTTGGTCGCGGCTGCTCGTCAACGGCAAGTCGGGCCATGCCGCCGTGCAGGTGCCCGCGCCCAGCATCACGCTCGATGACGGCGAGGTCGAGCGGCGCATCCGGCTGCTCCGGCCGATGGAGCGCCGCACCTCCGCAGGCATCCCCTTTCCGCTTAGCGGAAGGGGACCCCATGCCTGCTTCGCCATGCCGCTCGACGCCCTCGCCGGGTCGCACTGGGAAGAGGTGGACGAAGCGACCTTCTCAGCCGCTTGGCAGGCCGAGATCGATGGGCTGCCCGAGTTCGTGGAGAGCACCTTCCACGTCGTCACCGGCCTGCTGCTGCCGATCTGGCGGCGGCTGCCCGACGACGGCTGTCGCGTCTACCGGCTGCAGGCTGACGATGGCGAGCGGGTGATCGGACGCCTGGTCTCGACGGCCTGGGTCGCCGACGCGCTCGGGGCGGCCGCGCTCGCGGTGGCGCCGGCCGATACCTGGAGCGCGGTGCTGGCCAAGGGCGCAGCGCTGCAGCTCGCCGACGGACTGACTGTCCGACGCTCCAGCGTCATGCACGTCGACCGGGTGGAACTGACCGGGTTCACCGATGGCATGGTCGATCGGCTGAAGGCGATGGGGCTCGTCTCCGAGATCATCAGCTGGCGATTGCGCCTGTTCGTGCCGACCAGCCAACAAGGCGAGGGAATTCTCAGCGTCCTGCTCAACCGTCACCCGCTCGCGCGGGTGGTCAACCGCGTCGCGGCCTGAGGTGGCGCCTTGCAGGGCCAGGCTTCCGACCTAGCGCACCGTCTCGCGCGCGATGCCGAGGCGGTGTGCCGACATTATCTCTCCAACGGTCGACGTGAGGGCGCCTACTGGCTGGTCGGCGACGCTGCGAACTCGCCAGGGCGCAGCCTCTACGTCCGTCTGCGCGGGCCCGAGTCCGGCAAGGGTGCAGCCGGCAAATGGACCGACGCCGCAGCAGGCGAACATGGCGACCTCCTCGACATCGTCCGCCTCAGCCGAAACCTCGCCAGCGTCGTCGAGGCAATGGACGAGGCGCGCCTGTTCCTTAGCCTACCACGGCCGGAACCGCCCAAGTCGATTCCGGCGCCGCGATCGTCGCCCGAGGCGTCACGGCGCTTATACGCCATGGGGCGGCCGATCCGGGGCACGTTGGCGCACGACTACTTGCTCGAGCGGGGCATCACAGCCGACGTGAGGTCGCTGCCGCTCCGCTTCCACCCATCCTGTTACTACCAGGCGGCCGAGCATGGACCGCGTGGCGCACGTCCCGCCTTGCTGGCGGCCGTCACCGATCTCGCGGGCACGATCACCGGCGTGCATCGGACCTGGCTCGATCCGGCGCAGGCCACCAAGGCCCAGCTGTTGACGCCGCGTAAAGCCATGGGTCAACTGCTCGGGAACGGGGTCAGGTTCGGAGTGGCGCACGAGGTGCTCGCCGCCGGCGAGGGCCTCGAGACGATGCTGTCGCTGCGCACGGTCCTGCCCATCTTGCCGATGGTCGCGGCACTTTCATCCGCCCACCTCGCCGCACTCCTGCTCCCGGCAGGTTTGCAACGCCTCTACGTCGCCCGAGACGACGACAGCGCCGGCCGACATGCGGTGGAGCGACTGCGCGACCGCGAGGACCTGCGCGGGATCGAGCTCTGCGAACTCGTGCCGACCTTGGGCGACTTCAACGAGGACCTGCGACGCCGGGGGCCGGAGGCGCTGATCGATGCGCTTCAGATGCAGCTCGCCCCGGAGGACGTAACGCGGTTCCTGATTGGTCGACGCCCGGGGGCGATGGCTGGCTGAACGCAGGCTCGTTCACGCCGTGGGTGACGCGCGCAGGGTCACCGCGTCTGTCCTGGTCCGGCGAGAGGCCGCCGCCCACGGCCTTCTGAGAGGGCGATTTCGGCCGGAAGCCGCCCGGGCCGGCAACGGCTGCGGTCGGCTTTCTTCCCCTGCCGGCTGCGCCGCCATTCCTCGCGAGCCAAGAAAACCGTCCTCCGCCGTCCTCCGCTGCGCTTCGGCCGCTCGGGCGAGAGCCCGCGGTGCAAGCCCGTCCCGCTCCCGGCAACGGAAACGCCACGAAGGCCGCGATGGGCGCGGCTTCAGCCTAAGATGGACAACCCCGATGACGGCCGAGCGCGATAGCCACGAGTACGAGCCCCCGCACGCCAGCAGCCCTACCGCCCACATCGTCGAGAGTCTCGAACTCCACGGCTACCATCCTGGCCGGGGCGAGCACGATCCCCGGCCCATGCCCGAGCCGCTCACCCTCCAGGGCGCGCTGGCCGACGTCTTCGACGCCCTGGTCTCCACCTTTACCGACACGCCGCTCGAACCCGACCTCGAACAGCTCCTCTGGTCCACGGTCAACGTCTTCCATCGCCAGGCCGGGAAAGCGCAGCGCGACCTCGACGACAACGAGGACGCCCAGAAACGCAGTCAGCGCGAGCAGGACGGCTCGGAGATCAAATCGGTGGAACTGGAGCGCCTCCTCGTCGAAGGGCAGGACCGCATCGACCGCCGCGACACCTATGAGGCCATGCGCGACCAGGCTGGCGACCTCTTCGAGCTGCACACCGGCACCACCTGGAAGCCCCACGCCGGCTCGCTCGCCAACCGCAAGGCCATGACCGCGGCGATGATCGACAGCCGCGACTTCATCTCCGCCAAGCGCCGGGCCGAAACGGAGGTGCTGATCCCCAAGGGCGCCAAGATCGCATTCACGGGCGGCATGGAGTGCAACGACCATCGCCGCATCTGGGACGCCCTCGACAAGGTCCACGCCAAGCACGCCGACATGGTGCTGCTACACGGGGGCAGCCCAAAGGGCGCGGAACTCATCGCCGCGAAGTGGGCCGACACCCGCAAGGTCCAACAGATCGCCTTCAAGCCCGATTGGACCCGGCATGCCAAAGCCGCACCGTTCAAGCGCAACGACGCCCTGCTCGATACCATGCCGATCGGCATCATCGTCTTCCCGGGCAGCGGCATCTCCGACAACCTGGCCGACAAGGCCCGCAAGCTCGGCATCCCGCTGTTCGACTTCCGCAAGGGAGGCGGCGCGTGAGCGCCTTTTCGTCGGCACTCGGCACAACACGCTTGACACGGATATACGGAATGGCCGGGTCGGTGGAGGGCGGACCTCAACGAGGAGGCACCACGGTCTGCTTCGAGTGTGCCCCACGACAGTATCCCGCACCAGCTTTCTGCAGGGGAAATAGCAAGATTTTTACCGGTTCAGGTTTGGTGCAAAACCCTTGCAGATAGTTAGAAAAACTGATTGAGGGACAGGAGAAAGAATACGGTTGGAAGCGGCTTCAGCCGCTTGCTTCTCTATATCTAACGTGATGGAGAGACCAATGACCAAGATCGAATGTCGCTGCGGAGCAGTGGAGATGGAAATTACAGGTGAACCGATAGCTCAGTTCTTTTGCCACTGCGATGACTGTCAAATGGTCCACGGGGGCGCCTATGCGCCTGAGTCGGTCTACGCCGCGGACGTAGTAAAGGTGACCCGCGGCGATCCGATGACATGGAAATTGAAGCGAAATCCTCGATTCACCTGCCGCGACTGCGGTACTCGCCTGTTTATCGACATTTTGAATTTGCAACTGCGGGGGATAAACGGCTACTTACTGCCACCGAAGCAATTTAAACCCACCTTCCATATGCAATGCCAGTTCGCGATCCGGCCGGTAATCGACGGCCTTCCACATTACAAAAGTCGACCGGAGCGGTTCGGCGGCTCCGACGAGACTATCGGTTGGTAGAGCGGGAATTCGGGCTGAGCGGATTTCCCGATGCAGAAAGGTTTAGCTGACATCCGGCTCCGTGAAGGGCAGAGTTGGGTCGGGGGCGGTCATTCAGTGCGTCGAAGAAGCGGCTTGCGATCAGCTTAGGCTTGTCTGATGATCGCAACCTGTTCGCATCCGGCCTTTCCATGAGCGAACACGAGAGTTTGGCGTCGCCCTTCGGGCCGGGCTCTTCGGCTTCGCTCGAACCGGCTTCGCCGTTTCGTCCCTGACAGGCTCGATCCCTGACGCGAGAAGGCGCGAGCGAACGCTCGCTCCGGGCGGAGCGGGACGCGGACGGACGTCAGTGTCGCCCGCTGCCGGCCAACAGGGCGGTGCTGACGCGCGTGCCCACGACGAGGCCGGGTTTGAGGCCGATGGCAGCAGGTGCGCTTCGTCCAGCGTGGTGCAGCCCCGCTCGGGAGGTCTTCTTCCAAGCCCCTACGGGCAGCGAAGAGACGGACGCCGACAGGCGAAGTCGCTGCCATGTCGGCTGTATGCTGAGGCCTGCGTCGAGAGGGTGCTGTCGGCCGAGCCTGGGTGTCCCTTTTCGGCGGGCGGAGCCTGTCACCACCGCGTCTCCCGGGCTGTTCGGGAGCGCGTCCCACACGACCTCTCGTGGCTTGATCTGGCCGAAGGTCGGCTTTGCCTCGCTCGCCTTGCCGCAACGGCGGCCGTCAACTTTCTTCCCCTGGCGCAAGCGCCATTCCTCGCGAGGCAAGAAAGCCGCCTCCCGCCGTCCTCCGCTGCGCTTCGGGCCTGACGGCTGCGTCGTCGATCGCCTCCGGACCGTCGATCGCCATCGAGGCCGCGATGGACGCGGTCCCGAGAGACAGACAGGAGACTTCATCATGGCGACCATCGGCACCTTCACCAAGTCGGGCGACACCTTCACGGGCTCGGTCAAGACCCTCAGCATCAACGCCAAGACCACCATCAAGGCGGCCGACAAGGGCAGCGACAAGGCCCCGGACTACCGCGTCTTCTGCGGCGCCATCGAGTTCGGCGCGGCCTGGAAGAAGACCTCCAACGAGGGCCGTCCCTACTGCTCGGTCAAGCTCGACGACCCCAGCTTCCCAGCTCCGATCTACGCCACCCTGGTCGAGGGCGAAGACGAGGGCAGCTACAGCCTCATCTGGTCCCGCCGCAACGGCGACTGACCGAAACCGCCCTACCTAGCCCCGCTCCACCCGGAGCGGGGCTTCGTGCGCTTACGAATAGGTAGCGGCAACATACTCGCAGCTACTGTGCTGCCTGGTCGCGCGCATCTTGCCCCGACCACCCGATCGAACGTCGGCTGGTACACCCCACTTTGCGGCCAACGCTCGATTCCACGAGTCGGCTCTTGAAGTAGCCGCGCTATGAAACTAGAGATGCCTACTCGGTTTCGGCCCGTTCGGGGGAGCGCCATGAGAACCACCAATCGTCTCACGTTGATCGGCCACGTCGCGAGCATCAAAACCTTCCAAAAAGCCACAAAGGTTACGGTCACAACCAACCGAAGCTGGACCTCGAACGGCGAGCGTCAGGAACGTGCAAGCTACGTTCCAGTCACCCTGCTCGACGCCCACCAGGCCAAATGGGCGGCCGACAATGTCGAGGTCGGAGACCTCGTCCACGTCGAGGCCCGGGTTGAAGAAGGCTCCTATGGTGAGGACCAGGAAAAAGCTTACACCATCAACATCGTTTCCGAAGCCTTCAATCTACTGAAGCGCAAAGGTGAGATACGGAGCGAAAACCTGTGAGCGCGAGAGCCGCGGCTCCCGCTCTGGCTCTCTTCGCTCTGGCGGTTCCGGCTCACGCGCAGCGAACGAAGCCGGTACTGGTCGATCTAGCCGCAATGCCCCCTGCCCTTCTCAAGGTCACGCCGCCCATGAAGGTTCGCGTCATCGACGGCCGAACGTTTGCGGATCTCCAAAACGACGAAACCTTTCGCCTCTTCGCGATCGACGTTTGTACCCTGGACCAAACTGCTGAACTTGACGGGCAGCCTTGGCCCTGTGGCGTCGTTTCGACCAGTTGGCTCGCGCAGGCCACCCTCGGTCAGTGGGTGTTGTGCGATCGTCTGCGTGCTCTGCCCGGCGTTACCCTCGCGCGCTGCGCGACGGCCCATCAGCCGGATATTGCCGCGGCGATGATCGCTCAGGGCCTTGCCGTCACCAATCACGATCCCGAAATACCGACGCCGGCTGAGTACAACCAGCTCGCCGCCATGGCTCGCCGAACCTCTCAAGGCATCTGGCGCAGCCAATTCGAGATGCCGTGGGTGCATCGCGCCCACGTAGGGGCAGCTCCATGAAGTTCATATCCGTCTTGCCTTTCGTCCTGGTGGCTGAAAGTCTCTCGGCTTGCGCGGACGGCTCCGTTCGGAGCGGTCCCTACGACGACACCGTCGGGGCAGCGCCCTTCCTGACCCATGCCGGCGCATATCCGGCCCAGAACGAAGCGCAGGCTGCTGTGGAGGGCGCCGTCAAGCGGGACGGTTACCGCGCCGTCTTCCCGACGTTCGGCGCGATCTCGCCCGACCGGATGCCGACCTATTTCACGATGTTCGCCTGCGCGCCGGATGGCTCTTGGCCGAGAACCACCATCGGTCACCGTCTCGAAGTCGTCACGTGCTACACCGACGTGATGGATCAAAGCTACGGGCTTCTCGGCCGCGCAACGATGGTTTTCACCCGCGACCGAGCAGGCGGAGGCTGGCGCCTCGCATCCAAGCGCGACCGCGAATCTGACGCTCGCTAACCCCTACACTGCTTCTCCGCTTGCCGGGCGGTCATGCTGTGCTCGAATTCGAGCGCTTTCGCCTAATTTCAGTCAGGTCATGTTCATAAGAGGGCGCGCCGTCGTTACATGCGACTCCCGCATGACGTGATCAGGCGTATTCGCGACGGTGACTCAGGACCGATTCGAGTCCGGTTTGGCAGCCGTCGCTGCTGCATCGACCATAGATGAGTTGACCAGAGTTCTGTACTGTCTGCGTCACCTGTATGGTCTCGCAAACCTCGTCTACCATGCGATCCACCTGCCGCCTTTCTCGACCGAGAACCCCATCCTCCTTCTAACTTACGAAGCGGAATGGGTTAGGCTCTACAAGCAGCGGGATTATTTCAGGATCGACCCCGTCGTCAGCGGCGGCATCCGAGGTTTTCTGCCGCTGGACTGGGTTGATGTCGACCACTCATCGTTGCTGGCCCGTCGTTTCTTCTCCGAAGCCGAAAAGTTCGGAGTCGGCCGGCAGGGCATCACGATGCCCATCCGGGGACCGGCCGGAGAGCGGGCGCTTTTCACGGCCACGTCGAATGCCACCGATTCCGACTGGCGGGAACAGCGCGTCAGCTATTTCCGGGATCTCCAGACGCTCGGGCATTTTGTGCATGACCGAGCGGTCGCGCTTGGCGGTTTTCATGCGGGGGTTCCGACACGCCCGCTTTCGCGCCGTGAACTCGAGTGCTTGCAGGCCCTCGCTCAAGGATGGGTGGTGAAGCAGGTCGCCGACCGGCTCGGTCTCGCGGACGTTTCCGTCCGTCTCTATCTGCGGTCGGCACGCCATAAGCTTCAGGCGCCCAACACCGCGCACGCGATCGCCACCGCGACAGCGTTGGAGCTGATCAAGCCGCGCTTTCACCCGGCGCAGCCCTGAGCAGTCCGGCGCCTGCAACACGGCCCGGCCCGTGTCAATCTATCGAATTCAACGGATTGGGATGATCGAGGCGCGCTCCGATGTTGAGGTCAGGAGTGAGCCCCATGATCAAGATCCTGACCAAAGCCGACCGGAATGCCTGTCCGGCGCTCTTCGACGTCATGTATCGGGCGCGTGCCCGCCACTTCCATGACCGGCTCGGCTGGGCCGTGAAGGTTCGCGATGGCTGGGAGATCGACCGCTATGACGAGGTGGAAGATCCAGTCTACCTCCTGGCCCTCGATCAGGCTGGCCGCGCCACAGGTTCGTTGCGCATCTTGCCCACCACGGGCCCGACGATGCTGAAAGCCGAGTTCGCGGGCTTTTTTGATGAACCTGTGGACATGGAAAGTCCGACAGCCTGGGAGTGCACGCGCTTCTGCGTTCATCCGCCGAGTGACGACAATCGAGAAAACGATCCCCGCCTGTCGGGCCTGACCTCGACTGAGCTTCTGGCGGGGCTCTGCGATCTCTGCATCTCGTCGGGGATCGAGCAGGTGATCGGCCTCTACGACTCCCGAATGACGCGCGTTTACGCCCGCATTGGCTGGTCGCCGGCGGTTCTCGCCAGGTCCCGTCCGGAGGTCGGCGACCTCGTCGTGGGGATCTGGGATGCGACGACCGAGGTGTCGGGCCGCCTCAACGCCCGCCTTGGGGCGTCGGCTATGATCCAGGATCACATGCGGGCCGACAAGGCTGCATGATAACTCGGGTTCGATCCTGCCAAGGATTCGGCGAAGATCTCACCCACTCGCATTTGTCGGCTTGGTCCATCGGGGTCGCCCCATTCCGGATGCCGACCCGTTCGCGATTACGAACGGTACCCGGATCAAGGCTGAACCGGGCTGGGCCGAGTGCCATGGACCGACTCAAGTTCCAGACGCCCCGAGCGAGACCTGTTCAGGCTTCCCGATGATCGTCTATTACCTCGATGCCCAGGCAGCGACGCTCCGCCTCGAGACAATCGATGCGAACGCGTTCCACGGCGAATGCTGCCGCCTCATAGGCTGCGATACCATCGACCAGATCGAAGTGGGCGATGATCACATCGCCCACTTCGACGATCACGCCCTGCTGCGACCAGCAAAAGCGCTGTGGACCGCGCAGCGGGAGCGAACTCCTATGATGGCCGGAGACGCCGTGTTTATTGGCAACGATGGACCAGGCGGGTATTCCGCGCCGCTGCGGTCGCCCCAGGAATTCGCCGACAACCTTCGGGTGTTTCGTCCAGTCATCGCCGCCGGCTTGGTGCAGGACTACGATCCTCGGACGTTCACCGGCATCATGTTCGTGGTCGCGGCAGGTATCGGCGAGTTCCGCCTGACACTTGAAGAAAGTCCGGTCTTGTTCGAAGAGCCAGCGGAGTCCATCAGCGGCATGCGAGGTCTACGGTGAGCAGTCGCGCTCGTCACGACCGCCGCTGCCGGATATAGGGCCGCCTCGGCAGCCTGATGCCATGCCCGTCTGGGAAGAAGCCCAGCTGTCCGGCGAGCTCCATGAACGTGCTATAGCAACGGTCCTTGTAGATCTTTGCGTCGACGCAAGCCGCAGGGCTCGCATTGTGGCATTCCTTTCTATCGTAGCCGGCCAAGACCCGTCCCCACTCATACTCACGCCGCTCGAGTTCGATCAGCGCGAGCAGAAATTCGCGGTGCGCTTCGATCGTGCGAGCCTTGAGATCGGGCCTGTCACGCTCAGTGACAGCTTTCTCTTGCGGGACGATATCATTGCAAGCTGTCGACAGTGTCGGACGCAGACCGTGCCTTGCAGGACGGCCGGGTTCAGAGCCTGACTCGGCTGCTCGAGTTGCGCCTGATTTCGCCAAAGATCCTCGCCATGGATGGAGCTTGTGTCTGCGGTGCGCCCCCGCAAACAAGCCCTGACCCCATAGTCGGGGAGTTGGAAAACCGAACTCAGACGGTCCCTACGACCTTTAGCACCGGGGCGCCTGGACATACGTCGCAGGCTCCCCGACCTTATGGTCAAGGAGTCCGGTGCCGTCACGGCCGGCACCAAACCGCTAAGTTCGGGGTTTCCACGCCCCAGGGCAGCGCGTACTGCCCCGCGCCCTTCATAGTGCTTCGCGGCAGGAGCTGCCAGCCCGTTTTGGGCGGCCACCTGAAGCCGGCACGCAACGTAGATGATTGCCGAAGTGGCGGGGGTTGAGTTTCAGCTGGGGGTCGGGATGCCAAGGCGGACCCCCTTCCCCCTTGGTAACCGCTTGGTCGGAGAGCATCGCAGGGATCGATTTGGATCGGCTCGCGGCGGTGCCCGCGCAACAGGGGCGAGCTCAAGATCCAAACGTGCGCCGCGAGCAGCCGGCCCGACCGGCGCCTGCGGCGTGCGATCACTGGCTTATGGTCGACGTGGTCCTCGCGGCAATGCTAACGGCGGTCGTGGCCTGAGACGCAGCCGACTCCGCTGCGATCCGCGGTCTACGTCAGAGCCCCCGCCCTGCTCCTGCAATGACGAGCCGCATAAGCCCTCGCGGTGCTTGAGCCCACCGTCCGAAGCGTCTCATGGGCTATTTGGTCCTTCGTTAAGGTCGAAGCCGATAACCCCGGCGGACCTTCCGCGCGAGCCACGCGTCCAGGGCTTCTCCGGCTTCGGCGTCGCTGGAGTAGACATCGAGCCGTCGACGGCCGCGTGCACCTATCCGGCCCCACTCCCGGATAAGCGCGCTCTCGCCGAACACAGTTTGTTGGACGGAGAGCACGTAGTACCGAGCCATGTTCAAGCTATCGTCCCGACGGTCCAGCACCAAGACTTGAAGGCAATTGTCGAGGGATGAATAGGCATCGGTCATCCCTGGATGGTTCCATGCACGGAGCACCACGTCCAACGCAGACTTTGAATCGTTTCGCTTCGATCGATTCGCCGCCTTGATGGTTGCGGGAGGCCGAGCTGCGGATTCAACGCCACCTCCTGCAAGCGAGAGCGATCGGGTGTCACACGGAGGTTGGACTGATCTCAGGAGCCCCCTTTCGCCGTGCCGACGCTCGGCTGCAACTTAGATCGTCGCGGGCGCCCACCTGCATGGCGCTTGTGAAGGTTTCCGGAAGCGGGATGGCCTTCGCGACGGATGTTGTCCGGCCAGACCCCCGCGCCAGCCTTTGGGAAAGCGATCGTCCGACCTATGCCCTTCAGCATGATTTCCAGGCTCAAGAGGGAAGGGTTCGCGAGGCCGTGAATGGTTTTCTTGATGTAAAAGCGACTCACGCTCGCGCGGTTGGCGAGCTGGAGCTGTGTTTCCCCTGTTGATTCGAGTTCCTCGCGCATTAGCGAGGCCAGTCGTTCAAAGATCGGCAGTCTCAGAGTCGAATCGAGTTCAGTCCCCTCCTCTGCCAGGCTAAATCGAGGAAAAGCAACGATTCGGTCGAGACCCCACATCATGATATCCAGCGTAACCAGCGATGGGTTGCCGACACCCGCGAGCATTAAGTTGAGGTACTGCGGCGTGACCCCGACTGTCTGACAGAATCCGCTTTTGGTCAGGCCCGGCCGGCCTAACTCGTCGCGGAACACTGAAGCAAGCAACTGTCCGGACGGGGAGCTGACCCGCTGGCCCATATCGACGCGACGAGAAACCATTGTCGTCCATCAAGCTGAGGGAGAGGATGCATGGCTCGCCGTAATCAACTTTGGCTTGCCCTCAAAGGTGCGCCAGGACCCGCAACGGACATCATTGCCCTCTGGGGCCGATTCCCCGCTGGACTCCACCGCACGAATGAAACTAGAAATACCTTATCGTGGCCTTAACAGCGGGAGCCAATCAAGGCCGGAGTGGACACTGTCGGAGACGAAGTGAGCAGGCCTAAAGAAGAGAGCCTTGCGCTAAGGTCGCCCTTTCGCGAGGGAAGGACGGCCGGGCCGAACACCGATCGTTCCAGCTATGTTTTGAGATGGCCTAAGCGTCGTAGCCAGCCTGTCCTTAGGGCGCAAGTGGTTTGCGCGTTCGAGTCGCGGCTTCGCTCCGGCAGAACATCGGGAAGGCGCTTTTTGACTGCAACATCCGCCTGTTCCCGTTGCGGGACGCAACCCATGTCCAGGCCATGGGAGCTACGGTGGCCACCGCTTTGCGCAGAGGCGAGCAGATGGGCCGCGTGCGGCAGGCCGTGCGAGAAATATGCGGCCGTCAGCATCCGCTCTTCTCAAAAGCCGGCAATTCGAGGGTCGCTGCCCTGCGTTAACCATTCATTCACTTCAAATCGCTGGACGAAGATCGCGAATCGTGACCTAACTCGACGCCTTGGGGCCATCAAATCGCCTGTAGACCGTCAGAGAGGGTGCAGTACGTTGATGACGACATCGGCTTCACGAACCGTGACCATCGACGATGCCGCGGACAAAATCCTTCGTCACGCTGGGATTTTATCCAACCATCTGCAGGTGATGCGCGAGCGGATGTATCCCCCGAGAGCTCAGAAGAGCTTGCGCTTCCTTATGACGAATGAGGTATCGAAGCTAACGGGGATTCCCGAGTCGACGCTGCGTACGATGTCGATCGACGGAAAGGGCCCTACCCCTAGCCGGCTGGATAATAACCACCGCGCATATACACTGTCTCAAGTTAATGAGCTGCGGGAATTGTTCGCTGCTCAGAAGCAAGCTGACCCGCTTCGTTATCTGCCGCGGCGCAGGACGAACGAGCACCTGCAAATCCTTGCAATTGCGAACTTTAAGGGGGGGTCCGCGAAGACGACCACGAGTTTACACCTCGCACACTATCTTGCTCTTCATGGATATCGTGTGCTGGCCATTGATCTTGATCCTCAGGCATCGCTTTCAGCAATGTTTGGCGCCCAGCCCGAGATGGACGTCCACGAGAACGAAACGATCTACGCCGCCCTTCGATACGATAATCGGCGACGTCCAATGCGCGACGTGATTCGGCAGACCTATTTCTCCGGGGTAGACCTGATCCCCGGGAATATCGAAGTCATGGAGTACGAGCACGAGACGCCTCGCATCCTGGCTGATAGGAAAGGGAACGGGCAGACAATCTTCTTTGAGCGATTGCGGCTCGCCGTTGCTGAGGTCGAAGACAGTTATGACGTTGTGATACTCGACACCCCGCCGTCGCTCGGGTTTCTCACACTTGGTGCCATCTATGCGGCATCCGGCATGATCGTCACCGTTCATCCGGCGATGCTCGACGTGGCCTCGATGAGCCAATTCCTTTTGATGATGGGGGACCTGGTCACGGTCATCCGGGATGCCGGCGCCTCCATACGGCAAGATTTCTTCCGTTATCTGATCACGCGACATGACCCTCATGATCAACCTCAGACCGAGGTGGTCGTAATGCTCCGTCACCTGTTCGGATCCGATGTTCTTATGCCGACAGCGATCGAAAGTACCGCGGTCGAAGCGGCGGGTCTCGCGAAGCGTAGTTTGTACGAGTTGGAGCCCGGCCAAATTGGTCGAGACACCTTTCGGCGCGCCCGCGAATCAATGGATTCAGTGAACGAGCGGGTTGTAGGGCTGATATCTGAGAGCTGGGGGCGCCCGGCATGAGCAAACGAAGATCTATCATCGCGAACTTTGGAGCCATCTCCGCAAGCGATGCGTCTTTGCGCAGTCCGGAGGACGGGACGGAGCGTCTTTCTAGAACTCCAACTCAGCCCGCAGCGCGCGTGGGAGCTGGCGTCATTGGGGCGACGCAACGGACATTGACCGACATCCGAGAGGAGCGCGACCGGCTTCTCGTTCAGGTTGCGGCCGGTGGTGCCGCTGAAATAAGTCCCAGTCTTATCGACCCCTCGCCGTTTCGCGATCGGCTTCCCGACGACACGGAACTTGGCTTTGACGCCTTAAAGCGGTTGATCGAAAGCGAGGGGCAGAAAGTCCCGATCCAAGTCCGCCCGCATCCCACCGCTGCCGGACGTTATCAAGTTGCATACGGACATCGCCGATGGAGGGCCGCTGCCGAGCTTGGCCGGCCCGTTAAAGCATTAGTAGTCGAACTGTCGGACCGGGATCTCGCCGTAGCGCAGGGCATTGAGAACGCCTCGAGACAGGATCTAACCTGGATTGAGAGGGCTCTTTTCGCGTGGCGGATGGATGAGGCAGGGATGAAGGCCCGGGAAATTCGAGCTGCTTTGGGAGTCGACGATGCCGAACTTGCTCGGTTCCGTAGCGTCTGCCGTGCGCTTCCCCCCGACGTGATCCAGGGGATCGGCCGCGCGCCAAAAATCGGCCGTCCGAGGTGGGTGGAGGTGGCAGCTGCTGTGACAAGCCTTCGGGACGGCTTGGAAAAGGTACGGGAAACCCTGTCAGCTGACAAGATTTCGACCCTGCCCTCGGATGATCGATTTCGACGGGTGTTGGCCTCCCTAAAAATCCCGCCATCGAAGGGCGTCACCGAGGTTTCTTTCAGCGCACCATCCGGCGTGTTCCTGGGAAAGGCTGCCTTTAGCCGGGGCGACATAAAGCTTACGATCGCCCGCAAACACGAGGAAGCTTTCAGAGAATTTTTGGCGGGGGAACTTCCCAGCCTAGCAGAAAGGTTTTTCGCTCGAGAGAGCGGAGACTGAATGGCCGAAAGGCTATCCTGAGGCCCTGGGGTCAGGGCCATCGCAGCTAACGGAAAGGATGAACTGACGGCAAAGAAAAAGGCCCCCAAGCGGCGAACCACCTGAGAGCCCTCGTCTTCTTCTGGCAGAGATACGAGTAGGCCTCTCCGAATCAGTTGTCAACGCTGTGGCACCGCCTTGGTGAACGATTTCTTTTGCCTGACGCTCAGAGAGGCACAGGCATGGAACCACATCAA
>JAABUJ010004352.1_pt1 | contig 14962 bp, 16 predicted proteins | sample 5559131 | NCBI WGS metagenome assembly JAABUJ01 (sample SAMN10711875, study PRJNA513366) | rock metagenome | isolation source: Antarctica rocks | place: Antarctica: Victoria Land, Mt New Zealand nord | collected 2016-01-07 | reverse complement strand
ATCTTGCGGCGCATGCGGAGAAAGATCGTGTTCACCGAGCGCACCGACAAACCGATCATGCCGGCTGTCTGCGTCGCCGTAAGATCAAGCGAAAAACAACGCACCAGACGGCGAAATGTAGCTTCACGCAGCTTGGAACGTCTAAAGTAACGATTTACCAGCGCCATCACTGCACTTTAACGCCACCAAAGACTCGTTTGCTTCCTAAGCCCCTCTGCGTTTGCTCTTGCTGATCCTGGTCCTGTACACCATCTGTAACTCCGGTTTAATCTTTCGCTTTGGTGTTTTCGAGCGCCAACCGCATGAGCACAGCGTCGTCCGTCGGCTCGGCATAGTAAGCCTGACGGAGACCGACGCGTTCGAAGCCCAGCCATCGATACAGTCCAATAGCGGCAGTACTGGCCGCTCTAACCTCAAGCGAGACGGCTGTCGCGCCTGCGTCCATCGCCCATGTCACGACCGCCCCGCACAACGCCCGGCCCACACCGTGGCGACGGCGGGATGCTACAACCGCCACACTCTCCAGTTCGGCCTCGTTTGCAACCAGAGAGGCGACAGCAAATCCGCAGATCCCGTCCTCATCGGCTACAAAGACGCACCTGTTTTTCTTGCCAGGGATTGCGTCCGCATATACATGGAGGTTCCAGTGCGGAGCGGATGCTGCTGCCCGTTCGACCCTGAGGATCGCCTCGATATCGGCGGCGTCCGCGCGGCGAATCCTCACAACCCGTGGACCTTGATCTCGGCATCGGTGCGGCGCAGGTAGTTTGCGTCCGACAGTGCCACATCGCTCCACTCGCCGCGTGCGATACACGCCTTGGCTGCGGCCAGCATGTCCTGCGCTCCGGGCTCAAGCACTAACTCAATGCCCAACGCGGCTGCAACTTTCTCCTCGCAAGCTAGTGCACGAAGCCTAGCAATCCTGGCGCGCACCGCAGGCTCGCTGAGCAACTCTTCGGAAAGCTTTAGACCGTCGCGGTACGTGCCGCAAAAATATTCCTTGCGTCCTGCATCCAGCACAGCCGTTACCGCGCCTACAGGTCCCGCGAGCAAAGAAAGCCGTGACAATGCGATCAGACGTGCGTCGCTGGCCTGACATAAGCCCTTGGCTGCTGCCAAGCCAACCCTAACGCCCGTAAACGAACCCGGACCGTCGACTACTGCGACCGCAGACAGATCAGCCACTTTCCAAGCTGCCGCTGCGAACACGATTTTGAGCGCAGGCAATAACGCTTCGCTGACGCCGCGTCCGGGCAGCGGCTGCTCGGCCACTACGTCCTCCTCGTTCGCAAGCGCGACTACACCTTCGGACCCGCAGGTTGAAATTAGCAGCAGCCGCATCTACGCTGGCCTCGCTTCAACCAGTTCAATCAGCACGCCGCCTGTGCTCGCCGGATGCACGAAAAAATATTTGTGGCCACCTGCGCCAATGCGCACCGCGTCGCTGGCAAGACGAACGCCCGCCGCTTGCATCGCCGCAAAACGCATTTCAATGCCTTCCACTCTGAGAGCGATGTGATGCAAGCCCTCGCCGTGCTTAGCAATAAATCTGCCAATCGTAGAGTTCTCCTCCGTTGGCTCGAGAAGCTCGATGCGCGGCGCTCCCGCAACGCCGATGGGAAGCATTGCGGTCTTAACCTGCTCGTGCTCAACCGTCTCTTCATGCGTAATCTTCAGACCCAGCAGATCGTAAAACTCGCGCGCGGCAGCGATACTTTTGACCGCCACGCCGAGGTGGTCGAGCGCAGGCTCGGCATTCTGCGCTCGAGTTCTAGCGAGACGCAATGGGGCTGCAAGCGCACACGCTTCGATCGCGTCCAGCAACTGCTCCGCGCCTGAGCCAGTGGAAGCAACGGTGCGCACAACCGGCGCAACCCACGCGCCGTGCTCGAGCGCCAGCGCCTGCATTGCGAGCACCTCCGCCTCCACACGTTCCGCTCCGGGCTGATCGCTTTTGTTGACCGCGTAGACGTCGGCAATCTCCATCACGCCGGCCTTCAGGCTTTGCACGTCATCGCCCATTCCGGGCACAAGCACCAGCACGGTTACGTCAGCCATGCGGGCGACTTCCACCTCAGCCTGGCCCACGCCTACGGTCTCGATCAGGATAGTAGAAAACCCTGCGGCCTCGACAACTCGTGCGACGCGCTCGGCCTGCGGGGCCAATCCGCCCATGCCTCCGCGCGAGGCCATGCTGCGAATGTAAACGCCGTGATCCCCGGTGAACTGCTGCATGCGAATGCGGTCGCCCAGCAGCGCCCCGCCGCTATAGGGGCTGCTGGGGTCGATCGCCAGCACGGCCACGCGTTCGCCGCGTGTGCGCAGCAGCCTGGCCATCTGGTCGACGAGGGTACTTTTTCCCGCGCCCGGTGCACCCGTAACTCCGATCCGCCGTGCTGTTTTGCCTTGCAGCGCAGCACAGGCGGCAAGCAGCGCGTCTGCGGCCGGGTCATTGTCTTCCACCAGTGAGATCGCACGCGACAGGGCTCGCAGGTTTCCTGCGGCAAGCTTCGTCGCCATCTCTTCTGCCGACAGACGCTCTCCTGGTTTGGTTGTGCTAGCCATACTCATCTCGTCAGCGATGATACCGCTTCGCGCCACTCATTCATCCCGGGCCGCCGCGCATCGAACCGCCTATGCTTACCTTTCAAAGCGGAGGACGCAGCGTCCGCCTCGCGGCCTACGAACCGCCTTCGGCACCATCTCGCAGTAAGCCCGTTCCCGCCATCCTGCTGCTGCACGGCGCCGGAGGCAATGTCGATTTCTGGCTCGGCCGCGTCGCGCCGCTCGTCAACCGCGCAGGCGTTGCCGTCTATGCCGCGCATTATTTCGACCGTACGGGAACCGAACGCGCGAGCCCCGCACACCTCGCCGACGGCATTCACGTTCCGCAGTGGCTTGGAACCGCTCAGGACGCTCTCACCGTCATCGCCGCACGCGCGACGGTCGATCGCGAACGCATTGCACTGTTGGGGATCTCACTCGGCGCCTTCCTGTCGCTGGCGCTCGGCACGCAGCTTCCGGCGGGCACAATCCGGGCTATTGTAGAAATCTCCGGTGGTTTGGTCCCACCGTTTGAACACGCCGCGACTTCCGCATTCCCGCCCACATTGATCGTTCATGGCGAGGCCGATACGGTGGTTCCCGTAGCCCACGCCCATAGTCTGGCCGAACGATTGAAGAAGCTGAACGTAGAGCATCAACAGAAGCTTCTGCCCGGCGAAGGACACTGGTTCTCTGCGGCGGCTCAGGATTCCATCCTCCAGGCCGTCGCGCTGTTTCTGGCCACCCATCTGCTGTCCACGTCCTAATTGGGCTGCAACGTTGCTTGACAGGCATAGCCCCTCGCCATCTATGCTCGTCCCACAGCAGCATAGGGTCCGAATGATCCAACCCTTAATTGCTGCCATTCACTTCCGCCGGAGCGCGCCCAGCATGTCCAGCAACGCTGTAGCATCCTCCCCGGCTGGCTTGCACTTCGCCGAGCCGAAAGGATCAAACCTCCGCTGGGTTGTCTGTGGGCTGCTCTTCCTTGCGACCACGATCAACTACATGGACCGCTCGGTCCTGTCCCTGATTGAACCCCTGCTACATAAACTGCCCTTCATGGGCTGGGACTTCGCGCACGATGCCGCGCACCAGGCTGTGTTCAACAACAACTACGGAAATATTGTCATTGCCTTCCAGATTGCCTACGGAATCGGCCTCGTCACCGCCGGGCGCCTGATCGACAAGGTCGGGACCAAGATCGGGTACGCAGTCGCCATCACGGTCTGGGCATTCTCGTCGATGAGCCATGCGCTGGTGTTTTCGGTCGCAGGTTTCTGCATAGCGCGTTTCCTGCTTGGCCTGGGCGAAAGCGGCAACTTCCCGGCTGCAATCAAGGCTGTCACGGAGTGGTTCCCGGCTGATGAACGCGCGTTCGCCACTGGAGTGTTTAATTCCGGCTCGAACGTCAGCTTCTTCGTCGCGCCGGCCCTGGTGGCCTTGGTCACGGGCAAGTGGGGCTGGCAGGCTGGGTTTCTGGCGACGGGTTCCATGGGCCTTGTCTGGCTCATCCTTTGGCTGCTGTTTCCTTATGACAAGCTGCGCCAGCGGATTCGCCCCGAAGTCGCCACCCTGACCCAGGCGAACCTGATACCCGTTACACCCGGCGGTGGCGCACTCTACGGCAAGCTCTTCCGCAATCGCGGCTTGTACGCCTTCGCGATCGCGAAGGGCCTGACCGACCCTATCTGGTGGTTCTACCTCTTCTACCTTCCCAAGTTCCTGAACGAAAACTATGGTCTTGACCTGAAGCACGCTTACTGGGAGATCGTCACCGTGTACCTGGTCTCCTCCGTTGGTTCGATTGGCGGAGGCAATCTTTCCGGCTGGTGGATGCGCCGCGGCCACACCGTCAACGCGGGACGCAAGTTCGCGCTGCTGATTACCGCGCTGGCGGTAGTTCCAATTGTCTCGGTGCCGCATCTGGACACGCTTTTCCCGCACAACGCCTGGCCTGCCACGCTGACGATCGCAATTGCCGCCGCTGCCCACCAGGGATGGTCGGCCAACTTGTTCTCGACCCCTACGGACATGTTTCCGTCGTCTGCCATCTCTACGGTCGTGGGTCTGGGCGGCTTTGTCGGAGCGATTGGCGGCGCTTGCTTCACGTGGATCGTCAAAGACCTTTTCGCGCTGCATCCTCTGCTCATCTTTGCGCTGGCGTCTTCGGCCTACGTCGTGGCGCTGGCAATCTTTCAATGGCTCGTGCCGAATCTGGGAGCGAAGTTGCAGCCCTTTGAACAGAATGCGTGACAGAACACTCAGAGCGAAACACCTCGAACCTGCGCCGCTCCGTGCTAACCTGCAACGGCAGAAGCAAGCCTAACTCCCAGGCACAGGAGCGCCGCCAAGCCCGTGAAGCGCAGACGCACCCGAACTACTTTAGCTGGCCTCGCTTTCCGCAGCAACAATGTGTGTCAAATCCGCCGCTCTTTATAGCTGATTTCATAGCTGATTTCGTAATGGTGTACAGCGTTACGAAGTTCGGGGAATACAGGGATCCTTCACTGCGTTCAGGATGACGACTCTCCAGGAATAGGAAATGGGGTTTACAACAAGTGAGTAAGTGGATATAGAAAGATTTTTCCGTCTTTTGGTTGTCATTCCCGAAGGGAATCTGCGTTTGTTCTTGCTGTTCCCGGTTCTCTACACCATCTGTAAACTCGCTCTAATTTGTCATTCCGCAGCCCCTTGTTTTTGTTACTCCGGCGTGAAGCGGAGGGATCCGCTTCTGACCACGCAGCAACCAGCCCCAAGGACCCCATGCCTACCATCCTGATCCACGAAACCGGCGGCATCCGCACCCTTACCCTGAATCGCCCTGAGCGCCGCAACGCGCTCACGCCCGAGATGCAGACGGAGTTGATCGCCGCTCTCGACGAAGCCGCGGTCTCCTCTTCTACCCGCGTCGTCATTCTCACGGGCGCGGGTGAAGGTTTCTGTTCCGGCCTTGATCTCTCCGCGCTGCAAGCCATGCAGAACAAAACATCCGCGCAGCTTGACGAGGACGCGCGCCGCATCGCCCGCATGTTCCAAACGCTCTACGCTCTGCCGGTTCCGACGATCGCACAAGTCAATGGCCACGCCATCGCCGGCGGAACCGGACTGGCGACGCTGTGCGACTTCACACTCGCTGCCACTCCCGCAAAGTTCGGCTACACCGAAGTCCGCATCGGTTTCATACCAGCGCTCGTCTCTGCCTATCTCGTCATGCAGATCGGCGAGAAACGCGCGCGCGACCTGCTCCTTACGGGCCGTCTTTTTTCCGCCGAAGAAGGTTTCCGTTTAGGCCTGGTCACCGAGGTTGTTGCTCCTGAAGAACTCGCCGCGCGCGCCCAGGCGCTGGCCGAGACTTTGCTTGCCAACTCACCAGCGTCGCTACGCGCCACCAAAGCTTTGGTAGCCGCGCAGAATCGTCCCTGGCTTGAAGCAGCGCTTGCACTCTCGCTCGAAGCCAATGTCAGCGGGCGGCAGCATCCGGACTTCCGCGAAGGTCTAAGCGCATTCCTCGAAAAGCGCCCGCCCGTATGGCAAGACTGAGTTCTCTCTGTCATCTCTTCGCACCCCGTTTTCACGTCGTTGCACCGACGTTCGGAGAATACAGGGATCCTTCACTGCGTTCAGGATGACGACTCTCCAGAAATAGGGAATCGGGTTTACACAAGGTAGTAAGTGGATGTAGAAAAGCTCTTGCGTCCTTCTGGTTGTCATTCCCGGAGGGAATCTGCGTTTGTTCTTGCTGTTCACGGTTCTCTACACCATCTGCAATCCGCCTTACACTCTACTTATGCCCTCAGAGACCAGCATTCGCGTGCGCTACGCCGAAACCGATCAGATGGGCGTTGTCTATCACGCCAATTATTTTGTCTGGTTTGAAGTAGGGCGCGTCGAACTGATTCGCCAGATGGGCTTCGACTACAGGACGATGGAACAGGAAGACGGAATGAAAATCGCGGTCGTTGAAGCGACCTGTCGCTACAAATCACCCGCACGCTACGACGACCAACTCATCATCCGCACGCGCATCGCTGAATCCCGCGGCAGCATCCTGCGCTTCGCCTACAAGCTCCATCGCGCAGCGGGCGATCACCTGCTCGCCGAAGCCGCCACAACGCACATTGTCGTCAACCGCGAGATGCAGCGCGCGCCGATGCCGCAGCGCTATGCAGGGGCCTTCGCAGCCGCTCAATCAGACATCTAGAGCGGATTCAGAGTTGGTGTAGAGAACCGCGAACAGCAAAACCCTTCGGGAATGACAACCAAAGACGGAGGAGCCTTTCTACATTTACGTAAAATTTGTTCCAAACCCGTCGTCATCCTGAACGCAGTGAAGGATCCCTGTATTCCGCCGAACGTTGCTACGCTGTACATCATTACAAAATCAGATGTAACCTCAGCAAACGCTTTTTGGTTGTCATCCCCGCAGGGGATCTGCGTTTCCGCCCTTTGCTATCAGCGATGACGAATTGCGTGCTCGCACTCGGCTGTGATCGCTCACTGCACACGCCCCCCATACTTCCGCGCGATCTCCGCGCTCGCCGCGATGAGCCCGTCGAGCGGCCGCAGATCCGGTAGATCAGCGCCGAGCTCGCCCAGCACACGCAGCAGAACCTCCGTCGGCAGATTCCCCACCAGCGCATCCTGCGCGAACGGGCACCCGCCAAGCCCGCCGATGGCCCCATCGAACCGCCTGCACCCTGCTCTGTAAGCGGCACGAATCAAAGCTTCCGCGCCATCAGGCGATGCGTGCAGATGCACGCCGATCTCCACGCCCCCATGCACTGCCATCACATCGCTCACGACATCGGCTACCAGCTTCGGCGTAGCCACGCCAACCGTATCGGCGAGTGAAATCTGCGTCACGCCTGAATCTGCCAGCAGATCGCACGCGTTGACCACTTCATCGATCGTCCAGTCATCGCCATAAGGGTTTCCGAACGCCATCGAAACATACGCCACCATGTCGAGCCCAGCCTTGAACGCGTGTGTCCCGATTGCTTCCAGCGCATCAAGCGACTGCTCCGGCGTCTGATTCTGGTTGCGCTGGAGGAATCCCGGCGAGATCGAATAGGGGAAGCCCAGCGTGCTGACCGCATGCGTCGCAATCGCCCGTTCCGCACCTTTCTCGTTCACCACGATTCCGATGATCTCCACATCATCCGGTGGATCGAGGTAGGTGAGCACCAACTCCGAATCCGCCATCTGCGGCACCGCCGCCTTCGACACGAAACTCACCGCATCAATGTGCTTGAACCCAGCCGCCACCAGAACGCGCAGGTAGTCTGCCTTTACTTCGGCGGGCATCGTTCCCGGCAGCCCCTGCCAAGCATCCCGAGGGCACTCCACAATCTTCACCACGTCTGCACCTCATCTCTTAAACAATCCCTGATCCACCAGGAGCAACGTCCCTTTGTTGTCATCCCCGCAGGGGATCTGCGTTATCTTTGACCACTGAACGCCCGCACTGTTTCCTCTCTGTAGCGCCTCACGTCTGAATCACTCCCGGATTAAATCGCGCCACATCCGTATTCAACGCACACGCTTCCAGAGCCGTCATCAGGACCTCGCGCGTCTTCGCCGGATCGATAATCGCGTCCACCCAAAGGCGCGCCGCACCGTAGCGGGGATCGGCAGCCGCATCATACCCGTCCTTGATCTCCTGCCAGATGGCGTGCTTCTTCGCCTCGTCCACCACCTCGCCGGATCGCTCCATCTGCTTGGCGCGAACCTCCGCCAGCGTGTTTGCCGCTGCGGCGCCGCCCATCACCGAGTAGCGTGCCGTGGGCCAGGCAAAGATGAATCGCGGATCGTAAGCCTTGCCGCACATCGCGTAGTGTCCCGCGCCAAAGCTCCCGCCGACAATCACGGAAATCTTCGGGACTACGCTGGTTGAAACAGCGGAGACCATCTTCGCTCCCGCGCGAATGATTCCCGACCACTCCGCATCCTTGCCCACCATAAAGCCGTTGACGTCATGCAGAAAGATGAGCGGTACCAGATTCTGATTGCAGTCCATGATGAAGCGCGCTGCCTTCTGCGCCGCCTCCGTGTAAATGACGCCGCCGACCTCAACGCGCTTTGATCCGGCCATTGGACCCTGCGCGACGGTCTGCATCTGGTTCAGCTTCTGGTTGGCGACGATGCCGACCGCACGTCCGCCGATGCGCGCATACCCGCACACCAGCGTGCGCCCGAACTCCGCCTTGTACTCGTCGAATTCGCTGCGATCGACAAGGCGCGCAATCACATCGCGCATGTCGTAGACATTTGAAGCTCCGGGAGCGGGGTCAAGAAATCCGTAGAGATCTTCCGCCGCAAACTTCGGAGCATCGCGTACTGCGTCGTACTCCACCCGCGAGAAAACTTCTGCCTTGGCCCGGCTGCCTATCTTGCCTACGAGAGAACGTAACCGCGCCAGGCACAGATGGTCATTTGGCTCTTTGAAGTCGACGGTGCCTGAGATCTCCGCATGCATTGCGGCGCCGCCCAGTTCCTCCGGCGGAGTCTTCTGCCCGATCGCCGCCTGCACCAGCGCAGGCCCTGCCAGGAACAATCCCGAACCTTCCGTCATCAACACCGTATCGGTCATCACCGGCAGATAAGCGCCGCCCGCGACGCACATTCCCATGATGGCCGTAATCTGAGGAATCCCCAGACTCGACATTACGGCGTTGTTGCGAAACACTCGGCCGAAATCATCCTGATCAGGAAAGACCTCTTCCTGCAAGGGCAGAAACACGCCGCTCGAATCCACGAGGTAAAGCGTAGTAATGTGATTTTCGAGCGCAATGTGCTGCGCCCGCAAAAGCTTCTTCGCGGTCATCGGAAAGAACGCGCCCGCTTTCACGGTCGCGTCGTTGGCGATAATCATGCACAGCCGGCCTTCAACGCGGGCCAGCACCGCAACCGCACCCGCAGCAGGCGCGCCGCCGTACTCCGCATACATGCCGTGTGCCGCCCAAAGGCCAAGCTCCAACATCTCGGACCCGGAATCGACCAGCAGCGCAAGCCGCTCGCGTGCGGTCAAACGTCCCTTGGCGCGCTGTGCGTCGGCGGCCTTTTTGCCGCCGCCCTCGCGAATCTTCGCCTCGCCCTCGTGCACCTGCTGCAACAACGCACGTGCGGCTTTCGCATTCGCCTGCATCTTCACCGAGTTCGTGTCCACCGCGCTCTTCAACTGATTGCTGAACTTTGTTTCCGCCGCCATCTTGCTCCTCACATCTCCCTTAGCAAGATACCTTGTGGTCTGCGGTTCTGGCTCAGTTTGCTGCCCGCGCATTCAAACGTGTCCACGCGAAGTTCGATCATCGCCCCGGCTACATGGGATAATCGGTTGAAAGGCTGTGCCCTCACCATGCTCCGCAAGCTGCTGAAATCGAAGATCCACCGCGCCACCGTCACGGGTTCCGACCTCTATTATGAAGGCAGCATTGCCATCGATCCCGCGCTGCTCGAAGCTGCGGACATTCAGGCGTTTGAAGCGGTCCATGTCTGGAACGTGACGAACGGCAACCGTCTGCAAACCTACGCGATCCCTGGGGAGGCCAGCTCCGGCCAGGTGATGCTGAACGGAGCCGCCGCCCGTCTCGCCGCTGCGGGAGACCTGGTTATCATCGCTTCCTTCGCGTGGCTCACCGAAGCAGAAGCGAAAGCCGCCGCCCCCAAGCTGGTCTTTGTGGATGCCCACAACCGCATCGTGAAAAATGACAACTCCTGAATCTTGGATAACGACCGACGCCACCGTCACCAGTTGCCGCTTCCAGTTCGCACGCATGAATACCTGGACGCTCGGCATTCAGACGCAGGAAAAGTTTCGCATCACGTTCGACTACTACGCTCACGGTAAGCTCTACTCGGACGAGTTCCAGTCCCCGGTCGCCATCCCGCAGAACACGTCCGTTACAGTCCGCTATAACCCGCTCGCGCCAGAGCAGAACGACCGTACCTCCGGGCCGAACCGCCGCTCCGACAATGCGAACCCACGCCGTGCGCAACTCATCGTTGGCGTTGCCGGTTCTGTCGTCCTTTCGCTGCTCTGGCTTGCCCTCCTGCGCGGCTGCCGTTAGCTCCCGACCACGCGGCTCCGGTCGAGCGAAGAAATCTTTTGTTAGTTCTCTCAATCAGCGATAATCTCGTATGCCCAACACCTGTGAGCAAGCCGTAGCCGAATACTTTGCTGCCGTCCGCGCCGGAGACGTTGAACGCTGGGTCAACACCTTCGCACCTGATGGCGTCAGCCACGATCCCGTCGGCACACCGCCCATGGAGGGCCACGCCGCTCTGCGAAATTTTCTGACGCACATCGGCGCATCCTTTCTCAGCGTGTCCTTGACCGAGGACGCTGTGTTCGCCAACGGCAGCTCTGCCGCAGTCAAATGGACCGGCAAAGCGACCGCGCACTCGGGCAAATCCGTCGACTTTCAGGGCGTGGACGTCATCGACTGCAACGAGGAAGGCAAGATCATCCTGGTCCGCGCCTTCTGGGATGCTGCGCCAATCATGGCCATCGCTGGCACCTAACGCCGCCAAACCGCCAGTGCGTCATTCTGGCGAAGCCAGAATCTCCGTATTTGCGCTGCTCCGCGCTCCTGACTCAAGCCGCTGGAGCCCCAACTCACCTGCGTTCGCCTGCATATCCGCCAGGCAGTTGGCCACGTGCTCCTCGAGCGGCAGACCTAGCAGCTCCGCCCCGTGCGTCATGTCTTCACGCTTGACCGCCCGCGCAAAGCCCTTGTCCTTCATCTTCTTCACCGCGCTCTTGGCCTCAACGTCCGCAATCGCCTTGGTTGGCTTTACCAGCGCGCAGGCGGTCAGGAAGCCTGCCAGCTCGTCGCAGGCGAACAGCGTTCGGTCGAGGTGGGTCTCCGGCTTGACGCCCGAATAGTCCGCATGTGCCAGGATTGCATGCAGCATCTCTTCCGGCCAGCCATGCTCGCGCAGATACGCCACGCCGACAAAGGGATGCTCTTCAGCCGAAGGATGGCGTTCGTAGTCAAAGTCGTGCAGCAGCCCCGCGCAGGCATACCGGTCGGCAAACTTTTCCGCAGCCTCACCTTCGAGTCCAAGACGCGCCGCCTCCTTGCGTCCGTAACTCTCGCAGCAGAACGCCACCGAGAGCGCATGCTTGCGCAGGCTTTCGCCCGTTGTCCACTCTTCCATCAACCTGCGCGCGGCCGCTTTGTTCAAGGTCAAATCCTCCGAAACCTCATCTTAACCTTGAACCTCAAGCCCGCTAATGTTTACCAGTTTGGGTCAACCATGGTAATTGTGCAAAAGTTACCGTAGTACCGCACACATAACTCTTGACTCCCACGATACCCAGTGTCACTCTAGGCACATCGCAGACGCCGTTATCGGACGCTTGCGCTGCGGACCTTGCTCTGGCCCCCGCCCGCTCTACACACAACTATGGCAACCATGATGGCGCCCCTTCCGGCGGCAACCGAGCGTGAGGTTCTGCGCTGCGGAAACTGCAAGCTGGTTCAGTATCGTTGCGCGACATCCTCAACCTGCAGGCGCTGCAAGCAGAGCTTGGAAGTTGAAAAACCCACTATCCCCGCTGCTCCACTCACCCTGGTCCCGCCAGCCGTCAAGGTTGAGGAAGGCCTGCAGGTTGCAACGGCGGTGCGCGATCTGCGCCACGTTCGCAACCTCAGTCAGCGTCAGCTTGCCGGGCGCATGGGCGTTCCCCGTACCTACATCTCGAAGATCGAGAACGGCAAAGCAATGCCAACGCTGTCGTCGCTCGATCGTCTGGCGCGCGCGCTTGAGGTGGATTTGTCAGCCTTGCTGCGCGACTCCCGCACACGCCATTCGAACGAGACCGCCATGCTCACCGAGGATCCTTTCCTCGCTGAAATCGCTGTCTTCGCCGCCAAGCTCGACCCGCTACAGAAATCGATTTTCCTCAACCACGTCCGCGAACTGGCTGCAGGCCGCCGCCGCATCGCCTAGGCATCAGCAGCACCCGCATCTCTTCTCTCTCCACCAGCCGCATCCATCCGGGTGCGGCTGCCTTCCACTGCCTTATTTGTTGTCATTCCCGCAGGGAATCTCCGTTTTCTCCCGTGAGCAATCCATACCGAGCAGACCAAGCCATCACTGACCAACACCTTTTCGCCGCACAGACGCGCTCCCCGCCCGCGGCATCCTAGTATGCTGTTCAGAAGCATCCGCCGAGGAGTCTGTTGCCGCCTGTCCTACCCAGCCCCGTTCTAACTCCGGCACCCAGCCGCATCCACGAGCTCTCTGCGGATGAGACGGACATTTACGCTCAACTGGACCCCACCCGAATCCCGCGCCACGTCGCGATCATCATGGATGGCAATGGCCGCTGGGCCGGCAAGCGCGCCCTCAAACGCTTCCTCGGCCACCAGCAGGGGGCCGAAAGCGTCCAGTTCGTGGTCGAGACCGCATCCCGCATCAACCTTCCGTGGCTCACCCTCTACGCCTTTTCGCTTGAAAACAATCTCCGCCGACCCAAAGCCGAGGTCAGCTTCCTGATGAAGCTGTTGAAGAGCTACCTGACCGGCAACGTCAAGCGCATGAATGACAACAATGTCCGCATGGCGTACATCGGCCGCACCGCCGGTCTGCCGCAGGAGATCCAGGACACCATGCAGTGGGCCGAGGAAGAGACGGCCCACAACACCGGCACCACCCTGACGCTCGCCCTGCACTATGGTTCCAGGTCAGAGATCGTCGATGCCACTCGTTCGCTCGTTCAGCAGCTGATCGACGAAGCCCACCAGCGCGGCTGTTCGCTCGAAGATCTGCTCCAGGTCGATTCGCTCGAATCCCGCATCGACGAAGCCCAGCTTTCAGAGCATCTCTACACCGCGCACATGCCCGACCCTGACCTGGTCATTCGCACCTCAGGCGAACAGCGCATCTCGAACTTCCTACTGTGGCAGATTGCTTATGCTGAGATCTTCGTCACCGACCGCCTCTGGCCGGACTTCCGCGGCATTCATCTGCTGGAAGCCATTCAGAATTATCAGCAGCGCGAACGCCGCTTTGGCGGCCTGGGAGAAGGCACCGACGAACACCTCGAAGGCAAGGACGACGCGCTCGAATCCCCCGAATCCATCGCGGCCCAGCTCGCCAGGCACTGAGTCCCACAGGAAGTCTTTACTGCCTTCAAGGGATAGAACCATTTATCCTTGCCCCTGAATGAAACGCATTCTCACCGCCGTCGTTCTGATCGCCGTAGTGTTTGCGCTGATCTTCCTCGCACCCTTGTGGTTGATCGGCGTGGTTGCCGCGCTTGTCGCCGCGTTGGCCGCCTACGAGTACCGTGACCTCGCGCACCAGAAGGATGTCTACATTCCGCTGTGGTGGCTGCTGGGCGCAATCGCGCTTATCTTCCTTTCCATCCACTACCAGCCTACGTTTGAGCTTCCCGTTCTCACCCTGATCACCTTTATTTTGCTCGCATGGTCGGGCTTCCGCGCGCCGCTGCAAAGGGTTCTGCTGGACACCGCGCTCGGTCTCTTCGCGCTGATTTACGTCGTCTATCCCCTAACACTCCTTACCCTCATCAAGGCACACGAGGATGGCACCGGCCTCCTCGTCTTCCTTTTCGTCTGCGTGTGGTTTGGCGATATCGCCGCGCTGTACGTCGGCAAAAACTTCGGCCGCAAAAAGCTGGCGCCGCAGCTCTCACCGAATAAAACCTGGGAAGGCTCAATTGCTTCTGTCGCGGGTTCAGTCGCGTTTGGGATGGGCGTGTACTACCTGGGACAATTCCTCGACATGCGCGGCTTCGCCCAGCTCCACATCGGCTGGCCCGTCTGGCAACTGGTGCTTCTCGCCATCGTCCTCAACTTTGCCGCGCAGCTGGGCGATCTGTTAGAGAGCGCAATCAAACGCGGCGCGGGCGTCAAGGATTCAGGCACCATGCTCCCCGGCCATGGAGGCATTCTCGACCGCATCGACGCCCTGCTGCTGGCGGCTCCGGTGCTTTGGTACATCCTGCTGTTTCGCGACTGGCTCGGAGCCTTCGGCTGAACCCGAACACGTCGGGAACTCTATCCGGTACTGGCATCGACATTGCTGTCCGCACTCTTCTTCTGGTTGTCATTCCCGAAGGGAATCTGCGTTTGTTCTTGCTATTCCCGGTTCTCTACACCATCTGCCAATCCGCTTTAGCGAATCGGTTTTGCAGGCTTCGTCAGAGTCTTAGCAGACTTCTTCATAGCTTTCGCGTCAAGCACACCAACCCCGGTGCCCTGCCGGACAATGTAAATTGAATCAACTCCCGGCAGCTTCACGGTTTCAACTGCACCACCGGGCCAGTGGACTTCCAGCTTGTTGACGCTGGCCGAGGCTCCCAGGCCAAAGTGCAGCCGAGGATCGGATGATGATGCGAAGCTGCCACCGCTGATCACGTCTGCGCGCTGCCGGAAGCCGTTAG